>Ga0164313_10003368_pt1 | contig 14260 bp, 7 predicted proteins | sample GuaBasSedimGuay4_FD_113735 | JGI IMG/M metagenome (GOLD analysis project Ga0164313, IMG submission 113735) | Subseafloor sediment microbial communities from Guaymas Basin, Gulf of California, Mexico - Guay4, Core 4569-4, 0-3 cm | ecosystem: Environmental > Aquatic > Marine > Hydrothermal vents >... | reverse complement strand
GGATCCCTCCATATCCACATTCGCGAGGAAAGCAGCCTCGAACACGTTGTCCTGGAGCAGGACGTTCGGCTGGATGTTCAGTCCCGTGATTCCACCGACTCGGGTGCCGTCGGTGCCGTAGATATGGATATTGATCTGAGCCACCGTGTCTTCGCTGGTATTGAGCACACCCACGTTGGTCCGGAATCCGATGTTCTTGTCCGCCGAGTTCTCGACACCAGTGATAAATCCGGATTCACCCGCATAAACCAGATCGGAGTCTCCGAAGACCTTGAGGTTCTGACCGAAGGTACCGCCGAAGGCATCGACGTTGTAGGTCTTGGCCACCACCTGTGGCAGCGGAGATCCGTCGATGCTGGTGATCTTGAAGTGACCCTTGGACTCGACACCCTCGGGGAGGATCGTGCTGCCCAACATATCCGAGAAGAAGGAGGCGTTGGCCGAGGCCGTGTGCAGGTTCACCCCTCGATCACCGATGGTGGCGTTCTCCGGAGAGAAGTACTCGACCATGGTCGACATATCCGCGGTGGTGTCGTTGAAGAAGGTCACATCGGATCGCCAGTTGGAGTCGTTGGCGCCCGCGAGGTGGGCGACACCCGGCAGCCAGGTGATTTCACTGACCTGGTTCACCGCTTCCACGTGTACCGGATCACCCGTTGCGTTGTCGACGATCGAGGCGCTTACGGTCACATCGTGCCCGTTGGTGTTGACGTAGAGGGTGAAGATGTCGAGATCGGTGTAGATCCCGGCCCGCTCGGCGATCTTGACGATCTGGGTCGCGCTCTGGGGCAGGACCCCGATCTCCACCGGGTCACCGATGATTTCGCCGGCATCGTTGAGGATCCGAACAATCACCCCACCGGCCCAATCCCCGCTCAAGTTCGCGAGGCTCAGGTTGGTGCGTTGGTAGAGGTTTTCCGAAAGACCGGTCAACAGGAGGAAGTCCTCGTCGTTCTCGACAACAGGGACTGCCCGGACGAACTGACCGAAGGTCCCATCGGGGGTATCGTTGAAGGTCCGGGACATGATCAACGGGGTGAATTCGGTGCCCTCCCCGTAAGTGAGGCGGAGCGAGCCCTTGTGATCGTCACCCTGGAGGGCCGAGAAATCCTTGACGACATCGTCAAAGACCTTGGTTCCGTTGGCCGGAAGGTTGAAACGCAGGAAGGGCGTCACACCCTGGTTGTTGTTGGTGTCCGCCGGGAGGTACTCCATGAGCACCGACACGGTGTCGACACCCGGGTTGAAGATCCGAAGATCGGTCTTCCACAGGGTCTGGTTGAGACCCGGGGTATGGACGGCCGACGGGACGAGATAGACATCGGGTTCGGGTTCGATGACGTCGATGACCTCGAGGGTCCGGTTGAAGGTATCGGAGCCGGCGCAGTTGGTCGCGATGAGCTCGACATCGTAGAAACCCGGATCTTTGAAGATGTGGCCGAAGTTCTGTTGGGTACTCGTCGCGATGACATGGGAACCATCACGGATGGTCCACTGCCACTCGGTGGGCGTGGTATCTCCACCGCCGCCGCCACCGCCTCCACCGCCGCCACCGCCGCCACCGCCGCCGCCACCACCACCGCCTCCGAGCTGGGAGATGCTGTGGGTCTGGTTCTTGACGGAAATGGCGCCGGCACGGGCCTCACCTGTGTTGGCCGCAACCTCGTAATTGACTGTCCCGCTCCCGGTGCCGCTGGTGGCGCCGGTGAGGGTGATCCAGGTATTGATGGTCGTGGCGTCCCACGTACAGCCTGCCTGGGTGTTGACATCGAAGTCGTTGGTCCCCCCCGCGGCCGGGAAGGGCCAATTCGGCGGGTTGAGGCTGTAGGTGCAGGTCGCCCCGCCGCAGGTGCCGACGTCCTGAACGGTGAACGACACATTTCCGGTGTCGATCTGCGTACCGGGCGGGTTCTCAATGACCACGGAGACGTTCTTGGGGCCCGCAGATGCGAATTTGAACGCCATCATTGTGCAATTACCGAACTGGGGTTCACAGGTCTGGAATTGGTTCATGGTCGCGCCGCAACCGTTCTCCCCAAAGTCCCAGATCGCGCGGATCTCGGCCGAGTGACCGACGATCGTGAACGAGACCCACTGATCGATCTCGGGACTGGCGGGACTGTGGTTCACCGTCGCCGTGATCTTGAGGCCGCCACCCGACGAGGTGTCGGTGAAGGTGACCTCTTCGTCCTCGAGGGCCGGGCTCGGACTCATGTCGAAGGATGCCTCCGGTGGGCCGTCCTTGCCGCAATAGGGCGGGCACTCGCCCGTGGTCTGGACGGTGACGCCCTTGGATGTTGTCCCCGAAGTGGTCTCCATGGTGACCTCTTTGAGACCTGCCTCGGCCCAAGCCCACTCCATGGTGTTGCACTCACCGGCCGCCCCACTGCAGGTGATCACGGGGCCGTTCCCCCGGCAGTCCTCGGTGGTGAAGCTCCAGCTGAGCACTTCCAGACGTTCATCGGCGACAAAGGTCGCTGTTTCTCCGATCTTCGGAGCATGGGGAGAGAAGCTGAAGTCGAGCGAAATCCAGGGGGCGTTCTGGGTCACGGTGTACTCGTCGAGGAAACCACCGTTTCCGGTGACTCGGATGATGCCCTCTCGCTGGAGCGGGGTGTTGTTCTCGGCGACGTTGTAGAGCACCGTATCGGGGCCGTTGCCGCTCGGGGTTTCCACGATGATCCAACTGACGGTGCTCGATGCCTGCCAGGCGCAGCTCTCATCAGACGTGTTGATGTTGAAGCTACCCGCGCCGCCCGGCGGGTCGAAGACCCCCGCGTGGGTCGTCAACCAGTAGTCGCATTCGATCCCGGCTTCCTGATTGACCGTGTGGGTCCTGCCCTGGACGGTGATGACCGCCGATCGCGCCTGTCCCGTGTTGGCCGAGACCTGGTACCCGACCGAGCCGGAACCGTTGCCGCTCTGACCACTGGTGATGTTGATCCAACTCGCGTTCTCAGACGCGCTCCACGAACACCCGGATTGTGTGGTCACGTTGAACGACTGGCTCCCACCGGCGCTTGAGACGTTCCGAGAAGTCGGGCTCACGCTGTAGGTGCACGTTCCACCGCTGCAGGAACCGGTGTTGTTCACCGACAGTGTGTGCTGAACCTGGGGTTGCTGAACGCCACCGGTGGTGGTGACCGTCACCCTGACGGTCTTGGATCCACCGCTGTTGTAGGCGTGTGCGGCCGCATCGCAGCCCGGGAAATTCGGTTCGACGCAGGTGTAGGTTGTGGTGCCGTCGCAACCGACGCCGCCGAACTGCCACACCGCCTGTTCGATGTCAGCCGCTGCAACACCGATGATGTTGAAACCGACATACGCACCGATATTCGGGCTGGTCGGCGCCCAGGAGAAATCCACCTGAATGCTGCCGTCCTTGACCTCGACACTCTGGATCACCGCTATGCTTTCGTCATCCGGGTCTGGCACCGTGTTGGTCAGGGTCAGACGGAAATCGTAGGTGTCGGGATCGAGGGTGTCAGCCGGAATGACGCAGGTCGCGAGGTCGTTGCACGTTCCCAATCCGTATGCGATGTTCTGCGTGCCTTCATCCAATAGATCCCAGTCGTATTCGAGGACGGCGCCCGTCTGCGCTCGGGACGTACTTGTCAACGTGATCGTCTCGTTGTGTTTGAGAATCGACGGGCTGATATCGAAGTCCGCCGCCACCGAGTTGATGTTCTTGATCAGGGTCAGTGCCGAGGCGGTGTATCCGCCGCTGTGTTCGTACTCGACATCAAGGTCGAATCTCCATACGCCACTCTCGTCGAGCTCGACTTGGCCGATCACCGGGTTTCCCGTGTAAGTCGTTTCGTTCAACGACGGGTCGGTGACCTTCCATTCAAAAGGGTCGCCACCCCCAGGGACAGAAGGGTGTCCATCAACTGCGGCGGAAAGATTCACCGTGTCGCCGGTGATCGCGGCCTGCGGGCTGATCGAGATGACCGCCTGCGGTGTGCGATCGATGGAGACCTGCACACTCTTGAGCTGATCGAGGGTTCCGCCCGGGACATACGGGAAGTCGTCGGACTCGACCGCCGCATGGGCCCAGAAGATATCTCCGGCCGCCATGTCGTTCGGCAGGGTATAGAGCAGGCTTCCGCCCGATGTGCCCGGATTGGTCGAACCGGCGAGCACAGTATCGCCATGGGCACTCGGTCCATCGGTGATCCAGGTGGCATAGCGTGCGCCACCCAGCGATGTGTTGTTCACTGTGAGCGCGTCTCCGGGGAACGCCGGCTGCGGTGTCATGGTCAGATTTGCGATCGGCTGGATCGGCCCCGAGCACTGGGTTGGATCGATGACCTGGAACGCGCTGTAGCGCGTGAGATACATGGCCGTGCCGTCCTTGGAGAAAACCGCGTGGTTGTTCCACACGCAGATCCCGAGGTTGTTTGGCGGCTCATCGGGATCCCAGAAGTCCTGATTCAGAGGCACTGGGTTGGTCGGAGTCGAGATGTCGAAGGTCAGCGGCGGCTCGGCAAGATACTGCTTGCTGACATGGACGATGGGATAGCTCAGCGCTACCGAATTTGCGGTGGGCAGCGCGGCCAGATCCTTGGTTGAAAGAAGATTCGGAGCCAGGGGGCTACCGCTGTTGAACCCGATGTCGTAGATCATCAGATTGCCGAACGAGGCCACGGCCATCAGACCCGCCGCCTCGTCCACCGAAACGCCGTAGCCGCGCTCCATGTTGGCGCGGACAACCCCTCCGTTGCCCATGTCATCGAGACCAAAGGTCGGGCTCGTATGCACTTGGTAGATGTAGAACCTATCGGAATCGTCCGACATGTAGAAGACCGGCGGATTTGTTCCCTCGACCTCGAGTCCGTTGGCGATCTGCGGCGGTCCGTTGATGCTGTCGAGACACTGCAGGAGCGGGTTGCCGCTCTCGTTGATCCCGTTGAACTGATAGAGACCTGAGTTGTTGCCGCTGCAGGGCGAGGACCCGAGGCTCGAGGCCACGAGGTACTGCTGTGCGCCGTAGGAGAAGGTGTATCCACCCCAGACCTGGGTCGCCTGATCGTTCTTGGTTTGGGCGCCGAAAACCGGTGTCGACCCGGTCCCCAAATCAAAGAGAACGGTTGCGGCCTTGAAATTGGCTATGCCGTAGCGGCAGTCATCGCAGACTGAGAAGCTCACCATGTCGTAGTCCGAATCGCCGACGTTGGGAACGTTAAAGAACGATCCCGGACCCGACACCGGATTCTGTGGGTTGTCGATGTTGAAGACCCTGATCTCGTTGCCTTCATCGAGGAAGAGATAGTCGTGACCGTTCCACCGGATCTCCTGCATCCTGAAGGTGCGATCGATCGCGGGCTCGGCACTACAGTTGCTCGGTGAGTAGTTCCGGGTCGAGATGTGTTCGAAACAGTCCAGGGCTGCGGCATCGGTCGCAGGAATGAGACCGGCGACGAGTGCAACACCAATGATGGCCAAGAAAGTCGGGCGAATGATTGAGTGAGAGCGAATCATGCTCACCTCCACGAGTGCAACTATAGGCAACGGAAAATGCGGCTGTCAACCGGATAAATCTTACATTAGGCCGAATTTTTCCAGTTATTTAGGCTTTCGCTTCCAGCTGTGACCACGGTCACCAGAGCGATCGGCGAGGACTTCGAGCGGCGACTGCTACGCCATTTCGCCGCAGTGCGGCTCACAGTATGCCGATAAGGTGATCCAGTGTCCAGCCGTGGCACCCCCTGTGACGGAGCTTTAACTGTTCTTTACATCCGGGTATTCGTGCGCGAATGGCAAGACCGCCAAGGCGCGAAGCACGCAAAGACATCGCAGTCATGTCGCAACACGCCTCAGATCGCGCAAATGATCCATCGCTATCGCTATTGAGGGATCCTCGATCAGCAGAACACCCCAACCATCCATCACAAATGGGACGCGGATTTTGCGGATAGACACGGATTTCATCGCAACCATCGAATTATCAAGGAGTTGAAATCCAGACGCGCAAAACCATCGCAAATATGAGTGGGCAGGAGTTGCCGCAAGGGCGTCTAACTTCGTGGATTGGCGACACGTTGACGTGGTGGGCGAAGGCTCCACCCTCGCCTCGAACACAAAGAAAAAACGGGGCGACCCGAAGGTCGCCCCGCTGAATTACCACGTAGTGGTGATTTGATCAGGACTTAGTTGGGCATCCCGGGGGATGTCACGTAGCCAGCGGCGTCAACATAGTCGTAGTTGATGCCGAGGTCCGGGAGGACCTGATCGGAGTAGCAGTTGAAGTTGGCCATGACGGCCCCGTCCATGGCAGCAGACCACTGGGTGGCGGCTTCGTAACGAACGCCCATCCAGGTCTGGTACCAGTCATCTTCGAGACCGGCGCCGGCGTCAAAGTAGTTCGACGCGGGCCACACGAAGAGCATCCAACCGAAGGCGCCAGGAGTGTCGAACTGGTCGACAGGAATCTCTTGGGTTTCCAGCGGGATGAGGTTGGGGATGACCGACTCGCCACCAGGCATGGACCAGGGAACGGAAGTCACGGTGGTGACCATCTCGTCCTCGTCCCATGCGTAGTAGGTGTAGGCGTGGCAATTGGAGGCCACGAGGGAGTCCGGGGACACCTTCACGGTACCAGTGCGCTCGAGGTCGTAGGTCCAGTTCTCGAGGGTCGAACCCTTCCAAACGCGGATGTCGGTGTTGATGTTCTCGATACCGGCACCGAGGTAACGGAAGGCCCAAGCGGTGGGCAGGGGCTCGCGATAGTCGGAGGTATCCTCGTCGCTCGCATAGCGATGGTAGAAGGATGCCGGCCAGCCGGTCTCAGTGATCGTCGCCACTTGGTCGAGGTACATGGAGGCTTCGAGGTGGACGGCGTTGCTCGCCTCGGAGAGACGGTCAGCGGTATTGGTCCAGAACACGTCGCCGATCAGCACGTTGTCGTAGCGATTGGCTTCACCAGTGAAATAGCCGGGTGCGTCGGGGAAGAGCTTGTTGCAGTTCTCCACCACGTCGGCGGTGATGTACATCCAGGTGGGATAGGTGGTGTCACGCTCGGCCCAGAAGGGGGTCGGGGTGAGAGCGAACGGGCCGGCGAAAGGCTTTTCGCAGTCGTTGCTCTGCAGGCGATCCACGGTCTGGCTGACCTGGAGGTAACCCTGGAAGAGACCCAGGAACCCAGCCGGGATCGGGGTCGAATAGAGACCGGGGTACGAGCTGTTGGTGGTGTCGCAACGGGTGCCGAGGTCGGTGGTGGGAGCAGGAAGGTCCATACCGGGGTTGACCCAGAAGCCGTTGAGCTGGTTGCCGACCGAAACCGGACCATTGGGGGCAACACCTTCGGTGCCGCTGTGGCCCGCGTATGTGGTCACAGGCAGCTGACCATTGATGAGGATGTCACGGATGTTCATCGAAATGACATCGTAACCAGTCAGCAGGATGTTGAAATCGAGGATCGCGGCCGAGAAGTCGGTCCAAACCGTCACGTGGACGATCTGGGCTTCAGCCGAAACATTGGTAATTGAGAACGTCGTGCTCGTACCAGTGGCCGGATTGGCGTAGTCAAGCGAAACAAACGGGAACAAAATTGTCGCAGCCGGCACGGCGTCGAAAGCGCAGACATTCGCATACACGATGCTGCTTGCGCCCAGAACCAATGCGCCAACCAGCGCAAGTGTCACAAACCTTTTCATTACTCAGCTCCTTCCATTTCCAAAACAATTCGAAGTACGTATCGGTTCCGATGCCCCTTTTTGGGGCCAGTACCTGTACCTATCTCTGGCGCATCACCTCCTGTTTAAGTATTTTTATCTTCATAACTTTAAATCTCTTTTATGTCATCACAGCATAAAATATAGCACCACATGCACTTTGCTGTCAATACCCTAGGGGCCATTAACACCAGAGAGCATTACATGGGACTCCCCTTCAAAAGTCAAGCTCACTCGTCACTCTCGCCGGTCAGCCAGAGCCGAACACCGCCCGACTTCTCTTCAACAATTGCGAAGGCGGCGATGATGTCGTCGCGGCCGTCGTTGTTCATATCCACCAGTTTAATGTGGAACGCGCGCCCGGGCCCGTCGAGTTCGGGGCTGTTCTCGAGGAGAAAACCGCCGTCTTCGGTCCCGATCCAGACCTCCAGACCGCCCAGCTTTCGTCCGGACACCACATCGATGAGGCCGTCGCCGTTGAGGTCTCCGATCCCGAGCCGGACATAGGGGCTCACCCGGTCATCGTCGAAGAAGATCGCTCCATCGGGAGCGACGAGGCCATCTTCGGTCCACTCGTAGCGGATCAGACCGGTCCTCGCGTTGTTCTCTCCGTTGATCATCCGGTACTGCATGAAGGCCGAATAGACTTCGACCACTCCGTCTTCCCTGACCAGGGTCTCGACATCGAAGTGGTAGGTGTTACTGAGGACCCCGAACGAGAAATGTTCCTGCCAGCCGTCCTCCTTGTTGAGGTAGACAAGCTTCCGCCAATCGGCGGTATTCGATCCGACCACCAGGTCCACCCGACCGTCACCGTCGATATCGACGCTCTCGATGTCATCGCTGATCAGCACGATGGGCAGACCCTCGGAGACGAGTCGCCATCCATCATCGGTCCGGAGCTGGACCCACACGGTGGATTTATTCTCGATCCTCTTGTGGGTTCCCATATCGAGATCGAGTTCGGCGATGAAGGCGATGTCATCACGGCCGTCGCCGTTGAAGTCGGCAACGGTGCAGGCGCGGGAAGTCAACCGTGGATCCGGCGCCTTGAGGCGCTCGCTGCGACCAAAGATCCCCTTGCCGTCGCCATAAAGCACATACTGCTGTTTGAAATGGATCGCCAGCACGATGTCCTGATGGCCGTCACCATCAAAGTCGCCGGTGGCGACTCCACCGTAGTCATAGGGAACGCCCCGCAGCCACCCGGATTCACTCATCAGACGAAAATCGGCGTCGGGAAGACCCTTGTAGATGGCAGGCTGAGCGATGCCCTTACGGGCCGGCGGAAAGACCAGATCGTCGATCCCGTCCTCGTCGATATCGGCGAGGTCAAAATTCATCTGCCACAGACCGGTCGACGGCAGATCGGTGTGGTGCGGTTTGAAGATCAGCGAGTCCGCGAAGGGCGGGGGAACGATCTCGACGCCGAAATCCATCCAGTAGTGGAACTCACCATGCTCACGCTCCCAGTCCATGCGATCTTTGAGCAGACGCTCTTCACCCTGACGCTTGACCCACCATGCGTGGAGCGGCGACTCGGGGTCCTCGGGTGGGATCCCGCGCAACCACAGGTACGTCTCGTCTTCCTTGACGATCTCCATCTTGAGAGACACCGCCGGGTGGGGATAGGCGTGCGTCTCGTCGATCCGCACGGCGATGGATTTCTCCACCTGACGCAGAGTCAGCCAATCGGCGAGGAACTCATCCCAGGTTTGCTGCTCCTTGCTGGGCGTCCAGGCCATCTCGGTTTCCCCGGCGGCGGTGGCCCAAGCCCGCTCTGAGCTGCCGATCGAAGACCCGGGCGTGGGTGTCGTGCTCGGCGGGATCTCGATTTCCGGCAGCTGCGGCGTCTGCGCACCGGCAGAGATGGCCACGGCGCAAAGAACGACCGCGACGATGGTTGAGTAGCGTTTCATGAGAACCTCCAACGGTGTCCCGCCCGTCTACAACAGGTCGGGGATCGTCGCCCGGTACCGGTCCATTGCTGCCGAACCGACGACGAGAAGCGCGGCAGCGAGAATGATCAGATAGACGACGCCTGATACGGCGGGCGGGGAAACAGCGAGCAGCCCCGCGCGAAAGACGCCGACGAGCGGAGTGATGGGGTTGGCGTTGACCAGAGCCAACAACCACTCCTGTTTGACAAAGCTCAAGGGATAGATGATCGGCGCGCCGTACATCGCGAACTGGAGCCCCAGACCGAGGACCTCTGGGATGTCGGGCAACGCGACGCCGAGCACGCTCACGAGGAGACCGATACCGACGGCCAACACGAGCAACAGTGCGATACCGAGCAGCAACCAACCGGCGCCGGCCAGCGCAACATGGCCCGCCCAGACGCAATAGACGATCATGAGCAGAATCGCAAGCGCGTGGTGCATCAGGGTTCCAAGGATGTCACCGACAACCATCACCTCGAGCGGCAGGCGAACCCGCTGCACGATGGTGGCGTTGGCGCGAATCACCCGGGCGGAACGCATGATGACGTCGTTGAGTGCGAGGTAGGGCACAAGCCCGGTGATCAGAAATACTCCAAATCCCACGGGCAGACGCCTAGCAAGATCGGTACCACCACTCATCAGCGGGATCTTGATCTCGAGGATCACCGAGAAGACCAGGGTGTAGAGGGCGAACTGCACCGCCGTCCCGAGAGGTGTCCACAGCCAACCCAGAACCGCTCCGGCGTGGCGCGACGCAAAGGCTCTCCACGCCAGCTGTCCAAGGAGGAAGCGGTGGGTCACCAAAGTCCGCATCAACTGTGCGGGGGCAAGGAACAAACGGGACATTGATCTCCTGTGGTGGTATCCGGTTCGAGGCGGCGGGTCGTTTGGGCGGCACGCTTGACGCGCTCGCGGCATCCGCATTACTATATATATCGTCTTGGGCGCAGTGTGTCTGCTGCGCACGGGATGGTACTATAGACGGGGAAGGAACGGCAACCGAGATGGCGATCAACCTGCACGAACTGGCGACCCCCGCGGCCGATGTGGGTGCCCGTCTGCGTTCGTTGCGCAAGGAGCGCCATCTCACCCAGACCGAGTTGGCACGCCAAATCGGCATCCAACAGTCCGATCTGTCGCGGATGGAGAAGGGCGAATACCGGGTCTCTCTGGACAATCTCTTCAAGATCCTCACCGTCTTCGATATCGCCCTCAACGACTTCTTCGCCGACAAACAGGCCGACGACGAGCCGAGGCGCGCCCTCAGCCGCGAGGACATGCAGATCCTCCACCTCGTCCGCCAGCTGTCGGAATCCGGGCGCCGCGAAGCCATGGAGTTCCTCGAGTTCAAGGTCCGGCGCGAACAGCAGGACCGCCGCGCCATCGCCTCGCGTCGCGGCAATCGGGAGACCGGATCATGAGCGCGCGTTTCGACGAACTCATGCGGTCAGCTGAAGCCGCCTTCACTCGCGATGATATCGAGAGTGCGGCCGGGCTGTACGCAGAGGCCGCCGAATTCGCTCGAGGCGAAGGCAATGAAGACGGGGCTGACCACGCATTCTGCAACCAATGCTCAATGCTCGCGGAACTCGATCGCGGATTTGAGCAGATTCCCAAGCTCAAGGAAATCCTGCTCCGCAGCAGCAACACCAAGAACCGATTCCTCGCCGCATACTGCACCGCAGTCGCGTACGATCTTCAGGACGACAGAGAAAAATCGTGGTCCTACGCAAATCGCGCTCTTGAGCTTTCCGACACGCTCGGAGAAGCGGATCTGATTTCCCGCTCAGCCAACCTCGCGGGCACCCTCGCCATCAGAGAGTCGAAGTTCGACGAGGCGGACCGCTGCTATCAGAAGGCTCTCGGCATCCAAGAAAATCTGGACGGCTACCACCGCATCGTCCGAGCCCAGTACAAGGACAACCTCGGCTACGTGATGATGTGCACCGACCGGCTGCACAAGGGCATAGATCTTTGCGAAGAGGCCCGATCCGATCTCGAGCGCCTCGGCGCCGACCACAGTCTTTACGAAACGCTGCAGGATCTCTGCTACGGCCATCTACTGGCCGACAACCTAGACCGCGCCAGGGAGTGCGGCGAAAAGGCCCTCGATCTCGCCATCGACTTCGAGGACGATCAGGTCGCGAAAAACTGTCTGTTTCTACTCAGCGAAACCGCGGTGAGACACGGCGACACCTTCAGGGCGCGTCGCTACCTGCGTGAACTCACCGCCTACTACCCGGAGGTCGGAATCAGCGAGGAGATCATCGATGTCTTCCTCTCCACCGATCTGACCTCGGTAGTGAATCTGAGGGGGTGACCATGAGAAGGGCACAAGCCACACTCATCGCAATCCTCCTGGTCGGCATGGCCGTGACCGCGACAGCGGGCGACATGGCGCTGACCAGGAACGGCGAATTTTATCGGGTCGCTCCATCGAATGACGGACTCGTCGTGAACCACCGGTTCGCAGACGGAACCGTGGCCGAATACCTCATCCCGCAGACCTCCGGTCTCACCGTCACCTCCTTGCAGGTTGGAGTGGACGAGCTGACCGGCGCCATCTTCGTCGCCTGGCAGATCGGCGAGGAACTCGACACATTCATCCAGGTCGCCTGGCTGGCCGATCAATGGTGGATGGGACCCTACGCCGTCGCCGGTCATGACGGAACCGCCGTCGAGAATCCCCAAATGATGCTCGACCGGGTCGTCGATGTGGTCGAGGAAGACGGCGAGCAGATCGAAGTTGCCACCACCTTCCTCCACCTCGTGTGGTGGAGCTATACAGGAACCCGCGACGACGGTTCAGCCTACCTCGCGTCGGTCCCCCTCGATGAGGGAGGCAACCTTCAGATCGACGCCTTCCAACCCATCGCCCTGAGCGATCTGCTTCCCTACGGCATCGGCTGCGAAGGCATCGACGACACCGCCGGGCTCGCACACCCGAAGGTCTTTGTCGATCCCCAGTCCGGTTCGCCGCACGTCTTTGCCACCGATTTCTCCAACTGTCTCTTCCAGATCCTCAAGATCGACTACGAAGTCGTCGAGGAAATCATTGGAGACACCAAACGCCGCCGCCACGTCGTGATTCTCGGCCACGAGGCCATGATTGCGGCCAACCCCGATATCGTCCTGGCATCCGCCAAGGTCGAGGTCGGACACGGGCTTGATGTGGTCATGTACTGGGACATCGAAGATGCCGTGGCCTATGTCCAGCTCGACGAGAACGGGACACCGCCGGTCCAGTCCCTCGCCATCGGTGAGCACTTGAGCCGTGAGCAGGCGATGGAGATGATCAGAAACCTGGTCCACTAGACGAGATACCGAAACCAAAAACGCCCGCGCCACCGCGCGGGCGTTTTTTTATCCGATGCGGCCGAGGACCTTCTCGAGATTCGACGCATACGAAGCCCATGTAAGCTCCGCCGCCGACTCCCTGGCGCCACCGGCGAGGACCGCCAACCGGTCCGCATCGAGGGATTGGAGAGCTCGGGAAATTGCGGCCGGATCGGCCGGTGGAACGATGAGACCGTTGACGCCGTCGACAACGACCTCCGGCACCCCTCCCACCGACGTCGAGACAACCGGTGTCCCCGAGGCCAGAGCCATGGGCGCCACCGCAGATTGCGAACCCCTTCGATAGGGCAGAACGAGAAGATCCGAGGCGGCCAGATAGACCGGAATCTGGTTTTCCGGGATCCACCCGAGATTCAACCGCACCCGATCGCCGAGACCGAGGGCGTCGACCTGCCGGCGAATCTCCTCACCGAGATCACCCCACGGTTCACCGGCGATGAGAATCAGCCAGTCCGAGCCCGCATCGAGAGCGGCCGCGGCCTCGAGAAGGACATCGACACCCTTATAGGGCCTGATGAGGCCAAGAAAGAGGGCCACCCTGCGCTCCGGCGGCAGATCGAGGGTCTGGCGAGCGGCCCCTCGATCCGGATGACCCGAGACACCTGCCGCGGGAAGACGGTGATGGCCCACGAGCGTCCCCGGATACGTTTGCTCGAGCTCCGTCGCCAGGACTGAGGCGTGGGTGAAGAGCGCTTCGCAGCGCCCGAGCACGCCGCGGGCGGCGATCCTCTGCCAGACCCGGGCATCGTGGTCCACCGGATTGTGGACAACAGCCACCGCCGACGGCCGCTGCGCGTCCCGCAGCAGATACCACCAAAGACCGGACCAGGCCCACGTCCAGTAGGGAATGATCCACGCATCCGCCCGGTGTTCCCGCGCCAAGCCACGAACACTCCCCCAGGAAATGGGATTCAGAGGATCAATGACCGCCCGAGAGCTCTCCAAAACAGGGCACGAATCCGGGTCGCGATCGGAGGCGCCCGGGTAGATCCAGCCCGGATACTGGCGTTTCGGTGTCAGAAAGAGCACCTCGTGATTGCGATCGGTGAGGGCTCGGACAAGCTCGGTGTTGGCACGCGCGATTCCGCCTCGAAAAGGATGTCCGGGTCCGAAGACGGTCAGACGCAGATGGCCCATCCGCTATCGCGTCGGTGGGTGAGTCGCCTTCCGGTATCGTTCCTCGAGCCGGAATTTGACCGGTTCGGGCACCAGACCGGTGACATCGCCGCCAAGCGCCGCAACCTCTCGCACCAACCGCGACGACAGATAGGTGTACTCCTCCTTGGG
>Ga0164313_10003365_pt1 | contig 14271 bp, 9 predicted proteins | sample GuaBasSedimGuay4_FD_113735 | JGI IMG/M metagenome (GOLD analysis project Ga0164313, IMG submission 113735) | Subseafloor sediment microbial communities from Guaymas Basin, Gulf of California, Mexico - Guay4, Core 4569-4, 0-3 cm | ecosystem: Environmental > Aquatic > Marine > Hydrothermal vents >... | reverse complement strand
TACCATTGAAGGTGTGGTTGTATGAAAAATAAGGATTACAACAAAAGGAAAAGAAAAACCGGCAATAATAGATCCCAGAGAAACATATTTTGTCAATAAAACAATTATTAAAAAAACACCCATACAGATAGCTGTTGGTACCGGATTAAGTGCCAGAATGACCCCAAAAAGAGTGGCTACGCCCTTGCCTCCTTTGAAACCAACATATAAGGGGAAAATATGCCCAAGTATAGCAGCACCTCCAAGTATTAGTTGATAGGTAATGAAATCATTTGAATTTGGAATATAAAAGCTGGTTAAATATGCAAGTTGAACTGCTGCCCAGCCTTTAAAAAGGTCAAAAATCAACACTGGTAAACCTGCTTTCCAACCTAATACACGTATGGTATTGGTTGCTCCTGCATTTCCACTTCCAAATTTTCTGACATCTTTATTGTAAAACCATTTACCAACCCAAACGGATGTGGCAATTGAACCAATAAGATAAGCCAAAAGAACTAAAGCAATACGTATAAATATCTGCATATCTTTTAATATTTCTTTGTGCAAAAATAGTATTTTTTTTTTAATAATATTTTTTGCTGATTTTTAAAAGTGGATTCTATTGCTTAATAATCATATTTACAGAGTATTATATAAAGTTTTGCAAATGAAGTATTAGTTATAAAAATAAAAAAAGGCAGTGACGCTTATTAGTCACTGCCTTTCTATGACTATGGTTATTTAAATTAACCGTTTATAATATTTGCATGTGCTGCTGCAAGCCTGGCAATTGGTACCCTGAAAGGGGAACAACTGACATAATTCATGCCAACCATATGACAAAACTCTACTGAACTGGGTTCGCCACCATGTTCGCCACAAATACCAACTTTAAGCTCTGGGCGGGTGCTTCTACCTTTTTTCGTAGCCATTTCAACTAATTGGCCAATACCTTCTCTGTCAAGTACCTGGAATGGGTCATTCTTAAGTATCCCTTTTTCAATATAAATAGGAAGGAATTTACCTGCATCATCTCTGGAATAACCAAAGCCCATTTGTGTAAGGTCATTAGTTCCAAAAGAAAAGAATTCAGCTGATTTAGCAACTTGATCAGCAGTTAAGGCAGCACGTGGAATTTCGATCATGGTTCCTACCATGTAATCAATTTTATCACCTCTTTCCTTAAAAACTTTATCCGCCGTATCTCTAATTATTTTTTCCTGCTGTTTGAATTCTTCAGCTGTTCCGATAAGTGGAACCATAATTTCCGGGAAAGTAGTTATTCCTCTTTCTTTAAGGTTCAGGGCTGCTTCAATGATAGCTCTGGCCTGCATTTCGGTGATTTCAGGATAAGTAATGCCCAACCTGCAACCACGATGTCCGAGCATTGGGTTGAATTCATGTAAAGAATCTACTTTAGCTTTTATTACTTCAACTGTTGTACCCATTTCATCAGCCATTTCTTTCTGGTTAGCTTCTTCATGAGGAATAAACTCATGCAGTGGTGGGTCAAGTAGCCTTATGGTAACAGGAAGATCATGCATTGCTTCAAAAACACCTTCAAAGTCAGATCTTTGAATAGGTAGTAATTTTTTAAGGGCTTCTATTCTTCCTTCTTCATCATCAGCGAGGATCATTTCTCTCATGGCAATAATTCTTTCCCCTTCAAAGAACATATGTTCAGTCCGGCAAAGTCCAATTCCCTGTGCTCCAAAGTCTCTGGCAACGGTTGAGTCGTGTGGGGTATCAGCGTTTGTTCTAACGAGCATTTTTGAATACTTATCTGCAAGGGTAAGTATTTCACCGAAGTCTCCACTCATTTCAGGAGTAATGGTGTCTATCTTTCCTTCATAAACCTCACCTAAAGTTCCGTTAAGTGATATCCAGTCACCTTCATTAAACACTACACCTCCTGCTTTAAGTGTACGGGCTTTGTAATCAATAACTACACTACCTGCACCAGAGACACAACATTTGCCCATTCCCCTTGCTACTACGGCAGCGTGAGATGTCATTCCTCCACGAGCGGTAAGGATACCATTGGAAACATGCATTCCGGCAAGGTCCTCAGGGGAAGTTTCAATTCTGATAAGTACCACTTCTTTTCCTTCTTCAGCCCACTTTTCTGCATCATCTGCAAAGAAAACAACCTGCCCGGTTGCAGCACCTGGTGATGCAGGTAAGCCTTTAGCAAGAACAGTAGCTTTTTTTACTGCATTCCCATCAAAAACAGGGTGTAACAGTTCTTCAAGTTTCTCTGGTTCATTTCTAAGAATAGTTGTTTTTTCATCGATTTTTCCTTCTCTCATAAGATCCATAGAAATCTTTATCATTGCAGCCCCGGTACGTTTTCCGTTACGTGTTTGGAGTAACCATAATTTGCCATCCTGTATTGTGAATTCAATATCCTGCATATCTTTATAATGGTCTTCAAGTTTTGCCTGAATATCAAAAAGTTCCTGATAAAGAGAAGGCATTACTTCTTCAAGGGAAGGGAAGTTGTTAGCACGGTCTTCCTCCGGTACAGTAGCTAGTTTTGCCCATCGTAAGGAACCTTCCTTGGTAATTTGCTGAGGAGTACGGGTACCGGCAACTACGTCCTCTCCCTGAGCATTAATAAGATATTCGCCATTGAAAATATTCTCACCTGTTCCTGCATCGCGGGTAAAGGCTACACCTGTGGCGGATGTTTCACCCATATTGCCAAATACCATGGCCTGTACATTAATAGCAGTACCCCATTCATCGGGAATCTTATTTAACCTGCGGTAATAAACAGCCCTGTTATTATTCCAGCTGTCAAAAACTGCCATAACCGATCCCCAGAGTTGTTCCCATGGGTTGGTTGGGAAATCATGACCTGTTTTTTCTTTTACGGCATCTTTAAACCTTGTAACTAATTCTTTCAGGTGATCAACAGTTAAATCTGTATCCAGTTCAATCCCTTTTTCTTCTTTTAATTCTTCAATAATCTTTTCAAAAGGGTCAATATCTTCTTTTGAAGTTGGTTTCATTCCCAATACAACATCTCCATACATCTGAACAAACCTACGATAGGAGTCCCATACAAATCTATCATTCCCTGTTTTGGCAATTAAACCTGTAACTGCATCTTCATTCATTCCCAGGTTAAGTACGGTATCCATCATACCTGGCATGGAAGCCCTGGCGCCGGAACGAACAGATAGAAGCAAAGGGTTGTCTTTACTTCCGAATTCCATTCCCATTATTTTTTCAACATATTTTACAGCTAGCTCAACTTCACCTTTTAAAAGTTCAACGACTTTTTCTTTGCCTAACTCGTTATACTCTGTACAAACATCGGTTGTTATTGTAAAACCAGGAGGTACCGGAACCCCAATTAGGTTCATTTCGGCGAGGTTTGCGCCCTTTCCGCCAAGCAGGTTTTTCATCCCTGTATTCCCTTCTGCTTTTTTATTACCAAATGTGTAAACTCTTTTAACTTCTGACATAATTTTAACTTAAAATTTAATAAATTACTTTTCAAAAATGACCACAAAAGTAGTAATTAATTTTGTATTTGTGAAAACGAGTTTCAGTTAATTGTGAAAATGTTAACAGGCTTGGTTTTTTGGGATTTTTTTTGTAACTTATAGTGCTCTTAATTGTATAGTTAGAGCTTCTTTGAAAACCATGTATCTTTTAGGTGGCTTTTCAGAAAGCGTCAAGAACAAGGCTTGTGAAATCTTGAAAATCAAGGAGTTTATTTTCGTAAATGACTGTTTTCAAGATGAGCGTAACGCAGTTATTGACGTTTTCTAAGAGACACTAATTAGGATTTTGCCTCTACATCTCCTTAGTGCTTGTACATTTTTAATTATCTATTATTCAAAATACTTTACAAAATGAAAACAAAAATATTTTTTGCAGCACTTTTTTTATTTGTATGGATTATATCCCTTAACTCCCGTGCCCAGTCTTCCGGGCAATGGACATTAACCGGTGGAGGGATCATTCAAGCCATTGATTATGATGATTCTGGTAATATTTATGTGACCGGGTCATTTGTGGATACAACGGTAATTTTCGGTGAAACTGTAATTTCAGTCGGAAGGCAGGATTTATTTATTGCCAGTATTAAAACGGATGGTTCATTAAACTGGTTAAAACACGGAGGGGGGGATTGGGAAGACCACGGGGCTGATATTTGTATTGATCATAATTATGTATATGTTGTTGGTACTTATCGCGATCAGATTTCTATAGGAGATACTGTATTGAATTCTGCCGGAACTATGGATGTTCTTTTAGTTAAATATGATCTTAATGGAGGATTTCAATGGGCAGAAAGTGCTGGAGGCGTAAATGAAGATAAGGGAAAATCGATCACTTCTGACGATTCAGGTAATGTAGTTATTACCGGAGATATTAATTATATAGCAAAATTTGGAGAACATACAGTTCCTTATGTTAGTTTTTCAGATATGTTTGTTGCAAAATATAATGGTGATGGGGTTTGTCAATGGGCAACAAGTGGCGGAGGTTCTATTTGGGATGGGGGTGAATGTGTTGAAATTGCAAAAAATGGTGATGTTATTGTTGCCGGATACTTTAACGATCAGGCTGTTTTTGATACAATTACTGTTTCCGGGATTGATTATGCAGATGTTTTCATTGCCAGATATTCATCTGATGGAGCGGTGCAAGAGGTAGCTTCTGCAGGAGGTTCTGGTGGTGAAATAATTCAGTGTCTGGCCATTGATAGTTTATCCAATGTTTATATTTCGGGATGGTATATGGATAATATTACAATAGGTGGTGAAAAACACTATTCAAGTGGAGTTTATGATATTTTCATTGCTAAATATAAACCAAATTCTGGTTTTATATGGTCAAAATCAATTGGAGGTTATGGCAGTGACGAAGCCAGGGGTATGGTATTAAGCCCGGATAATAATATATTGTTATCCGGTATGTTTGAGGAGTCCGTTGACTTTGGATTAAAAACTCTTAATTCAGATGGTTGGAGTGATGGTTTTGTGGCACGGATAGATACATCCGGAAGTCTTGATTGGATAATTCAGCTTGGTGGAACAGGTATTGTAGATGTGAATGATTGCGTATCTGATTTGAATGGGAACCTGTATATAGCCGGGAATTTTTTAGATGAACTAATTATAGCAGGAGAGTCTTTATCAATTACAGGTGGCATGGAACTATTTTTGGCAAAGGTAAATGAATCAGCCTCAGGTATTGCTGAAAATACTACAACACTAAATTCTGGCTTTTACCCGAATCCATTTATTGGTTCAGTAAACTTTTTTTACACCATTAATAATAAAACAGATGTCCGGCTTAATATATATAACAGTAACGGGCACCTGGTTGCATCCCGGATTGATAAAGCTCAGCTTGCAGGAAAACATTTGATTGAGCTTAGTGGCTCAAAACTTTCCCCTGGAATATATTTTTATATACTGGAAACAAATGAGGGGAGAAGTACTGGTAAGATGATTAAACTTTAAATGAAGGAAAGATACATAACCTGGAAATAAATTCCTTCTAATTTTCGATACAAGCTATATTGTTTTATGACCTGGGATGAAATTCAATGATCGCAGATCTTAAATAATCCCTGTCAAGATGAGTATAGATTTCTGTAGTGGTAATGGATTCATGTCCCAGCATTTCCTGAACTGCCCTGAGGTCAGCACCTCCTTCAATTAAATGACTTGCAAAAGAATGCCTGAAAGTATGAGGACTGATAGTTTTTTTAATGCTACTTTTTTCAACCAGGCCTTTTATGATATGAAAGATCATTATCCTGGATAGTTGCCTTCCATTTCTGGATAGAAAAAGAATATTCTCATCCTTTTTTTCAATATTTTTTAAATGATTCCGGTCGATGAAATAGGCTTCTATTGCTTTTATGGCTGTTCTACCTATTGGAACCAGCCTTTCTTTGTTTCCTTTTCCTGTAACTTTTATAAATCCTTGTTTTAGGTATAAGTTGGTGATTTTGAGGTTTACCAGTTCAGAAACCCTGAGGCCACAGCCATACAGGGTTTCAAGTATGGCTTTATTCCTTTGCCCTTCAGGTTTGCTTAAATCAATAAGGGCAATAATTTCATTAATTTCTTCAATTGTCAGGAATTCCGGTAATTTGCGCCCAATCATAGGTGATTCCAGGAGTTGTGTTGGGTCTGTTTGAATAAAGTCATCGATCATTAAATATTTGAAAAATGCTTTTATTCCTGAGATCATTCTTGCCTGGGACCGCGAACTAATACCAAGCTCATTTATCCATTGAATAAAATCGCTAAGGTCATTCTGGCTAACAAGGTTTGGTTCCGGAACCTTTCCAATGATCTCAAAATACTGTAAAAATTTATTTATATCATGAATATAGGCCTCTACCGAATTTTCAGAAAGCGATTTTTCTATACTTAGAAATGCCTTAAAACCTTTAATATGATAGGGCCAGCCCTTTTTCATGTTTTATAACAAGTTTTCAAATCAACAAATTTGCAATTATTCTTTTACTTTTGTTCCTGAAACAGGAAAATTTTATAAAATGAAGATACAAATAATTAACGGGCCAAACCTGAACTTATTGGGGAAAAGGGAACCTGGTAAATATGGTTCCATGCCATTTGAAGAGTACCTGGTTATTTTAGAAGATCATTTTTCCGATCATGAAATTGATTATTATCAGTCGAATGTGGAAGGCCTGCTCATTGACAAAATCCAGGAAGTTGGTTTTTCATATGATGGGATTGTGATCAATGCCGGGGCATACACCCATACATCGGTTGCCATTGCAGATGCGCTGAGATCTGTTACAACTCCGTCAGTGGAGGTACATATAACCAATATTCTTTCCAGGGAAGAGTTTCGGCATATCTCTTTTATTGCCAATGCCTGCAAGGGAAGTATAATGGGATTTGGGATGGACTCTTACCGGCTTGCGATTGAAGCTTTGCGAGTGTTGAATTCAAAATAGCAGGTATCATTTTAAAATCCCGGAAATCTGTCAATCATCAGGACCAGGGAGATTCCCAATCCTGCCCCTGAGAGTATTAGCACCCATTCTCGTTTTTTTACATGAAAAATATCAACCAGAATCCAGCTTATAGTCATGATTATGGCAACAACAATAATTTGCCCAAGTTCAATTCCAATATTAAAAGCAAATAGTGGTGTTATAATATTGTCTTCCTTTCCGAGAAGGCTTTTTAGGTAGCTTGAAAACCCTAATCCATGGATTAATCCAAAAAACATGGCCATAAAATATTTAAAAAGATGCCTTCCGGTTGAAACTTTGCCCGATTTTTGTAGTACATTAGCAAATGCAGTTAAAAAAATGGTGAAAGGAATAAGAAATTCAATCCAATCAACGTTTACTTTCAATATATTTAATGTTGCCAGTGCCAGGGTAAGTGAGTGGCCAATAGTAAAGGCAGTAACCAGTATTAATACTTTTTTCCATTGAAAAAAACTATAGACTGCACACAAGGACACAATAAAAAGAATATGATCGTAAGCATGAAGATCAGCAATATGGTTAAATCCAAGTTTTAGATAGAGTTGGAAAATGTTCATTTGAATTTTTTTTCAAAGGAATAAAATTTAATTTGATTTTTGAAAAAAATGAAGAACTTTAAACATGGTAAGTATTAAAATTCTGACTCTTTTATTTTTGATGCCATGGTTTCATCCAATCCATATTTCAGTTACGAATATGGATTATAATGTGGGAAAGCAGTTGTTTGAGGTTTCATTTAAAATTTTTTGGGATGATTTTGAAGTAATTATCTGGAGGAATTATGATGTGAATCTAAAACTTACGCAGCAAGATGAAAGCAAGGACAAAGATTTGTATTTTTCAAAATATATTTTTGACAATTTTAGAATCAAAGCAAATAACAATTTCTTACATGGAAGCTTAAAAAAAGGAGAGATTAAAGATAAATCTATTTGGCTGGATTTTTATTTTCCATGTTCTTCTGATATAAAGAAAGTTGAGATAGAAAACCGGATTATGATGGATATGTTTGATGATCAGACTAATCTGTTGATGTTTAGGTTTAAAGAAGTAGAGAAAGCTTTTACCCTAAAACAAGGGAAAGAAATAATTGCCATTGACCTTATCAATGATTAATTTTACGTGTTGATTTTACTGAGGAGATTATGTTTAAAAGAATAGTATTAATAATATTTATATTTTTCGTCTTTTTTGCTGGCCAGGCATATGCTACGCACAACAGGGCAGGCGAAATAACTTATAAGCAGATCTCTGATCTTACTTTTGAGATAACCATCTGGACATATACCTATACTTTAAGTGCTGCTGACAGAGACCAGCTTCCAGTGGACTGGGGAGATGGAACAACATCTATAGCACCTAGGATAGAAAAAATTTCTCTTCCGAATTTTTATAGAAGAAATCGTTATATTATCCGGCATACTTATCCCGGACCCGGGGTTTATCGCATTACCGTACAGGACCCTAACAGGAATTATGGTATACTAAATATCCCGAATTCAGTAAATGTTTATTTTTCCATTCAGACAACCCTAATGATCAGTGCCAGCCTGGGAGGTAATAGTACTCCTGAGTTGTTGAACCCACCCTACGATAAGGCTGGCAGAGGGAAATTATTTATTCACAATCCTGCTGCTTATGACGTGGATGGTGATAGCCTTGCTTACAGCCTGACAATATGTACCAGGGAAGATGGTATTCCAATTGAAAATTATACTTTACCTCCGGCAACCGATACATTATATGTCGATCCGATTAGCGGAGATCTTGTATGGAGGACCCCGGTTGATACCGGAAAATACAATGTGGCAATGAATATTGAGGAATTCCGGTATGGTGTTAAGATAGGCAACATAGTGCGGGATTTGCAGATCGATGTGCATGAAACAGATAATAACCCTCCTGTTACAGAACCATTAAGAGACTTTTGTATAGTAGCTGGTGACTCACTGCTTTATACCATAACCAGTATTGATAATGAGAACGATTCTATGCGACACCTTATGACTGGTGGCACATTTAAAGTAGGCATTAGCCCTTCCGAATATGAAACAATTTTTTCAAAACCAGGGGAAATTACCTCTGTATTTAAATGGAAAACTGTTTGTACCCATGCAAGGCAACAGCCTTATTCAGTATTTGTGAAAACGGAGGATAATAATTCAGATCTTTCATTGGTTGATATAAGTAATTTTAATATCAGGGTTTTAGGCCCTCCAATACAAAACCTTAGAGCCAATCCGTCCAGCCATTTGATTTGGCTTAGCTGGGATCGTGACACATGCTCCATTATACAAAAGTACAGGGTCTATCGTAAAATTGGTTACTCTGGCTTTTTACCCGATAGTTGTGAGACCGGAGTGCCTGCTGCTACAGGATTTGTACAGGTGGGTGAAACTACCGGACCTAATGATACGGTTTTTATTGATGATAATAATGGTGCAGGTTTAATACAGGGCATGGATTATTGCTATTTGGTATTTGCTGTTTACCCTGATGGAAGTGAAAGTATTGCTTCTGAGGAGGTATGTAGTGTACTTATTAACGGAACACCTATTCTGACGAATGTAAGTATTTTAAACACTGATACGGAAAACGGCTCAGTTTATGTAGCCTGGGCTAAACCCCGGCAATTGGATACCATACCGGCTAACGGGCCTTATGAGTATCTGGTTTACAGATCAAAAGGCCTTTATGGAACTGATTTTTCATTGATATTATCCATTGAGACCAGTGATTTGAATGATACTTCATTTATTGATACTCAAATAAATACATTGGATTTTGCTTATACTTATAGAGTAGAATTGTATAATAATGAAGCAGGTAACCGTTTCTTGATAGGTTCACCTGCCGAAGCATCAACTATTTTCCTGAAGATAATTCCGGGTGATGAATCAAATGAAATCCGATGTAGGAAAAATGTACCCTGGATCAATACGGCTTATGTTGTTTACCGACAGAATAAAACTACTTTGCTATTCGATTCTATTGGGATTACAAGTGATACTATTTATATAGACTCCGGATTACAAAATGATGAGAATTACTGTTATAAAATAAAATCAATAGGCTCTTATAACCGCCCGGATTTACCAACACCACTTTTAAATTTTTCTCATGAAGCTTGTGGGACCCCTCTTGATAATGAACCACCTTGTCCACCTTCATTAACAGTTACCTCCTTGTGTGACAGCCTTTATAATTTTGTTGTCTGGACAAATCCTAATAATTCATGTGCTGATGATGTAGCTTCTTATAAGCTCTATTTTAAGGCTGAACTGGATGATGAATTAAGTTTACTTGATGCAGAGTTCAATTCTCCTACAGATACCAGCTATAAGCATTTCATACAAAATTCACTAGCAGGTTGCTATGCAGTGAAAGCTGTGGATTTGTTAGGCAATGAAAGTGACTTTTCGAGTCCTACTATGTGCGTTGATAGTTGTGTTTATTTTGAATTACCTAATGTCTTCACACCCAATGGGGATAATATTAACGATGTATTATTGGCTAGGACCAGCCCGTTTATTGCAAGTGTTGATATGAAAATATATAGTCGTTCAGGGGTTCTGGTATATGAAACGGATGACCCTTATATTAACTGGAATGGAAAACAAAAAGGGAAAAATAATATTGTAGCACCAGGGGTTTATTACTATATCTGTGATATATATGAAAAACGACTAAGTGGACTGGAGGTGAGAAATATATCTGGTTTCATTCATGTTATCACTGAGAAAGGTGCGAATGTATCTAATGAATAATTTGGGAATTAATTGAGATTCATGAAATTTTTAGGAAACAGTGTATTTGTATTTGTTTTAGCATTTTTTTCTTTTCAACAGCTTGTTGCACAGAATGATTTGTATCTTAAGGGTATTGCTTTTATTGATAAAAAGGATTACACTCAGGCAGTTCAGTCTTTTAATGAAATTTTACAAAATTCTCCCGGAAACATTGAAGCTTTACAAAAAAGGGGTGAAGCCTTCTATAATATGGGGGATTATGATAAGGCCCTTGTCGATTTTGAGAATGTGAATGGGAAGAAAAGTGCATATTCAAGTATTTGGATATCCAGGTGCTATGCGCATAAGGGTGATGTGATAAAAGCTATAGATGCTTTGACTGAGCATGTGAAATCACCTTATAAATTACCGAAAAAAGATATTCTTTTGGAACCTGCTTTTCAGAAAATTGAAACTACCAGGGAGTGGGGAAGCTTTTGGAGAAAGGATTGGTACAGACCATATGAAAATCAAAAGGCAGAAGCGGAATACCTTATTCAAAAAGGCCAGTCTCAGGAGGCGGTTGAAAAGTTGAATGTTCTTTTAAATCAAAACGAAGATGATGCATCACTTTATTACCTGAGATCCAAAGCATATGTTCAGATGGATATGTATAGTGAGGCCCGGGCTGACCTGAATCTGGCGGTTTTAAAAGCACCTGATCAAAATGTTTACCGACAAGAAAGGGCTGAGTTATATTTGCAAATGAACCGTTCTGAGGATGCGCTGAATGATTATTCCCGGATGTTAAAAACAACTCCTGATAATTTTGACCTGTACCTTGAACGTGCAAATATATTATTGGAAATGCATGATTATAAATCGGCTTTAAGGGATGTTAATTCCTATTTGAAATTTTTTGAAGATGATGTGGAAGCCTTATTCCTGGCCGGTAATATAAATTATGAGTCAGGTGATTATTATGAAGCAATAAGGTCTTTCAATAAGGTGCTTGAAAAGGATCAATCGAATGAGAAGTACTTTGTTGCCAGGGGAAATACTTATATTAAGTTACATACATTTGAATATGCTGCGAATGATTTATCTATGGCTTTGGATCTGAACCCGGAGAATCCTGAGATTTTTTTAGCCCGGGGGTTAGCCCATTTAGGTCTAAATCTCAATAAAAAAGCTTGTCATGATTTTAAAAAGGCCTTTAATATGGGTGAGAAAAAAGCATTGGATTACCTCCAGAAGCATTGTGATTATTGATTGGTTGAACTAAAAACCATTGATTGTAAAACCTCCATCAACAGCAAGGCATTGCCCGGTAATGTATGCAGCAGCCGGCATGCAAAGAAAGGCAGCAGCCCCTGCAACATCTTCAATATTACCTATTTTGCCTAATGGAGTGCGACTAATAACTTCATTTTTGTATTCCGGGTTTTTAAGAACCTGTTCTGCCAGGGGAGTATTTATATACCAGGGTGCAATGGCATTTACACGAATTCCATACTCAGCCCACTCTACAGCAAGGTTTTTTGTAAATTGAATGATGGCGGCTTTTGTCATTCCGTACAGGGCCCCGGTTTTTATATGGCTAAGTCCTGCAACTGAAGAAATGTTTATAATATTTCCTTGTTTTGATTTCTTAAGCAATGGAAAAGATAGCCTGGACAACTCATAAACAGACCGTAGGTTCGTGGAAAAAATATGATTATATTCTTCCATGTTAAACTCTGTTACCGGTTTACGGATGTTTGTACCCACATTATTTACAAGGATATCCAGTAAATCCCATTTGCTATTTATGAAATTAACCAGTTCATTGAGATCACTTAAATTACTAACATCGGCTTTGAATATTTTCAGATGATCTCCATAGCCTGAATATTTTGTTTTTACCGCTTTTAGCTCATTTTCATTACGCGCAACAATGGTAACATAAGCACCAAGTTCAAGAAATTCTTTCGCAATCCCTAAGCCAATGCCTTTCGACCCTCCTGTTACCAGGGCATATTTATTTTTGAGTGACCATCTTAGCATATTGCGTATTATTTATTTAGCTAGCTAAAATAATAAACCGGATCTTCTTATACAAGAAAAATTCTGAATAGATGATTTTTAGAAGCAATAGATTTTTTATTGTATTCCAGGAGGGCAGTCGGCAGGGAATATTTTATTCTTCTTTCCTTACGTGAGTTTTAATAAGGTTGTAAAGGTCAGGTGCCTTAAATGGTTTAATTAAGAAACCATCCAGTCCTGCCTGGTCAATTTCATCCTGAATGCCTGAAAGGATGGAGGCTGTAAGTGCCATCACAGGTAAGTCCTTATATTTCCCATTCTCCATTGATTTGATCTCTTTCGTAGCATCATAGCCATTCATTACAGGCATTTGTAAATCCATTAATACAAGGTCGAGCTCATTTTCTTTTACTTTTTCAACTCCTATTTTTCCATCCTCAGCTTCCAATACTTCTACATTCCAATCCTCAAGAAACTTTTTGGCCACCAGTCTGTTAATGGCATTATCCTCTACAACCAGCACTTTTATACCTTCCAGGTCTTCGAATACATCAATTTCTTGATTTGCCAGGTCAGGTTTTACTGATTCCCCTTTTAAAAATGGCAAACGGAACCAGAAACAACTTCCTTTACCAGGTGTACTTTCAACAAAAATATCACCCTTCTGAAGATTAATTAATTTCTTGGTAATGGTTAGTCCCAGTCCGGTTCCTCCATATAGGCGGGTAATATCTGATTTTTCCTGAGTGAAACTTTCGAAAATATAATCTAATTTACTTTTTTCAATTCCAATTCCTGTATCCGTAACAGCAAATTTTAATACATAACCATTTTCTGTTTCGGATTCCAGCTTAATCTCAACACCTATTTGTCCTTTATCGGTAAATTTAATTGCATTACCAACAAGATTTGTAATTATCTGGTTGAGCCTAACCTTATCTCCAATAATACAATCAGGAACATTGTTATCAACCTTTAAAATAAGTTTGTTATTTCTTTGATCGGCATTTATTTTTAAAATCTTAAAAACCCCACTTACCAGTTTCTCAGGATTTATCTCAATTTTTTCAAGAACTATTTTCTGTGATTCAATTTTACTATAATCAAGGACTTCATTTATAAGTGATAGTAAGTTTTCACCAGAAAACTTTAAAGCTTCAAGGAATTCCATTTGATCTTCCCGTGGATTCTTCGACAATAGAAGCTGTGACATCCCGATAACCGCATTTAATGGAGTCCTTATTTCATGGCTCATAGTAGATAGAAACTGTTCCTTGGCAATGGCTGCCTGTTCTGCCTTAACTTTGGCAATTTTAAGAGTATCTTCTACTCTTAATTTGTTTATCGCCAGGCTGATTTGGTTGGAAATAAAAACAAGTAAGTTTAAATCTTCTTCATCATACAAATTATCATCATCATAACTTTGGAGGCTTATTACACCAAATACTTCATTTCCAGATTTTAATGGAACGCCTAACCATATTTTTGAAGGTGTACCAATCAAATCAATTTTCCCCTCTTTCTCCAACT
>Ga0164313_10003364_pt1 | contig 14271 bp, 13 predicted proteins | sample GuaBasSedimGuay4_FD_113735 | JGI IMG/M metagenome (GOLD analysis project Ga0164313, IMG submission 113735) | Subseafloor sediment microbial communities from Guaymas Basin, Gulf of California, Mexico - Guay4, Core 4569-4, 0-3 cm | ecosystem: Environmental > Aquatic > Marine > Hydrothermal vents... | reverse complement strand
GTGGGAAATCGTGGAATAGGCCAGCATGCGTTTGATATTGGTTTGCGCAATCGCGGCCAGATTGCCCAGGATGATGGAAATTACCGCCAGCACACTGAGCATTTGCGACCAGTCACCATGCAATTCGCCCAGCCCGGTTTGCAGCAAGCGAAATGCCATCGCAAAGGCAGCCAGTTTAGGCACTGTCGAAATGAACAGTGTGGTGGCAACCGGGGCGCCCTGGTAGACATCCGGGATCCACATATGGAACGGCACCACGCCGAGCTTGAACGACAGTCCAACCACCATGAAAACCAGGCCGAATATCAGCAGCGGATCGTCGGGGCCAATCGTCTGGACGGCTGCAGCCACCTGGTAGAGGTCCATGCTGCCGGTCGCACCGTAAATCATCGACATGCCATATAGCAGCATTCCTGAAGCCATTGAACCGAGCACGAAGTATTTCATCGCGGCCTCGGACCCCAGCCTGGAATCGCGGTCGTATGCAACCAGCGCATAAGATGACAGGGAAATAAGTTCGAGCCCGAGGTAAATCATCACCAGGCTGTTAGCCGAAATCAGCAGCATCACGCCCAGCAAGGCAAACAACGACAGGGTATAAAAATCAGCCCGGAACATCCTGAACTGCCGCAGGAAAAACTTGGCATAAATATAGACCAGTCCCAGGATGAAGAAACTGAACAATTTCAACACGTCGCCCATCGGGTCGCGGATGAACGATCCGTTGAAAGCGAGGGCCGATCTCATTCCTTCCGAGGAGTAGTCGCCACGCAGGGTGATGATGGCGGCAAAAACCAGCGTAATCATCGCCAGCATATGAATGATGCCGCGCCGTTCTTCGCTGAGGAATAAATCCACCAACAGAATCACGCAAGCCATGGTCAGCACCCAGAATTCCGGAGCGGCCAGTAACATATTCCCACTATTCATTACAAAAACCCTCAGAGTCCGGCCGCAGAAAACTTCGGTTGCTGGATGTGTTGCAGCAACTGTTCAACCGAGGCATGCATCATGTTGACCAGTGGTTCAGGCCAAAGCCCGACCGCCAGGACCGCTACCGCCAGGGTTCCAAGCACCAGGGCTTCCCTTGCATTTATGTCTTCGAGCATCGCCACGTCATTATTGGCCACCTCGCCGAAAATGACGCGTTTGACCAGCCACAGGCTGTAAGCAGCGCCCAGGATCAGGGTCATTGCCGCCAGGAAGGCATACCAGAAATTGGCCTGGAATGCCGCCAGGATGACCATGAATTCACCGACGAATCCACTGGTGCCCGGCAAACCGGAATTGGCCATAAAAAACAGCACAGCCAGCGCTGCGAACCAGGGCATGGTGTTGGCCACACCACCGTAATCCGCGATCATCCGACTGTGCAGGCGATCGTAAAGCACGCCGACGCAAAGGAACAGTGCGCCGGAAACGAAACCATGCGAAATCATCTGGACCATGGCGCCTTCAACCCCGAGCGCTGCGCCCCTGCCGCTTTCGGTGTTCTGGAACACCGCGAAGGAGATGAACAGGCCCAGCGTTACAAAACCCATGTGTGAAATGGATGAATAGGCGATCAGCTTCTTCATGTCCTCCTGGACCAGGGCCACGAAGCCGATATAAACCACGGCGATCAGTGACAGCGAGATCATCAGCCAGTCGAGCGCTGCCGCCGCGTCCGGCGTAATCGGCAGGCTGAACCGGATGAAACCATAACCGCCAATTTTCAACATGATGGCGGCCAGCACCACGGAACCGCCGGTCGGGGCTTCCACGTGGGCATCCGGCAACCATGTGTGTACCGGCCACATGGGAATTTTCACTGAGAACGCCGCAAGGAATCCGAGGAACAGCCATTTCTGGACCGACAGGCTGAGAGGAAACTGGTGCCAGTCCAATATCGACCAGCTACCCGACTGGATGTACAGGTAGATCAGGCCGATCAGCATGAAGACCGAGCCAAGAAATGTGTAGAGGAAGAACTTGACCGTTGCATAGACCCGGCGCGGGCCGCCCCACATGCCGATCACCAGGAACATCGGAATCAGCATGGCCTCGAAGAACACGTAGAACAGCATGGCGTCGAGTGAGGAAAAGACGCCGACCATCAGGCCTTCCATGATCAGGAAAGCCGCCATGTACTGATGCACATTCTGCTGGATTGATTCCCACGCCGCGATCACCACCAGCACACCGAAAAATGTTGTCAGCAGGATCAATGGAACTGAAAATCCGTCAACGCCAAGGCTGTAGAAAATATCGAAGCTTTCGATCCAGGGTTTGATTTCGGTGAATTGCATTGCCGCCGTTGATGTATCGAACGCCATGTACAACAAAATACTGAGAAAAAACGTGAGTCCTGAAACGGCCAGGGCCATTACCCTGGCAAGCGAAGCACGATTTTCTCCGGCTGTAATGACGGCCAGTCCGCCGAAAATCGGCAGCCAGATCAGTAAACTCAAGATGGGCCAGTTAGATGCCATTATTCTTTTCGTCCCTCTACTACAACATCACCCAGAATGCGATCATGCCAATCAGACCCACAATCATCACAAAGGCATATTGGAACAGGTATCCGCTCTGCCAGAGACGAACCCTGGCGGCCAGATTACCCATCAGGCGCGCGGATCCATTGACCATCACGCCGTCAATCAAACCTGCATCCGCCTTTTTCCACAACACATCACCAATATTGATGATCCTGTTCACGAATATCTTCTGATACAACTCATCGATATAAAACTTGTTTTCAAGCAGCCGGTGAATCCTTGGCATTTTCTGTTGCAGCAGGTCCGCCACCGCGGGCCGGATCATGTAGATGAATGTGGCCAATACGAACCCGGTGACCATCAACCAGAACGGCGCAGTCCCCAGAGCATGCGTAGCCATCGCCAGCGCCCCGTGGAAGTGTTCTCCAACGGCTGCCACGGTATCGTTGTGCGGCAAGATGTTGATCGAGTCAGTCAACCAGCCACCGAACAATACCGGCTCGATAGTCATGTAGCCGATCACCACGGATGGAATAGCCAGCAGGATCAGCGGAATGGTCACCACCAGCGGGGATTCATGCGGCACATGCTGCAGAACTCCATCCGGCGGATGGTCGCCGGCGCCGACATCCACCGTGTAACGCGGCTGACCGTGAAAGGTCAGGTACAGCAGGCGGAAACTGTAGAAAGACGTGATCAGCACGCCCAGCAGCACCGCCCAGTACGCCACCTCTGACCCGAAGCGGCTGGATGCGTGAACGGCTTCAATAATCGAGTCCTTGGAGTAAAAACCAGCCATCAACGGAAACCCGATAAGCGCCAGCGTCCCGACCCATGCCGTGATCCAGGTAATCGGCATTTGTTTTCGCAGACCGCCCATGTACCGCATGTCCTGTTGATGATGCAGAGCGATGATCACCGAACCTGCCGCGAGGAACAGCAAGGCCTTGAAAAAAGCATGGGTCATCAGGTGGAAAATGGCTGCGGAATAAGCAGAAACGCCAAGAGCTACGGTCATGTAGCCAAGCTGTGACAAGGTCGAATAGGCAATCACTCGCTTGATATCGTTCTGCACCAGGCCAACCAGCCCCATACTGAAGGCAGTGAGCGCGCCGATCAGCATCACGAAACTGAGCGCAGCGTCACTCAACTCGAACAGCGGTGACATCCTGGCGACCATGAAGATGCCGGCGGTCACCATGGTCGCAGCGTGGATCAAGGCGGATATCGGTGTCGGGCCTTCCATTGAATCCGGAAGCCACACGTGCAGCGGGGCCTGTGCCGATTTGCCCATTGCACCGATGAACAGGCTCACGCAAATTACGGTTATCCACTGCCACTGAAAACCGGGCACGATGGTCACGCTCTGGCCAACGACGCTGTTGGCCGCGCCAAACACTTCCGAGTAATCCAGTGTGCCGAAACAGTACAAAACAGCCGCGATGCCCAGCAGGAACCCAAAATCGCCCACCCGGTTCACCAGGAACGCCTTCAGGCCGGCCGCCGTGGCGGAGTCCCGTTTGAACCAGAACCCGATCAGCAGATAAGACATCAGCCCCACCGCTTCCCAGCCAAAAAACAACTGCAGGAAATTGTTCGCCATAACCAGCATCAGCATGGAGAAAGTGAACAGGGCGATATAACTGAAGAAACGCTGATACCCCGGGTCATCGGCCATGTAGCCGACCGTGTAAATGTGCACCATCAGTGAAATGAAAGTCACGACGGTCATCATCAAAGTGCTCAGGTGATCGATCAGGAAGCCGACTTCAAAGTGGATTCCATCAGAAATCATCCAGGTGTAGACACTCAGGTTCAGTGTTCCCAGGTCTCCAAACAACTGCAGGTACAACACCCAGGCGGAAAGGAAGAACGAGGCGGCGACGCCCAGGATGGCGACCCAGTGAGATCCCGCCCTGCCAACCTGGTTCCTGAAAAGGCCGGCGATGACTGCCGCAGCCAGCGGCAACAAGGGGATCAGCAACAATATCGTTTTAAGTGACATATCAGCCCTTCAGGTCGTCCAGTTCAGCCACATTGATGGTCTGGCGGTTGCGGAACAGCACCACCAGGATCGCCAGGCCGATCGCCGCTTCGGCGGCTGCCACGGTCAGGATGAAAAACACGAATACCTGTCCGTCCAGATTGCCGAGAAAGCGTGAAAAGGCGACGAAATTGATATTCACCGCCAGCAGCATCAATTCGATGCACACCAGCAGGATAATTACATTTTTCCGGTTGAGGAAAATGCCGGCAACGCTGAGGCTGAAAAGCATTGCGCCGAGTGTCAGGAAGTGGGTCAGTGTCAACATGATTCTTCTCCTCAGCTTCCCTGCCTGGGTTCCGGCTGCATTTTCACCAGGCGGATACGTTCGTCACGCTGGACCCGGACCTGCAGGGACGGGTTCTGGCGGTGACCCCCGGTTCGTGTCCTGAGGGTCAGTGCGACCGCGGCAACGATGGCCACCAGCAAAATCACACCGGCGACTTCAAAAGCCAGCAGATAATTAGTGAACAACCACTCGCCAACGGCCTTGGTATTGCTGTATCCGGCCGGACCCGGCGCCGGAATCGGGTAGGCGCCCTCTTCGAACCGCCCCTTGGACCAAATCACCAGCAGCAGTTCCATGGCCATCAGGACCGCAACCGCAATCCCCGCCGGCAGGTAACGTATAAACCCCTCCTTCAGGGGTTCCATGTTGATATCCAGCATCATCACCACGAACAGGAACAGGACCATGACCGCGCCGACATACACCAGGATCAGGATAATGGCCAGGAACTCCACCTCGAGCAGCATCCACAGAGCCGAGGCGCTGAAAAACGTCAGCACCAGGCTAAGCGCCGCGTAGACGGAATTGCGCACCGTGATGACCAACACGGCGCCGGTGAGCATTACCAGGGAGAATGCGTAAAACACTATTTCATAAATTGGCATATGTTCTGCTCCGCTCAGCGATACGCTGCATCCTGCCGGCGATTTTTGGCGATACTTTCCTCGAAGCGGTCACCAATGGCCAGCAGTTTTTCCTTGGTCATGATGTTCTCACCACGATTCTCGAAGTGGTACTCGAGAATATCGGTTTCAACAATCGAATCTACCGGACAGGACTCCTCGCAGAATCCGCAGTAAATGCATTTGAAGAGGTCGATATCGTAGCGCGTGGTGCGCCGGGTGCCATCATCTCTTTGGGTGGAATCGATAGTGATCGCAAGCGCGGGACAAACCGCCTCGCAAAGTTTGCATGCGATACAGCGCTCTTCGCCATTGGGATAACGCCTGAGCGCATGCAAGCCACGGAATCGATTTGACTTGGGTGTTTTTTCTTCCGGGTAGTTGAGCGTAAATTTGGGCTTGAAGAAATACTTCCCTGTGACCATCAGGCCCTGGCCCAGTTCGATCAGCAGCAGGCTCTTCAGATATCGGGTAATTGCATTCATGATCAGCTACCCCTCGTAACCAGGCCAAATACGGAAAACACCGCTGCAACCATCACCCACGCAATCGTGATCGGGATAAAAACCTTCCAGCCCAGGCGCATGATTTGATCGTAGCGGTAGCGCGGGAACGTTGCACGGAACCACAGGAACAGGAACATGAAAAACACGGTCTTGGACAGGAACCAGAAAATGCTTCCCTCACCCAGGAAGGTATCGCCAAGGACCGGTATGCCTTCAAAAGGTGACAACCAGCCGCCGGCAAACATCAGTGCAGTCAGGGCGGAAATCAGGATCATATTGGCGTATTCCGCCAGGAAGAACACGGCGAAACCCGAGCCAGCGTATTCCACGTGGAAACCGGCGACAATCTCCGATTCGCCTTCGGCAACGTCGAATGGGGCACGGTTGGTTTCCGCCAGGCCCGAAATGATGTAGATCACGAACAGGGGCAGCAAGGGCAGCCAGTACCAGTCCAGCACCCCGCCCTGCTGGGCCAGTACAATTTCGCTTAGATTCAAACTGCCGGCCAGGATCAAGACACCGATGAGAGAGAAACCCATCGCGATTTCGTAGGAAACCATTTGTGCGGTCGAGCGCAGAGCGCCCAGGAAAGCATACTTGGAGTTCGATGCCCAGCCTGCGATGATCAGGCCGTATACGCCCAGCGAGGACATCGCCAGCAGGTAAAGAAGGCCTGCGTCGATATCCGCCAGGACCGCCCAGTCATCGAAGGGAATGACGACCCAGGCGGCAAAGGCAGGCGCCAATGACAGAACGGGCGCCAGCAGGAACAGGAATTTGTTCGCATTTTCCGGCAGAACGATTTCTTTCAGAAGAAGCTTGAATACGTCCGCAAAGGGTTGCGCCAGTCCCAGCGGCCCGATCCGATTCGGCCCCCTGCGGATTTGCATATAACCGATCACTTTTCGTTCAAAGTAGGTGTAATAGGCTACAGCGAGGATCAACGGCACCACGATTGCCAGGATCTTCGCCAGCAGAATGACCATGTAGATCAATTGGTCGAGCCAGGTTTCAGGCATCAGGCCACCTCCACGATGATGGGTGCAACTGCTGATCCGAGCTCGCGGGTGGCGCAGGTGGCGCTGCGCAACCAGGCCCCTCCGGCCGGCACGCTGTCGCTGACCCGCACCTCGAATTCTGCATCGTGCTCACCCTGCCGGACCCGGGCTTTCACACCGTCGCCCAGGCCAAGCCGGGCCGCGTCTTCAGGGTTCAGCCCCAGGAACATGTTGCTGGCCTGCGCAGTTTCCTGCAGTGGCAATGAACGCCGGCAGATCGCGTCAATGGAATACATCGGTATTTCACCGATCCGGTACAGGCTGTCTGCATAAGTGGTTTGGGCCAGGGCCGGTTCGGCGGGCATCATGCCGGCGCCATCGGATTCTGCCAGTAAATCGGCCGATACTTCCTCAACGCTGAACTGGTGGAAGCCCTCTAGCCCCATTTCACTGCCGATTTGGCGCAGGATTTTCCAGCCGGCCTTGGCCTCGCCAAGCGCTTTTCCGGCTGCCTTGAAGCTCATACCAGTGCCATCCAGATTGAACAGGCTACCTTCCGATTCAGCCTGCGGCGCCAGTGGCAAAAAGACATCTGAGACTTCGCGCAGGCCATCCGTTGCATGGGAAACGACCGCGATGACCTTGCCGGCCTTGCGCAAGGCGCTCATGGCCCGGGCAGGGTTATCGATATCGAAACCAGGTTCGATACCCCACAACAGGTAACAGGACCGTGGATCTTCCAGCATTTGAGCCGCATTCATCCCGATCGGAGTTTCAGCGCCGCCTGGACCACGGTGCGGCACTGCGCCGGCCAGCCAGGCGCCGGATGAATTTCCGCCGTGTGGAAGTATGTTCAGGGCAGACCCCGTCGCGGCAGCAATATAGGCTGCCAGCGCACGCAACCAGGCCGCATCCGGATGGCTCATTGAGAACTGGCCCAGCAGTACCAGACCATTCCTCGCTTCAAGCAAGCGGGTTGCAAGCGCATCGTGTATTTCGCTGTTCCCGGCGTCGCTCAGGGCGCCCTGGATATATGCAGGAGCCGCCGTACCGGTGATTTTTTCCACGGCTGCCGCCAGCGCAGCCACTTCCGCAACCATTTGCTGTGGCGCGACGATCGAATCGAGGCTGGTCTCAAAAGTGAAATCCCAGGCCAGTGGATTGATTGCTGCGATCTTTGCACCGCCTCTCCAGGCCTGGCGAATACGGTGACCGATGATCGGCGCTTCTTCGCGCGGATTACTTCCCACCAGAACAATCGCGTCGCTATGCTCAATTTCTGCAATCTTCATTGCAAATGAAGGTGTAACAGGACGCGCCTGGTCATCTGAAAAATCCTGTTCACGCAGGCGATGATCGATGTTGCCGCATCCCAGTTGGCGCGCCAGGCGTTGCGCCAGGAAATACTCTTCAGCGGTGGCAGATGGCGAAAGCAGCACACCCGTTTGTTCAGGTCCGCCAGCCTCGATACTGTCCTTTAGAATGGCCACCACGGTCTCAATCGCCTCGTTCCAGGAAACGGTTTTCCACTCACCATTTTCTTTAATCTGGGGCTTGGTAACGCGATCTTCTGAATACAGGCCGAGGTGGCTGTAACGATCGCGATCGCTAAGCCAGGTTTCGTTGGTCGTTTCATTATCGCGCGGAACGCTACGCAGAATTTTTCCGCGCCGGACATGATGGTAGAGACAGGAACCGACGCCGTCATGGGCTGCCACGGACGGTTTAGCAACCAATTCCCAGGCCCGCGCGGCAAATCGGAACGGCTTGTTGGTCAACGCACCAACAGGACATAAGTCAATGATATTACCGGACAATTCGGAATCGATGCTGTTTTCTACGCAAGTGCCGATTTCCAGCCGGTCACCCCGGCCGGAACCACCCATCTCGGTAGTGCCGGCAATCTCTTCAAGAAACCGAATACAGCGGGTGCAGTGGATGCAGCGCGTCATTTCCGTCTGCACCAGCGGACCGACGTCCTTGTCCTTGACGATGCGTTTACGTTCTGTGAAACGCGATACCGACCGGCCGTAACCCATCGCCTGGTCCTGCAATTCACATTCCCCACCCTGGTCACAGATCGGGCAATCCAGTGGATGATTGATCAACAGGAATTCCATCACACCATGCTGGGCGTCCATCGCGCGGCGTGAATCCGTGTAAATCTTCATCCCTTCCATAACCGGGGTCGCACAGGCTGGAACCGGCTTGGGCATTTTTTCCACATCCACCAGGCACATGCGGCAACTGGCCGAAATGCTCAGTTTCGGGTGGTAGCAAAAACGGGGTATTTCGATCCCCGCCTGGTCGGTGGCTTCAATGATCATTGAGCCCTTGGGCGCTTCCAGGGCAATACCGTCAACTTCGATGCTGACCATCTCCACGGCCTGTTCCATTTCAGCGTTCATGCAGCCAGCCCCTGCTGCTCTTCGACCATCGAGCGGCCGTTCTTGACGTAGTAATCGAATTCATCCCAGTAGTGCCGCAGGAATCCCTGTACCGGCCAGGCGGCCGCTTCGCCAAAGGCACAAATTGTATGACCTTCGATTTGCCCTGCCGCTGAGCGCAGCAGTTCCAGATCGCCTTCCCGGCCCTGGCCGGCGACGATCCGCTTCAGCATGCGGTGCATCCACCCGGTGCCTTCCCGGCAGGGCGTGCACTGACCGCACGATTCCATATGATAGAACTGTGCAATTCGCTCGCAGGCCTTGACCATACAGGTCGTTTCATCCATCACGATGACCGCACCGGAACCCAGCCCGGAGCCCACTTTACTCAATGAATCGAAATCCATGTCGCAAGCCATCATTATTTCAGCCGGCAGAACGGGCATGGAAGACCCACCCGGTATGACCGCTTTCAACTGGTGTCCTGCACGCACCCCGCCGGCCAGTTCGAGCAATTCGGAAAACGGGGTTCCCAGCGGGATTTCATAGTTTCCAGGCCTGGCAACGTGCCCGGACACAGAGAAACATTTCGGCCCGCCGTTGTTGGGCCTGCCAATCTTCAGGAACCAATCCGCCCCATTGCGCATGATGGATGGGACTGACGCCAGGGTCTCGGTGTTATTGATGGTGCTCGGGTTGCCGTACAGGCCGAAATTGGCCGGAAATGGCGGTTTGAAACGCGGCTGGCCCTTCTTTCCTTCCAGCGATTCCATCAGGGCCGTTTCCTCGCCACAAATGTAGGCGCCCGCGCCCAGGGCCGTGTAGATATTCATATCTATACCGGACCCCTGGATGTTCTCACCGAGCAACCCCGCTTCGTGAGCTTCCTTCAGGGCCTGCTCGAACCGTTCAAAAGGCTCGTGGTGAAATTCACCGCGCAGGTAGTTGTATCCGACCGTTGCACCCATCGCGTAACCGGCGATCGCCATGCCCTCGATTACGGCATGGGGATTGAATCGCAGAATATCGCGGTCGTGGCAGGTGCCCGGCTCGGATTCGTCCGAATTGCACAGAATGTATTTCTGCACCGGCGCCGAGCGCGGCATGAAACTCCATTTGAGCCCGGTCGGGAAACCCGCACCGCCACGGCCACGCAAGGCAGATTCCTTGACCGTGTTGATGATTTCTTCCGGCGCGGTTTTTTCCGCCAGTATTTTCCGCCAGGCCTGGTAGCCGTCGACTGACAGATAGGTATCCATTGACCAGGGCTGGTCAGCGTGAAGCGTGGTGAATACGACGTTGTGTTCGGCCATCTCGTTTTACTCCAACCCGTCCAGGATGGCATCCAGTTTCTGTATGTCGAGCTTCTCGTGATAGTGCCCGTCCACTACCGCCATCGGAGCGCCACAACACCCGGCCAGGCATTCTTCTTCCCTGACCAGGGTGATGCGCCCGTCGCCGGTGGTTTCTCCGAGTTTGACCCCGAGTTTCTCCTCCGCGTGGGCCAACATGCCCTCGGCCCCGTTCAGCCAACAGGAAATATTGGTGCAGATATTGACCTTGTGACGCCCGACAGGCTCGGTGAAAAACATGGAATAAAATGAAACCACTTCGTGGGCCCATACTGGCGGCAAGTCCAGGTATTGCGCTACGGCTTCGGTCAGTTCCCGGGTGATCCAGCCACCGTTCTGTTCCTGGGCGGCGATCAACGCCTGGATCAGCGCTGAGCGCTTCTTGTCCTGCGGGAATTTCGAGACCCAGTGATCGATGGTTTGTTGTGTTTGTTCAGTCAGCATGTCAGCGGTCTATTTCTCCGAATACCAGGTCCAGCGTACTGATGATGGCTACAGTATCCGCCAGCATATGTCCCCTGGTCAGTTCGTTTATTCCGGAAAGGTGGGCAAATCCAGGAGCGCGAAAATGCGCCCTGAACGGCTTATTCGCGCCATCGGAAACCAGGTAGCAGCCAAATTCACCCTTGGGCGCTTCCACCGCAGCGTAAGTTTCTCCTTCGGGCACGCAATAGCCCTCGGTGAACAGTTTGAAGTGGTGGATCAGGGCTTCCATGTCATCCTTCATCTCCTCACGGGTTGGAGGGATGACTTTGAAATTCCTGAGCATCACGTGGCCGGGGTGTTGCCTCAGCCAGTCCACGCACTGCAGGATAATTTTGCCCGATTGCCGCATTTCCTCAACCCGGACCAGGTAGCGATCGTAGCAATCTCCGCCAACGCCCACCGGTATGTCGAAATCTACCTGGTCGTACATCGCATAAGGTTGCTTCTTGCGCAGATCCCATTCAATGCCTGAACCGCGCAACATCACGCCTGAGCAGCCCATCTGTAAGGCTTTCTCTGGTGACAGCACACCGATACCAACCGTGCGTTGCTTCCAGATCCGGTTATTGGTCAACAGGGTTTCGTATTCATCAATCTTGTGCGGCAGGTCAGCCGCGAACGCCTCGATGAAATCAAGCATCGTTCCTTCACGCCATTCGTTCCGGCGCTTCAGATCCTTGCCCTTGGTCCAGCGGGATTCCTTGTACGGCGGTATCTTGTCCGGCAGGTCACGATAGACGCCGCCAGGACGATAATAATTGGCATGCATGCGTGCGCCGGAAACCGCTTCGTACATGTCCATGACCATTTCACGTTCGCGAAACGCGTACAGGAACACCGTCATCGCGCCCAGATCAATGCCACAGGACGCGATCCACAAAAGGTGGTTAGACAAACGGGTGAGTTCATCGAACATCGTGCGAATGTATTGTGCGCGGGGCGGCGGGTCGATGCCCAGCAGTTCCTCGATGGCGCGCACGTAAGCGTGCTCATTACACATCATCGACATGTAATCGAGGCGGTCAAGATAGCCAATGGACTGGTTAAAGGGCTTGCTTTCCGCCAGTTTTTCGGTTGCCCGGTGGAGCAACCCCACATGCGGATCCGCCCGGACCACGGTTTCTCCATCCATTTCCAGGATCAGGCGCAGCACACCATGCGCCGCCGGGTGCTGGGGGCCGAAATTCATCGTGTAATTGCGTATTTCAGCCATCTTGGTTTTCCTGCTCGCCTGCTACCGTATTTTTTGCAGCGACTTCCTCGGCCGCCGCGTCCGCGGCCTGGTCGAATTCGTCCGTGTTATAGCGGGAATCATTCCTCAGGACACGCGGAACACCCACCCGGGGCTCAATCTCGACCGGCTCGTAAACCACACGCTTTTTCTGGCTGTCATAGCGCACCGCAACGTTTCCGATCAAGGGGAAATCCTTGCGGAATGGATGACCGGTAAAACCGTAATCCGTCAAAATCCTGCGCAGGTCGGGGTGGCCTTCGAATACGACCCCGAACAGGTCGAAAGTCTCCCGTTCGTACCAGTTGGCGGAACTCCAGATCTCAATCAGCGAGGGGACAATGGGCATGCCCTCATCCGGTGCGAAACAACGCACTCTCAAGCGGCGGTTATGCTTGAATGAAAGGAGGTGAACCACTATCCCGAAACGCTGCTTAACAACTTCGGCTTCCGGGCGGTCGGCCCAGTCAAAGCGGCCGGGACCCAGGCCTTCCACCGCCCTGCTGAACCCATCCGTGGAGGCGCCGGTCGTATCCCACTCAGACTGGCCGTAGCTGAGGTAGTCGATACCACACAGGTCAGTCAATTGCTCGTAGCAAAAATCTTCTTCGTCCCGTAGCGCCCGGCACACTTCCAGCCATGCATCTACATCAACTTCGATGGTCTGGATGCCTTTCAGGGACGCGCCTACTCTGACGCGGTCACCGAACCGGCCGGTGAATAATTCTGCAATGGCTTTTGCTGTGTCGCTCATGCCCTTACCTGGCGATTGTAGTTTCGCGGCGAATTTTCGCCTGCAACTGGAGAATACCGTAAATCAGCGCTTCGGCGGTTGGCGGGCAACCCGGCACATAAACATCCACCGGAACGACCCGGTCACAACCACGCGTTACCGAATAGGCGTAGTGGTAATATCCGCCGCCGTTGGCGCAGGAACCCATCGAAATCACCCACTTGGGGTTGGGCATCTGGTCGTAGACCTTGCGAAATGCCGGCGCCATCTTGTTGGTGAGCGTGCCAGCCACGATCATCACGTCCGACTGCCTCGGGCTGGGCCGGAAAATCACCCCAAAACGGTCGAGGTCATAACGGGATGCGCCGGCCTGCATCATCTCGACTGCACAACACGCCAAACCGAACGTCATCGGCCACATCGAGCCGGTGCGGGCCCAGTTGAGCAGGGCGTCCAGCGAGGTGATAGCCATGCCGCGATCCAGCAGGGGGTTGGCGTCAGCATTTGGCCGCAGGATGTCGTCAACCGAATCCAGCGGTACGGGATTGTTCATTCCCATTCCAGGGCTCCTTTCTTCCAGACAAAGATGAATCCGATAATGAGTTCAGCGACAAAAATGATCATTGCGACCAGGCCGAAAACCCCGAGCTTGTCCAGCACCAGCGCCCAGGGTATGAAAAATGCAATTTCGAGATCGAAAATAATGAACAGGATGGCTACCAGGTAGTAGCGAACGTCGAATTTTGAGCGGGTGTCTTCGAAGGCTTCGAAGCCACATTCGTACGGAGAGGATTTCTCGCTATCGGGGACACTGTGGCCAAGTACTTTGCCAAGAATTCCGCCGGTGAGCAGAAGTATGGCGCCCAGTACGACCGATACCGCGAGAAAGATCAGAACCGGAAAATATTCTGCGAGCATGCTCGTCTCTCTTTATTATTAAATGGTGCCCAAGGCCGGACTCGAACCGGCACGGCTATCGCCACTACCCCCTCAAGATAGCGTGTCTACCAATTCCACCACTTGGGCTAATATTTCATCCGGCCAACCATCAGCCAGAATCAGCTATCGTCGCTATCTGCCCCCGCACTATCCTGATCGTCTTTAACAGCCTGGAGTTCATCTGTAATGGTGCTGTCAACGGGCTC
>Ga0164313_10003362_pt1 | contig 14275 bp, 17 predicted proteins | sample GuaBasSedimGuay4_FD_113735 | JGI IMG/M metagenome (GOLD analysis project Ga0164313, IMG submission 113735) | Subseafloor sediment microbial communities from Guaymas Basin, Gulf of California, Mexico - Guay4, Core 4569-4, 0-3 cm | ecosystem: Environmental > Aquatic > Marine > Hydrothermal vents... | reverse complement strand
GTACTGTGCGTCTTGCGTCCCAATTTACCGCCGCCTGGTAGTAGTTATCACCCTGCGCCGCCATTCGGTCGCAATAGCTGGCCCAATACCAAAACGAGAATAAATCTATTCTGGTATCGGGTATCGCGTCTGGGTTCGCTGTGCCGCGCAATAGGTCTAACGCAATCCAGGCCGGGTTACTTGTTTGTACTGGCGCGCTGAACACCTGGCTGTTACCGTCCCATGTAGGTATACGCCTGGCGCACATCGCCGTAATGTTATCGACAACGCCGCTTAGCTGATCTGTTGCCGTTACCCTCATTTCCATAATGGTATGTGGCGTCGCAAAATCGAGCGCCTTTCGATACGTTGTTGAGCGAATCGAGGTTAAAACCGTTTTATCCAAATACGTATCTTCCTCTAACGCTCGGTCGTAATATATGGGCCACCTGGTACGGTATACGTTAACCTCCCACTCGCCCGACGACGGCATACCGGCCGTTATCGTGAACACAAACGGCTGTTTGGTTCTGCGCGCAACCTGAACGCTGGCAACGTCTAGCTGTGTTGTCGCATGACTAAAAGAACGGTATGTAGTTTGATACAGATTAACAACCTGGCCCGTACTTACTTTTCTATAATGAACATGGAAACCGGCAAACCATTCTCTAAATTCGCTGTGTTTATCGTATTGATATCCCAGGCCCATTGAGAATTGTATTGTTATCGTTACTTCGTTTGATTCATTCGACGGCGCAACCCTGGCAATATTTGTATTGCGTATCTCGGTATTATATCCGTCTGTAACGTTATCGTTTTTATAATACGTTAACGCTTCGTTAGTGTAATTTTTTCTGATTTTGTACTGTGCGCCCGCATATTTTCCGATTGCTGTATTGCCTATCTCGATGCTCGATACGTCAATTTCCCCGTATCCAAAGTCGAATAGACTGTATAACGTTTGTACGTCGCCGCTGGTTAATATATAGCTTTCGGCGGCAACGTCCGGCGCTACCTTATACGTTCCGTATATACAACGAACCGCGCCATGTGGTCGCGTTTGGTTTTTGATACCGCTAACGCCCAGGAACCCCGCACTATCGTCGCTCTGGTCGCCAGGCTTTAACGACGGCGGCGCGAACATCGCATTTAATAACAACGAACCGACGAACATAATCCCAACGGTCGCAACCGTTGTTGACACACCCAACGCCCCCGCAACGAATGGCGCGGCATATGGCGCAAATACCGCAAGGGCCAGGCCCGCAAGCGCCGCAAATAATCCGCCACCGTCGCCGCCAGCAGGAACAACCGAAACGCGCACGATATCGTGTGGCGTTACCATCCTTTCCCATTCGTCGCGCGGTATATATTCGCCCTCATGCGTAACGTGCAAATATTCTTCTAGTTCTACAGGTAAACCGATTCGATTAATTAACGCCCTTATCTGCGTGTTTTCACTAATCGCTGTTCTTTCGACAATCGACGAAAAAAGTTTATTCCTGACATATAGGCCCGTCATTGCGAACCGCCAACATAGCGATAATAACCCTCTATGCGTGATTTCCAACGCAACCCGTTAGTTTTCTCGATGCAGGAATTACACCCCTTTATAGAATGCAACATTCTGTTTTCGCCAACATATAACCCGCAATGCGTCGCGTACCCCTTAACATTCAACAACAATACGCAACCCTGCTCTGGCTGTTTTATCCGCCGCCATTCGTCGCCCTTATTATCTTCTATCGCCCTGCACACGTCGGCGCTGTCGTCGGCGTCGCCATACTCAAATACGTTTAATGTTACCCCGCGTTCGTTTTGGTATACCAGGCGAATCAAACCGAAACAATCCACCGCACCGAATGACGCACCATGCGATAAATACGGAATCCCTATATATTTCTCTATCCATTCATTCATCTAAACAAACCGTTATACCCTGCCGCCAGGCTTATTGTGTCCGCCGGATATCGCGTATTCAATATATCATCGGCGTATAGCTTGCCCGTCATTGTGTACGCGTCGTATGCTACCTCGCGCAATACTAAACCGCTTATCTCTAACTCTACCGTGTCGGGCTGCGACACCAACACCAGCTTTACAGTTATACGCGGCGGCGCTGCAATCGCGCGTATCGCCTCAACCAACAACCGCGACACATTATCAAGTGTTAACGATACCTCCGGCAACCGTTCGCCGTCGTCATTTCCTAGCGCCAACCTGAACGGATATGCCGTGTAATTAATACCGCCGCTTACAATGTCCTGTGTATTATTAACCAGGTATTCCGTGTCGCCGGTTTCTGGCATTATTTCCAACAACATCAGAAAAATCTGGTCGGTTTCTAGCGCCTGGCTCGATGCGACCGCTAACGGTGAAAGACTCCGGCCCATTACGGCGTTACTTCCAACGCCATACTAATCAACCACTGTGTATCTGTTATCGGTGTATAGCTTGGCGGTTCCCTAAACCTGTATTCCTTCTCGGTTTCTGTTACCGGATCAAGAAATGTAAACCGATTAACACCCGACTGTAAATCTATATGGTAAAAATCGTCGAACGTTTTTATTTGCGTTTTGTCGGCGCTAATACTGGCACTAACGTTGTTTACTGCCTCGGTATAACGTCGGCGCACTTTTGCCGTTCCCGCGTCAACCTGCGACCTAAGAACGTTTGGCGCGTCCTGGCTTGCGTATCCGCCCAACATAAAGCAATCCGCCAAACTCGTTGGAAATGGTAACGCCGCCATTTAATAACCCCGCCTTTTCATTCCGTATTGGGTTTTATTGATTGAATCAAAACCGCCGCGCCTCATTTCTGCTTTGACCGACTTGCTAACCAGAACATCTATATTGATGTTCCCCTGGTTATCCTCGGTCTGCGACACGCTGGCCTCGCCGCCTGAATAGTTATTTATATTGACAGTCGTGCTGCCTAGCTTCTCGTTACTGGTTATCGCGCCGCTGGTCGCTGGCGTGAATAATTCCGGCCCGCGTTCGCCAACCAGGTACGTTGTACCACCGGCAACCGGCCCGCCGCCCGCTTTGCCGCCGCCGAATAACCCGCCAACCGCCCCATCGAACGCACCCGACAACGCATTAAACAACTGTTGTTTAATAATCATTGCCGCAATATCTTTAATGAAACTCGTAGCAAATTCACCGAACGATTTTTCCGCATCACCGAAACCTAAAACCATATCGGTTATACCGTCGGCCGCCATGCCTTCTATTGATTCGTTTAACTTATCAACCTGCTTGGCGCTGTCTGTCATACCGTCGGCGAAATCATCAAAGAATTCCGCGTCTATATTTGCAAATTCAATTTGGCGCGCAACGGCCCCGAAATCACCAACGCTTTTGGTCGCCTTTTCAAACGCCGCTGGCACTTCCGCCCCCATAGTATTTGTAATTTTCCTGGCCTCGGCGTTCATTGCTTCCGTTGCGGCCCTGGCGGCTATTACTTCATTCTCATAGGTAAACGCCGCATCCGCCCCCGCATCCACGGCCGCATTCATGCTGATAAGATCCGCGTCAATCGAGCTTACAACCTCGTTATATTCCCGCAACGCCTCCGCCGGTCGTAATATGTTTTTTGTGCTGAGTAAATCAAACAACGCAAACGCGCGCTCTAGCCCTGCCGATATCGTGTTTACGCCTTTCTCAACGGTCGCAAAAAACGCGTTAAATACTTTCGTTGAACTATCCAGAACCGTTGTAACCAGATCAAGAAACCCCGCGCCAAACGTTGCCGATATCCTCCGCGATAAATTTAACAACTGGTCGTCGTAACGTTCCGCGCTCCTTATTAAATCTTCCTCGATCACCAGGCCCAGGTTGTGAGCCTCTGCCGCAAACGCGTTTAACCCTTCGGCCCCATCCTTGAGCGCCGCAACCATCGCAACACCTGACCGGGAGAATGCCGCGTTAGTAATGGCTGCACGTTCGGCCGCGCTGTCGGCGTTTTTGATTGCATCGGCAACAATCTTTAACGCCGCCTCCTGGCCGTCGGCCGTAACGATATTGCGTAATAATTCCTGATCTAAATCTTTCAGGCCCGACACCAACGGCCCGACACCCTGGCGCGCCTCGCCGACACGCTTTACAAATGCCGTCATATTTGACGTAAATTGACTGGTTGCAATGCCTGAACGTTCCGCCGCGAATTGTAGTTCCTGATATGCCTCTATGCCCAGGCCCAACGTGTCGGCGTTTTTTGCTAGCTGGCTATTGGTTTCAATAACACCTTTTAAGAATGACGCACCAAACGATATACCCGCAAATGCAATGGCCTGACCAACAAACGATTTAAACTGGCGGCCCGCCGACGACAACTGTTTATCTATGCGCTTTGTTGACGTTTGTAGCTTGCGCATATGGCCGTTTGCTTTTTCTACGCCCCGCTGGAATTCCGCCGTCTGTAACTCTAAGTTAACCGCCAGGCTTGCCAGTGTTGTCATTAGATACCCACCAGGCCGCGCATTGCGGCTTTATTCTTTGCGTACTGTTTGCCCGCCTCAAAATTAACGGCCTTGATTGATTCCGTTATGATGATCCGTTGCGATTCGTCTATATTTCTGTCTATCGCTTTCAACATCCACGGATTCATAGGCGGCCCGCGCCTTGTCTCCATATCGAGCGTTTTATAATACCAACGGTCGAATAATCCAACCCGATACACCGCCGTTCCATCCCGCCGCCGAACCGCTTTATATTTTAATGACTTTCTCAGGTTTCCGTTTATACGCGGCGCACTTTGTCGCATGTGTGTACGCATCTTAACGGCGGCCTTTCTTACACCTGTTTTTCCTGCACGTTTGGCAACGCCTGGCCCTACCGCCCTTAACGCGTCGATTAACTGCTTTACGCCAACCAGTTCAAATTTTGCTTTGTCTGTCATAATTTAAACACATTCGCCACGGTTTCGGGTTTTGACCAGTCTAGCTCCGGCTCTGCTTGCTGCGCCTCGCTTTTCTGCCTGTGGTATTTCGACCAGCCTAGCAATTCTGTGAACGGCATACGCTCCAGGTCACAAACAAAGCAGTTAAGGTTATCGGCTAACGAATACATAAACCACTCGTCGGCCGTTAGTCGTTTCCCTCGTCGCCCTCCGGTTCTTCATCGAATCCCAATAACTCGGATAACAACGGCATTAATGACTGCAACGCCGACAACCCTATAACGTTATCGACGTTCGCTATATGCTGGTCGCCCTGGTATACGCATACATTCAAGATATTAATCATGAATTCCTGTGTATCCGTCCCTATTAATCCCAGGAACGGCCGAACCGTCTTTAACAACGGTTCGCGCAATTCACACGGCCCGATACCTGGTATATCCGTTTGCAATACCCTCATACTAGAATCTATGCTCATATTTGGATACTAGCGTAATATTCGCAATCAGAGCCGGGCTTCCGTCTAACGGTATGTCGGTAAAATTCAACCCAGAAACCGTACCCTCAAAAACCATATCCCCATTGCCGCCAGGGAATGTTATTTTAAAAACACGTTCGGCGCTGTCACTCTCCGCCGCCATTAGCGCCGCGTAACCCGCGTCGTCTTTATCCAACCAGAAACCCAGGTCTATGGTACCCGCGCCCGCCTCGATGCCATCCACTTGCGCCGACGTATCGCAAAAAGTCGCCACGCTAACCGGCGTTGACGTTTCTGGATTAACGCCGATGGTAGACAGGCACAACTGCTCCATATCCGTCGTATCATCGTAATAGGTCGCCAGTGGCGTTACTGCAAGCGTTCCGGTTGTGTTGGTTGTATCTGATCCAACCAGGTTAAAATCCGTCCCTGTTAAACCGCCAACGACAAATAATTGCCCGTCCAGTTCTTCAAAACCTGTATCAGTCATTTTTACCACCTGACCATCTGCCATACCGGCTGTATCGGCCACGGTAACAACCGCTGGCGCGGCCGACGTAATGGCGGTCGGTATTACCGCACCTGGTACGGTTCCCGTTGACATTAACACCTTTAATCCTTTGGTATTTGTAACGCCCATTTTGTTTTACTCCCGGCTTGCGCCGTGTTAATAAAAATAATTATATTCTATTGAAATCGTAATACCGTAATACTTGCCGCCAACGTCGCCCGCCGTGTATTCGCTGGCCGCCGTCGTGTCGCTCACTTCTACATCTGCCATGTTAACCGTTAAGAAATAATCTTGTATCGCGTCGCCGATTGTTACGGCCTCCGTATCACCCGCGCCCGCTTTGGTAAATACTGTAACGTCAACCGTTCCGACTTCCTGTTGTTTTTGGCCGCCGTAACATAGGCGGTCAGTATACTCGGTGAAAAATTCAACCGTCGCCCAGGTAGGATCATTAACTTTGTGCGTTTTGTCTATCGTGTCATAAAAGGCAAACGGCGGCGCATAACCGGCGGCGAAGGCGATCATTTCATTTCTGAACGCTTCCCTGACTACTAGCCTAGACATACCGCCCGCCAACCCATCAAAATATCGTTAATATTAACAGTATGTAATTCCTTTATTGCGTACTCTTCACCGCCAGGCATAGTTATAGAATCGTTCGCTATTGGCGTAACGCCTGGTATGTCCAAAACCCTTAGTGTTAATACCCGCGCCTCCTCGGTGTATTCGTTTATTATTTGCGCATCCCTGGGTTTTTGAAATCCGATTATAACCGGATAGTCTGTGCCGCCCGCGTTCAATGTCGCGCTTACGCCTAGCAAATTTATAGCGTCGTTCCATGCCTTACGGTATGTCGCTTTGTCACTCTCCGGTAACATTTTTTCCCTCTGGTTTTTGGACCGAATCTTTTGTTTCGTCGGCGTTAATGTCTGCATCAACATCTTGCGACGCTTCCACCTCAACCACCCCCCCATCGTTAACGCTATCAATTCCGTTATTGTCGCCCGATACGTCGATATACGTACACCCCGCAATAAACAATATTGCCAGCACGACAAACGTACCTAACATGATAACCGCCGGTAACTATCTAGCATATATGCGACACCTGTAAACGGCCCTTCTGGTACGCCGTCCCCATTCGTCGCATAACTGATAGTACCTACATCTGGAATTGTTATGCGGTCTATCGCACCCGCCGCAACGCTGCCCCCTGGGTTATCGACTTTTAGCCATATATAATCAAATACCTGCCACATTGCCTCCTCTAAATCTGGCGGCAACACGGCATATCCGCCCTGGTAATCAACCTCTACCGCTTCGGCAATTAACGCATTACGAAAGTATATAATTCCTTTTTCTAAATCCACTTGCGCCGCCACGCCTTCGGTTATCGAATTTACCGCTGTAATCGGAAACCGGCGTACCTGCAACGTCTGATTCGATACACTGTAAAAAGTCTCAACCTCGGCCGCGTCGTCTAGCTTTCGATCAAGATAGTTTTCCACTATCCCTTGACTTATATCAAGTGCGTTTTGAATTTCTACGTCCTTCGACGTATCGACGATATTCAATCTGGCCTTTGCCGCTGCTAAATCAAAAGTCATTACTTAACCCTCGTTAACCAAACGTTAGCAAAAAATACATCTAATGTATTCGCGGCGTTTTCCTTTTTAACCTGCACTATCAGATCAACCGGCCCGGCGTCTAACGGCAATGGGAATAAATAATCTGTAAACAGCCTGTCGGTTCCATCCTTGCTTTCCTTTTCCTGTTGTTCCCAACTTGTGCCGCCGTCCAGGCTAAACCGTGTTTCGATAGAGTTACCCGTTGCGTTTATTTGCGCCGTCGTCGATAACCCGAATTGATATAACCCGCCGGATACGTCGTGTTGTATTCTTACCTGCACCTGGTCGACCCCTACCGTATCTGGATCTACCGGCCACACGTTTGAAACATCTGTAACGGTTGCCGACAATGAATCAAATTGATAATCCATTGAATCTAGCGCGCTCGAACCGCTGGCGCTAACATCACCCGCCACGCTCATAAAATCCCAATCAGGAGACTCCGCGTACCCCTGCACAACTAAATCCATCATCTGACAGTCTGACGTTAACGCGGTCAATGGATCATATACCGCCGCTATTGCAAATGACTGTATTCCCGTTGCTGCGGTAAAAAACGCCGCATCGGTAAAATAATCAATAGTCCCCAGGCCATAATAAGTAAATGCAAACGTTGTTAATTGTTCCCCCGCCCTCGATGCTGGCGTTACCGTCGCCGTATACACGCCGCCGGTTTTTGTAATTACATCAATCTGCCAGGTTAAACCGCCAGTCATTACAATGCTTGAACCGGCCGATAATAAATCAAGCTCTGCGCTTCTGTCGGCCGCCGCGTCGTCTGTTTCGTTAATATATATCGTGTCAGTATTGCCGCCGCCATTGTGGTATATCTGGCCCGCGCCTGGGTCGCCCCCGTTATCCTGTATATAATCCCAGTCCCCGGTAAACGTTATTTCGCCCGCCGTTGGTAATATCTGCATTACTACGTCATAAACCTGGTTCGCTGGTGAAAATCGGTTAACGTCTTTCGTTACCCACTGATCCCCAACGCCCGTTGGTATAGTAAATTCCGGTATCATTATTGCGCTGTTCGGATTGCCTACCGGATCTGTAACAACGCTAACGCGCATTGCTGAACCCTCCAACGACGGCGGCACGTAATACCTAAAACCGTTAATCATGCCCGCGTTTGCAAATGTATATCGCTGCACTATCGTAATGATATCGGCCGATGCAAAACTTTGCGGCGCAAATACCGGCGGGAACAATGGTTCTAACGACGACGGCACAAACTCGCCGCCGGTCGGTTGTGGTGCGGCCCGGTCGCTGGTCTTTGTATTTGATATCATTAGCCAGCCTTCATCGGTAACAACCTCGCTGGTTTTATATTCCGACGCCCGCCACGCACCGCGCCATACCATAGGCGCTTGTAAGAACCCGCCAGGCTGGTTTAATGTGCCTAGCATTTTAGCCCATCGTTCACTGTCTAACAGGTCGCCGCCGGGGTCATTAACCAGGGCCAGAAATAACCCGCTGGCGGTCGTTACAACGTCGCCCGCTATATACGTTGAATCCTTATCATAATAACCCTGATATGATTTAATCGGCTGTTCTGGCTGTTCCCCACCAACATAATCAATATTAAGTGTTTTTATTTCGCCGTTGGTTAATTCAACGATGATATGGTTTTGTTCTATTCCGATATCTGCAATACCGATACCCCGCGCGCCCTGGTCGCCAGGCACACCACGACGGCCCCGGCTGCCTTGCTCGCCCTTGATAGACAGATTTATATCTGTCCACCCGTCCGGCCATACGGCGTCGTCGGTTTCTGCAATTAACAAATGTTTACCGTTGTATAACCAGTCGCCCTCTATGATCTTGACGCCCGCAACCGACTTTAGAAAACGCGGCCCCATCGGGAATGACGCCTTTTGTATACCGCCATCCGATAACCTGGCGTATACGTCTAGCGTTCGGGTTTCCCATTGCTCTGTAAATTCGACTTCGGCAACGCCGGATATCACGCATTCGTAACTGCCTGGGTCGTTTTCTGGATCACCATCTGACCGCCGTATTGCCTGAAATAAACCGCCCTGGCTATATACCAGTTCGTTTTTTTCAACGCTAACATCGCCCGCGATCCGACGCGGCGCAATAGCAATACGGTCTGTACCTGGCTCACCTGGTGAGCCAGTAGCGCCTGGCTCACCTGGTGATCCTGGTTCGCCCTTCATACCTGGCGACATTTTATCGACGGTTTCTATTACGGTTTCGTAAATTTTGTCGTCGGTTCGCTCACGCTCGGTTTTGAATAGGTCGGCGATTGTTTTTATTAACGATTTTTTCGACTTATCCATTTATACATTTCTCGAATTCTGCGCGATATTCCGCCTCTAAATCTTCCTCGGTCGGCTCCGGTTCTGGCTCTGGCTCTGGCTCTGGCTCGATCATGCCGTTTTGACTTAATGGTATCACCTGCGCCTGTAATCTTGGCTCGTCGCCGTTCGGCATAGCTGGCAACCGTTCCTTTGCTCTGGCCTCATTCGGCGAATATAAACCGCCTTGAATACCTTTAGTTAATGCGTCGATTCTCATATCGAAATCAGTACGCAATAACGATATGTCGGTTTCAAAGTTTATATGCTCGTCGGCTGGTAGATTAAAGAATTTATCTAATGCCGCCTCGGTATGCTCTAGAACAAAACCCAAACCCTGCGTTAACCAGGCGTTTATTAATTGCTCAACATTGTTATAAGTCGAATTGCGGTTATCGCCAACCAATGCCAACGGCACACGGAAGGCGCGCGCGATATCTTCGTTCGTCATTCCAAACGCCTCCACTAACTGCGCGTCCTGGCTATTTAACGACATTGGCTGAAACTTCAAACCACCAAACAGTATTGGCATTTTCCCGCTGTTTAATCCTGTGCTTTGCTCCTCCCATGCTGCGCGTAACGTTGTTATCTGATCCGCTTTTAATACCTGGTCTGTCGATAACACACCCGACGGCCGCGACATATTATTAAAAAATGACGCCTGGTGAGCCGTTATCGCCTGATTCGCTGCAATGCTAGCGGCCGCGTTTTCTATCGGGCTAACACCAACTAGCGGATGTTTAGGCGTATATAGTTTGATATGTAAAACATCGCGCGCCGGTATTAATGCGTCGATATCGCCAACAAAAGGATTATCCCCAACGGCGTAAAATATCGCGCCGCTATCGGCGTCTATATACGGTTCGGTTCCCTGCGATGATACAACGTGCAATTCGATTACTTCGTTGCGGTTGTTTCGCATGGCAACCGCGTATGCGTTCCCGGTCGTAATCAACCGACGTACCATATTTAACCGAAAGTCTGACCCTGTTTGGTATGCGTTCGGGCTTCTCAATACCCTGGTTGCCGCTGAATTCAGTATATCCAGGCCGCCCCGTTCGTTTTTCTTTGTGTGCTGTGTCGGCAATAGTGCGGCTGTTTGGCTATACGCATCCGCGCAAGCGCCAACCATTGCACACGCATCGTTTACTGTCGGCGCCATGTAACGCTGCCAGTAATTTTGCGGCCACGATATCGGTATTGCTCCGCCCTGCGTTGCGTTAACGCCTAACCAATTCTTAACGATTGCCAACGCGCCCATTATTTAGCCGCCGCTTTCTTTTTCGCCCTTTTCTTTGGTGTTTTCTTTTCTGGCGTCATTTCGCGCGTTTTATAACCGCCCATCTGGTCGCGCGTTTTGAATTCCGGCCCCGACATACAACCCCGAATAATTTGGCACTTTCCGGCCGCCTCTAGTTCTACCGCTTCGGATTCCGGTATTTTAGAAAATCTGATACCGTCCCATATAGTTATTTGCTGTATTGCCACGATACGCCCCCTTGGTTAAAACAACCCGGCCATTGTGGCCGGGTTATGATCTAACTAACAAAAAGCGTATTACCAACTAACGCCGGTAATACGATCAACGATACCCGCGCGCATAAGCGCCCATGAAATCGGCGTTACATTCCTTACGGCTATCTGCCAGGTCTGAAACATAGACTGTGCCTGATAACCGGCCGTCGCTACCCCACTATCCGCACCACCCGCAACGCTAATACCGCTATCTGGTTGCACCTGCTCTGCCGTACCCAATGCGCCCGCGCCGTCTGTAGCTTGTGTTGGTGCAGTTCCGTCGGCGTTCGCCATTGTCAGTGTTGCAACGTCGCTGGCCTCGATTTCTGGCGTTCCAAATGCTGTGGCAAGGTGAGCCGCGTCCAGAATCATCACTTCATCGGATGGAACGTTAGTTGACGCGATAAATGGAATACCCATGATACGGCCTTGTCCGATTTCATCACGGAATACAAAACTACCTGTCGCATTTGTAACCGTTGACAATCCGATAATGCGCGCCGTATTCAACATGAATACGGGTTTCTGGCCCGCGTTAACGCTGGCTAATGACTCCATCAATACGCGCAAGTCGGTAATGATATTATCGAGCGTATCACCCGCCGACACTGTACCAGTAATACCAGCCATAATGCCCGCTGGCCGCACACCTGTTACCGCCGCACTTGCATCTAGAAACGCATTATCTAGTGCATTTGCCGTATCGTCGATCATTGCCTGTCGTAATACGGTTTCGATCTGTGGCGTTGAACTGCGCGCCAACTCTTTCGAGAATACCGACATAACGCCCAGTTTATAACGATTAATCGTAATTGATGAAAATGCGCCCTGCTTTACGGGGATTACGCCCGATTCCCCAATAAATGCGCCCGCTAGATCAAGAATAGTTCCGGCCCGCGCTGGTACTTTAATACTGCCAGAATTACCAAACGGAATGGACAAACCCATTGCGGCCGCTTGTGCATAGACTGATACCGGCTTTAGCTGATCCAGAAAACCTACAACGCTTTCTCCTACCAGTTCCGCCGCCCATCCGGCGGTTGTGGTATCTGCACCGGCCACCGCTGTTTTAACAACTGAGCTTAACTGGTCGTCGTCGGCATACCGTTCTTTCATAATCTGCGCTGGTGATTTCTTTTCGATATGCGCGAGAAAATTTACGGCGGCCGCTTTAATCAATAACGCGCCGTCGTTCTTTGGCGCTGCCTCACCGGCAACGCGACCAGGGCGCGCCAGTTTGTTTACCGGCTCCGCCGTTGCTTGCAAACTTGCCTCGATTGATTCCAGTGATTTAATCGAACCCTTAACGGTCGTCATTTCATCGGTCAACGCTTCAATTTCTGCTTGCTGATCTTCTGTTAATTCGTCGTCGCCCTCTGCCATCGCTTTCAGTTCTGTCATGCGATCCAGAATAGCTACCTTCCGTCCTTGCTTCGCTTTGATGCGGTCTGCAATACTCATTGGTTTATGTCCTTTGATTGATTGTGAGAATGTAGCGCCTGGCGGCGTCTGGTCGCTTACCGATCCCGCGCGCGGATTGCTGCTTTTTGAATCGGTGAAAAATAATGCTTTAGATTCGGCTGATAAGCCTTTTACCATTAATGCGTTTTGATTCGCCGGAACGGCAACCAACGACGCCTCGTGTAATTCTGTTTTTTCGAAACGATACCCGCCGGTCTGTTTGATCTCTGTATAGTCACTAACACTAAAACCAATAGATACCGCTTTTAGTATTCTCTGCTCTACCAGGCTGCGCACCTCGTCTACCAGCTTCGACGTTCCCGCCGCTGCAAGGAATAAATCACCTACCAGGCGTTTGCCTTCGACGCGTAAATTTTCCCATGTACCTATCGGGAAATTATGATTGTGTGAGAATAACGCTATTGGGTTTTTTTTGAAGTCTTTTAGGCTGATCCCGTCGGGAACCACCACGTCGCCGTCCCTGTCTACGTCGCTCGTCGATAATACGAATTTATACGGGTCGCTTTCAGATTGCCTACCTGTCTTAATAACGTGCTTATCTAACGGCATTGTATTTTCCCCGGTTCGGAATTTGTGAATATATGCGCGTTCCCGCCGTCCGTCTACCGTCTATTTTCTAATATATATATCAATCCCAAATTCCCACAATATCCAGGCGATCCATTCCGGCTGATTGTTGAATACGGTATTCGACAATAACGCCCGTTCCTTTTGCGCCTCGGTCGTGCAGCCGATACACTCTGTTAATGTGTTTTGTATCCCAAACAAAACGCGCCCGGCCTTGACTGCTTTTAGATATTTTATAAATAGCGCCCTATTATCTGCCGACACGCGCCCGCACTCTATCGCATCAATACACCTTACAATATCTATCCTTAACGAATGACTCATAACGTCAACGCCCTTATCCTATCCATAATTCTATTTCCATCTGCCCGTCGCCCTCGCCGTCCAATAAAGGGTACACCGCCTGTACCATACCCACTAATGGATCAATACGCCGCGTCGATTTCGATTTGTCTAATTTCACAGACCCGGCCGGGTCGCGCACCGCTATGGCGTTTGATGCCGCCATAGTCAACAATGGATGCCCGCCGTGTTTTATCTTAGATTCCAGCATATTGTTTAACAGGCAATCGCAACGAACGCCCATATCTTTGAAACCCTGCCCGACTGGTATAAATTCCGCATCGGTTAATGCGCTTTGCCTATCACACGCCGCTTGAAAATCGTTTATTTTCCATCGGTCATAATGCACTTGTTCTACAACGATGCCCATATCCGCCAGGCTGTCGCGCAAATATACCGCTATCTGGTCATAATCCATTACCTCGCCGCCTATCGGAATCATGAAACCATCACGACACCACACGTCATATGGCGCGCGGTCGCGTTTGCTGCGCTCCTCGATCCCGCGCGTTGGGCAGAATACGAACGGCCTTACATGCACTATGCCGTCGTCGTC
>Ga0164313_10003361_pt1 | contig 14281 bp, 14 predicted proteins | sample GuaBasSedimGuay4_FD_113735 | JGI IMG/M metagenome (GOLD analysis project Ga0164313, IMG submission 113735) | Subseafloor sediment microbial communities from Guaymas Basin, Gulf of California, Mexico - Guay4, Core 4569-4, 0-3 cm | ecosystem: Environmental > Aquatic > Marine > Hydrothermal vents... | reverse complement strand
TGGAGCGCCTGGTAGGGGAAACAACGCCATGAGCCCCGATCGAAAAATTCACTTTGTAGCCAGTCAGATTGATGAAGCTGACGCAGCGATGAGTGCGCTGCAAGAGCGCTACGGGCAGTGCGAGCTGGATCAGGCTGATGTCATCGTGGCACTGGGCGGGGACGGATTCATGTTGCGCACCCTGCATCGGTTCCTGCCTGCTGATCTGCCGGTTTATGGCATGAAGCTGGGCAACGTTGGCTTCCTGATGAACCGATTCAGGGAAGACGAGTTACTTGATCGGCTCAAAGCCGCCAACGTGGTGGAGTTGAACCCGCTGTGCATGGTTGCCGTCACCGAGGCGGGCAATGAATCAACGGCGCTGGCCATCAACGAAGTTTCGCTGCTGCGGCAACTCAACCAGGCCGCGCATATCCGGATCCTGGTCAACGGATCGGTAAAAGTCGAGGAACTGGTGTGTGACGGTGTGTTGGTGTCAACCGCTGCGGGGAGCTCCGCCTATAACCTGTCAGCTCAGGGGCCGATCCTTCCGCTTGGCTCTGAAGCACTGGCGCTGACCCCAATTTCTCCGTTTCGGCCGAGGCGCTGGAGGGGAGCGGTATTGCCGTCCACCGCCCGCATCCGTTTTGAGATACTGGATAATTACAAACGGCCGGTAAGTGCGACAGCGGACGCTCAGGAAATCCGCAACGTGATCAGCGTGGATATTGTCGAGGACAAGAACACCATCCTCAAGCTGATGTTCGATCCTGACCACTCCCTTGAACAACGCATCCTGGATGAACAGTTCCTCTAATGAAATCAGTTTTATTTGTTTGCATGGGCAATATCTGCCGCTCGCCGACCGCTGAAGGCATCTTCCGGAAACTCGTAAGCGATGCCGGGCGTGGTTCGGAATTCCAGGTCGATTCGGCCGGAACGATCGGCTATCACGCCGGGTCAATGGCTGACCGGCGAATGCGGTCAGCGGCCGAGGAGCGCGGCTACCTGCTGGAAAGCCGGGCGCGCCGGATCGAGTTCGCTGACTTTGACCGCTTCGATCTGATCGTCACAATGGACGATGAAAATTTTCGTGAAGTGCAGGAGATGAATCCGGACACGGGGGCTCTGGTTGTTCGCATGTGTGACTACTGTGAAGCACATGACGAGACCGAGGTGCCGGATCCCTACTATGGCGGTGAGGCAGGGTTCCACCGGGTCATCGATATCCTCGAGGATGCATGTGGGAATTTTTTACGTCAGATTTGAGGTTTCCTGATGACCTATCCTACGATTCTGGATGAACTGGGCCGTGGTGCGCCGGTTCAATTGAAAGGAATCGATGGCGGCTGCATTGCTGATGCGCGTGTGGCGACCTTTGCTGATGGTTCAAGTGTTTTCGTAAAAAGCGTTGCCGGCGCACCCGGAATGTTTGAACGTGAAGCAGAAGGGCTGCGTGCGCTGTCTTCGGCTGATGCGATCCGGATACCGGATGTGCTGGCGGTTGGCGAAGAAGCGCTGGTCCTGGAGATGATCCTTGCAGCCCCGAAAAAAGATGGCTTTTTCGAGTCTTTCGGGCGGAACTTCGCCAGGCTGCATGATCATCACGGCCCGGCTTTTGGCTTTCCCCATGACAACTTCATTGGCTCCACCCCACAGTGTAATACGCCCCTGGATAGTGCCTGGGCCACTGTTGTCGATGAAGTCGCAGTGACCGAAGACGGATCCCGGTGGCCTGAATTCTTCCTCGAGCGGCGTCTCCGCTTCCAGGCGAAACTGGCGGCGAGCAGGGGGCATGGCCATGAAATCGAGCACCTGCTGGATTGTGCCGAAGGGCGAATGGCTGAATTGTTGGGTGCCGCAACCGAGCTCCCCAGCATTTTGCACGGTGATCTGTGGAGTGGAAATTTTATTGTCGACGAGCGGGGCGAGGCTTGCCTGATCGACCCGGCCGCCTATTACGGCCATCGTGAGGCTGACCTCGCCATGACACGCCTGTTTGGCGGGTTTGGATCAGAATTCTACACCGCTTACGACGAAGCATCGCCGCTGGCGCCCGGTCATCAGGACCGGCTTCCGATTTACCAGCTATATCACCTTCTAAACCACCTGAATCTGTTTGGCAGCGCTTATTACACGCAGAGCGTGCGGATTCTAAAGCGATACGCCTCTGGCTAAGGATCTGTGGGAGCGGGCCATGCCCGCGATTTCTTAATCATGTAAAAAATTATAGATCGCGGGCATGGCCCGCTCCTACATTGGTGACTTCAGGGATTCGATTTGCTGTTTCAGGGTTTCGACTTCCTGTTCCAGTACTTCGACCCGCGCGGCCAGGCCGCTCGAAGACTGATAGCTTGCTGTACGGGCGACGGGTTCCGGGATGTCGGGTTCTCCGCACAACAGGTGAGCGAAACGTGTTTCTTTTTGACCAGCTTGCCTGGGCAGGGTCATCACCAGTGATGGTTCGTGTTCGGAGAGTCGTTGCAGCATGTATTGCACGTCGTCAAGATCATCGAACTCGAATAAACGGTGGGAGTTGATCTTCAGTTCGTTCAGGGTCTGCGGCCCACGCAGCATCAACGGGCACAGCAGGGCCAGCCCCTTGCTCTGCAGTTCGAGTACCTTTCCGGCATGGTGTTCATACTTGGGCACCCGCGCTCCCCAGGCTTCGCGCACCAGGCCCAGGGATTCCAGTTCGCGCAAGGTGTGGCCAATGTCTCCCTCGTCGTATGCGGTCATCGGGTTGCGTGCAGTTTTCTGGTTACAGGCGTTCCTCAAGGCATTGAGCGTCAGGGGATACTGTTCGGGCGTTGTTTCCTTTTTCTCCATCAGGCAGCCAAGTACCCGCGCCTGGATTGCAGTCAGTTCATTCATTTTTATTTGTTAGCTCCTTTGCTAAAAATACCACGCCAATTGGGCGAAAAGACTCGGCCCGGTTGAGAAGTACAGGCCCTCAACAGGCGCTTCTATACCACCATATTCGGTGCCGTCTGCCCCGATTGGAATATTCAACGCAGCCAGCACCAGCAGGTTTTGTTTCCAGTCGTACTGAACCACCACCTGCGCCAGGGCGCTTGGGTCTTCCAGGTTGACGAAAAAATTGGGAATCAGCATCAACAGGGGCGTCATTTCAACGGTAGCAGACATCGCGATGTAATGCCGCGCCAGGGTGAACAACTCCCCGCGTTCAAGCCGCTTGAGCAAGTCCGGATTGCGCAGCAAATCGCTGGCTGAGTAGGCGCCGTCTTTCTGTCCAAAGCCGTTGTAGTAGTACTCCAGCAGCCCACTGATATTCTTGCCCCCCCAATTCCATGAGTAACTCAGGCTGGTCGCGGCAGAGAATACCTTTTCGAGATCGGTCTTCGTCCAGGTCAGGTCGCCGCGCCACATGGCGCCCCCGATATTGGCAATGCCGCCAACCCCCAGGAGTTGGTCGCCGTAGTGCTGGGCGGCCAGCAAATCGATTTCGTTCATACCCAGGAAACCATGATATTTGAAGGCAAGAGAGGACTGATCGGATTCAACATCGCCGGTGCGGGGATTGCGGCGCACCACGGCGACGCCCTGGAGATCATTGCCACTGTTGAACAGGTACTGGCCATAAAGCATGTCATCGCCGGTTTTATATTCTTTATCGACCGCGGCCGGATCGAAGGGGTTGAATACGTCCATCGGCGTGAAGATCATCCCGTTGCCCCAACTGATCGCCTGGCGTCCGAATTTCCATACCGTATGGTCTGTTGTGTAAGCAACACTCAGGCGGTCCAGCCGGTGGATAAATACGGTTTTATCGTCGTCCCCGAATGAATAGCTCAGATCCCACCAGCGGCGGTCATCGTTGATTACGTTGTTGATTGGAAGCGCTGAATCGGGAAGGCTTTGGGCCAGTTGCAGGGTGTCGGCATGAATGGCGATGAACTGGTAATGAGCATCAAAATTCCAGCGATTCCGCCGGGCGCTGAATTTCAGCCGGGTCTCCAGGCTGTTGTCCACCGCGTTGGAGCCGAGCACGTCACTGAATATGCTGTTTTTCGGGTAATCGATGTAAGTGAGCCGGTATTTAACGTGTCCTCCAAATGACAAGTCCGTATCCGCCACCGCCGGCTTGGCAACGATCGTGAGGATTATGCTGGCGGCGCCGCACAAGAACCTGGCCATGAATTTGCGCAGGGGGCGGCGCATTTCACACAGGCGCCTGGGTTTCGTCTGCGATGACGCGGCCATCCTGCATTTTTACCAGTCGTTTTGCATAGCGCATGACGCGTTCATCGTGGGTCGAAATCAAGAAGGTGACGCTGTGTGTCTCGTTCAGCTCGCGAAACAACTCCATCAGGTGTGTTGCGGATTGCGAATCGAGGTTGGCCGTGGGTTCATCGGCCAATACCAGCTTGGGCTGGCTGACGATGGCCCGTGCCACGGCCACGCGTTGCTGTTGCCCGCCGGAAAGCTGGGCAGGGCGGCGGTTCTCCATACCTTCCAGTCCGACTTCCTTGAGAATCGCCAGGGATTTTTTCCTGCGCTCCCGGGCCGGAACCCCCTGGACCTGCATTACGAATTCCACGTTTTCCTGGGCAGTGAGGACCGGGATCAGGTTATAGGCCTGGAACACGAAACCGATGTGGTGCAATCGCAGATCCGCCAACGGTCCTTTGGCGAGCAGGTCAACGCGCTGGCCGTCGATACTGATTTCTCCGCTGTCGAGTTTATCCAGTCCGCCGATCATGTTCAGCAGGGTGGTTTTACCCGAGCCGGACGGCCCGTACAGGCACACAAACGAACCCTGTTCGATGTCGAGCGAGACATGGTCCAGCGCCTTGATGACTGCATCACCTTGCTGGTAGTTCTTACACAGTTCGACGCATTTGATGTTGGCCATGATCTTCTCTCAGGTTTTTGCGATGGCTTCGACGGGGCTGTATTGTGATGCCCGCCAGGCCGGCAACAGGCTGGTGATAATCCCCAGGAAAATCACCACGACGTTGGCCAAAATAATGTCTTTCAGTTTCAGGGCCGGGTAGAGAATGCTGGACACGCCCATCATTTCCATACCCTGGGCCACTGCGGATAGATCGATGCCGTCCTGGATTGGCAGGATGCTGGCCACAGCCAGCAGGTTTCCGGCCAGTAAACCCAGCAACAAGAGCATCAGGGATTCCAGCAGGACCTGGAGACGGATCGCCGCCGGCTTCATGCCCAGCGCCTGCATCAGCCCGAATTCACGTACCCGCTCGAACACGGCCATCATCAGGGTGTTTACCAGGCCGAAACTCAAGGCGAGAAATATCACGATGATCCAGACCAGCACGAAGCCGTCCATCACGCCCAGCATCAGGCCCAGGTAGGTATCCAACTCGGTCCAGGACCGCACATCGGCATTTTCATCGGCAGCGTTCTGCACCAGCCGGTACAACTTATCGACATCGCGGTAGTCATGCCCGGTAATCGCGATTTCAGATACCTGGCCGTCTATCTTCAGCAGGGTCTGCACAGTGGATCGTCCGGTATAAATATAGACTTCTTCCAGGGCGGCCAGCTTGGCATTGTAGACCCCGACGATCCGAAAACCCCGATCCGCAATGTTGTTTTCGGGATCCTGGCTCATCACGACCACGCGTTTGCCCAGATCCGTTTCCAGGCGATCAAGCAGTTTTCTTCCGATCACCAGGCCCTTGTCGTCAGGGCTTTGCAGGAATCGGCCTTCAATGACGCTTTCGGGATCAAAGCCCAGCGCCACTTCACCCACGGGATCAACCCCCAGCAGCGTTACTCCCCGGCTGTCCCGTTCGCTGGAAATCATCGCAGGAACCCGAACCCTGGAGGTCCATCCCGTGACTTCACTGCTTTGCAGGGCTTCGAGCAGTGCCGGACCGGGTTGCGGGAGGCTGTTCTCAACGCTGGGGTCGTCCCGGTATGCCGGATGATGTATCTGCACGAAGCCGGGCAATGAATCGATGCCATCTTCGATCATCTGGTCCACCATGCCGCGCATCAGGGCCGTCATGAAAATCATTGCCCAGACCCCGACCGCAATGGCCAGCAGCATGATCAGCGTGCGCCGGTGATTTCGCCACAGGTTCCGCCAGGCCATCCGTGTCATCACCCCAAGGGGCAAGTGGTTGGCGTTGGTCATCACACAGCCCTCATCGCGTCGACTGGCTGCAGGCGATACAGCCGCGTCGCCGGATAGATTGATGCCAGCAGGCAGAACAGGAATACGACAAGCGGTCCCAGCATCATGGAGAATACAGTGACACTGGGATACATTTTGTCCGACAGGTTGAATCGCGCTGCGACTTCTTCCATGCCCGGATAGGAAAAGCCAACCACATTGAAGTAATACGCTACCAGCCAGCCCAGAAAAACGCCGATGATCAGGCCAATCAGCGACATCAGCAGGGTCTCGAGCATAACCAGGGACACCAGTTTCCGTGGCTTGATGCCCAGTGCGGTGATAACACCGAATTCATGGGTTCGTTCCAGCACCGACATCAACTGGGTGTTCAGTACACTGAAGGCCACCAGGATGATCAATACACCGTACATGAACCAGGCACTGGACAGGTCGGCCTGTATTGCCTGCTTCAGCCCGGGGTGCAGCTCAGTCCAGTCCAGCACTAGCAGGCCGTTATGGCCGCTGATCGCCTGTTTTGCAGTGATGAGTTCAGGCGCCACCTCATCCAGGTTGTCGGCGGCAACCGCAATGCTGTTTCCATGATCGCCCATGGCGAACATCTCCTGGAAATAGCCCAGCGGGATTTCGGCAAAACTGCGATCCATCTCCTGTGATCCGGATTCATAAATCCCGGTGACCGTCAGCACTCCGGCAGCGAACGAACCGTCCCGGCCGCTGCCCAGCAGGGTAATCTCGTCACCGATCCCCACTTTGAGGTTTCTGGCCATCACCGCGCCGATCACGATTTCAGCAGCGTTGGGATCTTCCAGAAACGAACCCTGTTTTACCAGGCCGGGTATGGTGGAAACACCGGCTTCAAATTCCGGTTGAACCCCGATGACCTGGATTCCGAATGAACGTTGTTCACTTGAAGCCAGCGCAAATGCCGCTGCGCGCGCGGCAACCCGTGTTTGCGGCATGCTGCGCCGCATTTCTGTTGCCAGGGGCTGGATGGATTCAATGCTGAGTCTGAGTTTTGGATTGTCGTTATAACCGTTTTTTTGTATTTGAAAATGTCCGCTGAACGACTGCAGCGTGTTGTTGATCATCATGTCGTAGGAACCAAATTGCAGTGAGATCATGAAGACGAGCAACACGTTGGAAAAAATCATCGCGGTGGCCGTAAGCCAGGTGCGGCGTTTATGCCGCCACAGGTTTCGCCAGGCCAGGCGGAATGTGAGTATCATTGCCTGGGATTCCGAAGGTTTGAAAGGGTGAACAGCTTGTCGGGCAGTTCGAGATCGAATTCAATGGAGTTTGCAGTCAGCTGTGTCCATTCATCTGGCGTATCGACTTTGCCCATGCGCATCACCCGGGCTACCGCGCGGCCTCCCATCTCCACCACTTCCAGCGTCTTCATGGATTTCACCAGGACATCGTCCTGATCCCAGAACTGTTGTTCAATCAGGACATAATCATCCCGCACGGTGAGTACTTCCTTGCCCCAGACCACCGCCGCTTCTTCGTGCGGCACCGAACTGATCGTGTAGTAGACGTGTCCGTCGCGTTCTTCAATAGTGATCAGTTCATGATCGTACTGGTCGATGATGTCAGTGGATTTACTAATGTCCTTGTTGGAAAAGTCGCTGCCCATCCAGCTCTGCGACATCATCGAGGAGGGCACCTTGATGATGCGATTGATCTTGGGCGAATAGGTCCACATGTTATTGTCGTTGAGCAAAGTGCCGTTGCCGGCGTCTTTTTTCGGTTGGAGGATGCGAACCAGTGACAGCTTGTCACCCTTGCTCCAGGAACGCATGGTCATGGAGCGTTCCCAGTCAGGGCGGTGAATGGTCATGGTCATGTCAGAGTAGGACGTCAGGCCGCGCCAGTGGTCCATGGCGTTGCGGATCAACTGGGCAGCGTCGGGTTCCTGGGCCATCGACGGAGCAAGAAAGAGAATTCCGAGTATCAATATGAGTAAACGCATTTTCCACCTCTTCAATTGCTTAGCGTACAATTTGATAGATGAAAGAACCAGCCGATAATGACATGTTGGTGATCGGTATCTCCTCGCGGGCGCTATTCGATCTTGGCCAGAGTCACGCGGTATTCGAGTCCAGTGGCCTGCAAGCTTATTCTGAATACCAGGTGGAGCGTGAAGACAGGTTTTTGAAGCCGGGTGTGGCCTTTCCCCTGGTCCGGAAACTGCTGGCCCTGAACGATGACGATGTAGGCCATCCCGGGGTGGAAGTCATCCTGCTGTCGCGCAACAGCGCGGACACCGGATTGAGGATTTTCAACACGATTGAGCATTACGGCCTGAACATTGAGCGGGCCGCATTCACGGGCGGGGAAAGCCCCTACCAATACATGGAGGCTTACGGCGCCGACCTGTTGCTGTCCACCAACGCCGGAGATGTCCGCAAAGCCCTTGAACGAGGTTACGCAGCGGCCACCATTCTGCCCGGCAGCGCCAGCAGCCCGGATAGTGGACAGCTTCGAATCGCTTTTGACGGCGATGCTGTCATATTCGGTGATGAAGCGGAACGCCTGTTTCAGGAGCAAGGCCTGGAGGCTTTTTCCGACAGTGAACGCGAATCAGCCGGCCAGCCACTGTCGGGCGGGCCGTTCAAACCGGTGCTGGAGGCTTTGCACAAAATTCAGTCTGCCTACCCGATCGAAAACAATCCGATCCGGACTGCACTGGTCACCGCCCGGTCGGCGCCGGCACACAAACGCGTGGTGCTGACCCTGCGAGAGTGGGGGATCCGGATCGATGAGGCCCTGTTCCTCGGTGGCCGCTCCAAGGGCGAATTTCTGAAGACATTCGGCGCGGATATATTTTTTGACGATCAGCAGGTTCATATCGAGTCCGCCAGGGCTCATGTAGCTTCCGCGCATGTACCCACCGGCGTCACCAACGAGTAAAATATCCGGATTGAGATAATTACATTCAAACACCTTTTTGGAGCGCCAAATGGCCAGGCTGAATCCTTTTGACCTTTACGACGTAGCATCGCTGCTCACGGAAGAAGAACTGATGATCAAGGACAGTGTCGCGCGTTTTGTCGACGAGCGGGCAATGCCCCTGATCGCGAAACATTTTGATGATGCGACTTTCCCTGCTGAACTGGTACCCGAGATTGCGGAACTGGGCTTGCTGGGGTCCACCATCGAGGGGTACGGTTGCGCCGGCCTCAACGGCGTGTCCTACGGCCTGATCTGCCAGGAACTCGAACGTTGCGATTCGGGGCTGCGCAGCTTCGTATCCGTACAGTCGAGCCTGTGCATGCACCCGATTTACGCTTATGGCTCGGAGGAACAGAAGCAGAGATGGCTGCCGGGGATGGCTACGGGTGAAATTATCGGTTGCTTCGGCCTCACCGAATCTCACGGTGGCTCGGATCCAGCCGGTATGAAGACCCACGCCCGGCGTGATGGTGATGACTGGGTCATCAACGGTTCCAAGATGTGGATCACCAACGGTTGTATTGCGAACATCGCCATCGTGTGGGCGAAAACCGACGAAGGCATTATGGGTTTCGTCATCGAAAAGGGTACACCAGGATACGAGACCCGGACCATCAAATCCAAAATGTCGCTTCGCGCTTCGGTAACTTCGGAGCTGTATTTCGATAATGTCCGGGTACCCGAAGCTAATCGTTTGCCTAATGTCGTGGGGCTCAAGGGCCCGTTGGGATGCCTGACCCAGGCACGCTATGGCATCACCTGGGGGCCGATTGGCTCGGCCATTGCCTGCCTGGATGAAGTCATAACCTTCACTTCCGATCGCGTGCTTTTCGGCCGTCCGCTGGCGGCTAACCAGGCGATCCAGATCCGGCTCGCGGAGATGGCGCGCAGAATTACCTCCGCACAGCTTTTATCCCTCCAGCTGGGCCGCTTGAAAGATGCCGGTAAGATGCAACCCACGCAGGTCAGCATTGCCAAGTGGAACAATGTACGCATGGCGCTGGATATTGCCCGTGACTGCCGCGATATTCTCGGTGGAAGCGGGATCACGACTGAGTACCAGGCGATCCGGCACATGCTGAACCTGGAAAGTGTGATTACCTACGAAGGCACGGAGACGGTTCACCAGTTGGTGGTGGGGCGTGAGTTGACCGGTATTAATGCTTTCTAAAAAATCGCGGGCATGGCCCGCTCCTACGTAGGAGCGGGCCATGCCCGCGATTAAACAGAGAACTCAACGATCCGGGGTTCGGGTTCGAGTGTGATGCCGAAGGTGTCGTGAACGGTGGACTGGACCTTCCTGGCCAACTGAAGAATTTCCCCGCCGGTCGCGGATCCGTGATTGACAATGACCAGTGCGTGCCGGTCCGAAATACCGGCGTCACCGGTTCGATGCCCTTTCAGTCCGCAGTGTTCGATCATCCAGGCGGCTGATGCCTTGATTGTTTCTTCGTTCAGCGGCCAGGCGGGAAGTCCCGGATAACGCGCCAGCAGCGCCTGGCTTTCATCGCGGTCAAGTACCGGGTTTTTGAAAAAGCTGCCGGCGTTTCCAGAGGTTGCCGGATTGGGTAGTTTACGTTGGCGCAGTCGAACCACTGCGTCACTGATTTCGAGGGCCGTGGCTTGCCTGATATTTATACGGGAAAGCTCTTCGCGCAGTCCCGCGTATTCTAATTGTGGCGTGAAACGGCGGTCCAGCCGCAGGCGAATTGAGGTGATCAGGAAGCGGTCAGGTTCTGCTGTTTTGAAACGACTGTCGCGGTAGGCCAGTGCGCAGTCTTGATGGCTGAATGTTTTCCAGCTGGATCGCGACAGATCCCAGGCAGCCACGCTTTCCAGTACCGCGGCCAGTTCCACCCCGTACGCGCCGATATTCTGAATCGGCGCTGCACCGGCAAGACCGGGGATTAAAGAGAGGTTTTCCAGGCCGGAAAGGCCATGTTTCAGAGTCCATCGAACCAGTTCATGCCAATTCTCTCCGGCGCCGGCCTCAACCCACGCATGTTGATCTGTGGTTTTGACGATTTCCCGGCCGCTGATCCGATTCTGAATTACCGTGCCGGGGATGTCAGTTGCAAATAAAACGTTGCTGCCACCACCCAGGATAAAATCGCTGCCCGGATCGAAAGGTGGGAGAGATAACAGGTCTTCTTCGTTTTCCAGTGTGAGCATCAGCCCGGCCGAGGCTTCCACCCCGAAGGTGTTGAAAGACTTCAGCGCAGGTTTTTTACTGACTTTCATCCAGCGGAGCGGCCGGCAATGGCTTGCAGACACTCGTTTACCAGTTCGGGACCGCGGTACACCATTCCGGTATAAAACTGTACGAGGTCAGCGCCCAGTTCGAGTTTGTCCACAGCGTCCTCGCCCCTGGTGATACCGCCGACACCGATCAGCGCGATTTTTTCAGGAAGCAGGGCTCGAAAGGCCGCCAACACCTGGTCGGATTTTTGTTTCAGTGGCGCCCCTGATAGCCCGCCGGTTTCCTCCGCGTGTTTCAGGCCTTCAACGCCACCCCGGGTGATTGTCGTGTTGGTGGCAATCACCGCGTCCATCCGATGACGGCTCACCACTTCAGCGATTACCGCCACGGCGCCATCTTCAAGGTCAGGAGCAACCTTGACCGCCAGTGGAACACGGCGGCCATGTTTATCGGCCAGTTCAGACCGCCGCTCACTGATGCTGGCCAGCAAACTGTCCAGTTCATCTTCACCCTGCAAGTCACGGAGGTTCCTGGTGTTGGGAGAAGAAATGTTGACGGTGATGTAATCGGCGTAGGGATAGACCTTTTCCAGGCAATGCAGATAGTCATCCGCAGCATTCTCTATCGGTGTGTCAAAATTCTTACCGATGTTAATCCCGAGAATGCCTTTGAACTGGTGATTTTTAACCTTGCGCACCAGGTGATCAACGCCCTTGTTGTTGAATCCAAGCCGGTTGATCATGGCTTGTGCGGTAGTTAGCCGGAAAACCCTGGGTTTGGGGTTGCCCGGCTGTGGTCTCGGCGTCACCGTGCCGATTTCCACGAATCCAAAACCCAGGCCACCGAGCGCCTCGAAGTAATCGCCATTTTTATCCATACCCGGCGCCATTCCCACCGGGTTGGGGAATTCCAGTCCCATGCAGGTGACCGGCTGGCTGTGCGTCCTGCACAACAAGCGGGTCGCGCCCAGGCGGTGGCCCAGGCGTAAGCTCTCCAGGCTTAGTTCGTGCGCGGTTTCCGGGTCGATCGTAAACAGCGCTTTGCGGGCCAGGTCATAAAACATGTGGTTTATTCAGCCGGCCGTTAAAGGTCGAACTTGATCCCTTGCGCCAGTGGCAGCTCCTTACCCCAGTTGATGGTATTGGTCTGTCGGCGCATATAGATCTTCCAGGCGTCTGAGCCCGACTCGCGGCCGCCGCCGGTTTCTTTCTCTCCACCGAAGGCGCCGCCAATTTCCGCACCGGATGTGCCGATGTTCACATTGGCTATGCCGCAGTCTGAACCTGTAGACGACAGGAACAGCTCCGAGTTACGCACGTCAGTGGTAAAGATCGCTGAGGAAAGACCCTGCGGAACGTCATTTTGCATGCGAATGGCGTCTTCGATTTCGGAAAATGGAATCAGGTAGAGAATTGGGGCGAACGTTTCAGCCTGAACAATTTCCCATTCGTTTTTGGCCTTTATAATGGTGGGCTCTACGAAGAAACCGGGACGATCGATCTTCGAACCACCGGTCAGTACTTCTCCGCCGTCCGCACAGGCGGCCACAATCGCGGCTTCAAAATCTTCAACTGCTGTAGCGTCAACCATCGGCCCCATCAGTGTGTCCGGGTCCAGTGAATTGCCGATGCGGACCTGTTGGTAGGCGCTGACCAGCATTTCAGTCACCTGGTCCAGGATCGAATCGTGCACAAACAGGCGCCGTGTCGTGGTGCAGCGCTGACCGGCCGTTCCCACGGCTCCGAATACGATTCCTGGAATGGCCATCTGCAGGTCGGCAGTTTTATCCAGGATGATGGCGTTATTACCACCCAGTTCCAGCAAGCTGCGGCCAAACCGTTCGGCCACGCGTGTCCCGACTTTCCTGCCAACCCAGGTGGAGCCGGTAAAGGACACCAGTTTCACCCGTTCGTCATCGACAAAGCGGTTCGCCAGGTCATGTCCGCTGGCCATGAAACTCAGGAAAATGGGTGGAAATCCGCCTTCTTCAAGCGCCTGGTTACAGATCTTTTGCACGGCGGTACAGCACAGCGGGCATTTCGAGGATGGCTTCCAGACCGTGACGTTGCCGCAAATGGCGGCAAGTAATGCATTCCAGGCCCAGACAGCGACCGGGAAATTGAACGATGTGACAACGCCCACGATGCCCAGGGGATGCCATTGCTCGTACATGCGGTGCTGCGGCCTTTCCGAGTGCATGGTAAGACCGTACAACATGCGGGACTGGCCGAGGGCAAAGTCTCCGATGTCGATCATTTCCTGTACTTCGCCGTCACCTTCAGCCTTTATTTTACCCATTTCGAGGCTGACCAGGCTGCCGAGTGCGTCCTTGTTCCGGCGCAGCGCATCGGTACACAATCTAACGGCTTCACCGCGCTGCGGGGCCGGAATTCTGCGCCAGGTTTCAAATACCGAGTTGGCGGTGTCGATAACACGTTCATAGTCCGCTTCTGATGCGCCGTAGATGGTGGCGATCAACTCTCCGTTGTCCGGATTGAATGATTCAATAACTCCTTCATCCTGAGTTGAGGACCATTCGCCGTCGCCAAAATACGCTCCGGGGTTGAAGTCTTCTATTCCTAGGGTTTTCAGAAATTCCATGGTTTGATTTGCTGCCTTTTTGTCAGTTAGTAATTTATCGGGATTCAACTGTTCATTATCGCACTCACCCCGGATTCTTGCATCCATTGTTCAGAGATTCCCCAGGTCAAAATAAATGCAGGTTTCACGGAACTACCTCCCAAGCCCCGTGTCATATCGGACAGTGGCAACAATGACCATGTTATGCTCAGCGCAGGGAGCCGACACGAATGACGGCCGTACACAAATTATATGCCGTTAAGGCCGTGAATGAACCGGATACAGATATCCGGCAACCGGCCCGATGGCCCAACCGGGAAGAGGCGGAGCGTGCGCGCATGAGCGAAGCACAGGTCGATCAGTTGTTGGTGGAGCGGGTGCAAAAAGGCGATAAGCAAGCCTTTGACCTGCTCATTAGCAAGTACCAGCACCGGATT
>Ga0164313_10003360_pt1 | contig 14283 bp, 11 predicted proteins | sample GuaBasSedimGuay4_FD_113735 | JGI IMG/M metagenome (GOLD analysis project Ga0164313, IMG submission 113735) | Subseafloor sediment microbial communities from Guaymas Basin, Gulf of California, Mexico - Guay4, Core 4569-4, 0-3 cm | ecosystem: Environmental > Aquatic > Marine > Hydrothermal vents... | reverse complement strand
GAATGTCAGACCGGGAGATCGAAAAGGCTGAAAACCGGTTTAAAAAATATGGGGTTTTCAGCCTTTTGTTTGCATGGGTTCCCATCATTGGCGATCCATTAACCGTTGCCGCTGGAATACTGAAAATTAATTTTATTGTATTCCTCTTTCTTGTAAGCATTGGAAAATTTTTAAGGTATGTCTTTATTTCATGGGCTATCTTAACGATTTAAAGTATGGGCTTTATTTGGTACCAAAAATTTTATCTCCGGCATCCCCCAGACCTGGCAGTATATAGCCAATTTCATTGAGGCACTCATCAACGGCAGCCACATAAATATCTACATCCGGGTGTTTTTTCTCTACATTTGCAATCCCTTCGGGTGCTGCTACCAGAAAAAGACCTTTGATGTTTTTGCATCCAGCTTCTTTTAAGAGATCAATGGTGGCGATAAGGGTTCCTCCTGTTGCCAGCATGGGGTCAAGAATCAATGCAATTCTTTCTTTCATGGAACTGGCTGTTTTTACATAATACTGTACTGGTTTCAGAGTCTCTTCATTCCTGTAAAATCCAACCACGCTGACCTTGGCAGATGGTATGAGATCAAAGACACCATCCAGCATTCCAATTCCGGCTCTTAAAATGGGAACAACGGTAATTTTCTTCCCCTTGATTTTTTCGACTTCTACTTTTCCGGCCCACCCTACGATCACCTTTTTTTCTGTGACAAGATTTTTCGTGGCCTCATAAGTCAAAAGTCTTGCTACTTCAGCGGAAAGGTCCCGGAAGTCTTTTGTGCTGACATCTTTTTGGCGCATTAGTCCTAATTTATGCTTTATTAGAGGATGATCCTCCACAAATACGGTCATACTGCCTCCTTTGTTCTTAGTGTTTTCCCGGATATCGGATAAAAAATATTATTAAGAAACTATTAAAATCACTTGAGCTAGTCAAGTAAATAAGTTTTTGGGAAGTCTTATGTTGATATATTTTTTTTTTTATGCACAATAGAACAGATGATTCAAACACCTTACATATCCGTTGCCGTATCTCTTCCCGTTAGAAAATCATATACATACAGTGTTCCGGATCACTTAAAAGATTTTTGTTCCCCTGGGATGAGAGTGCTGGTTCCATTTGGAAATAGACGGGTGACCGGATATATTCTTTCAGGGCAGAAAGATTGTAAAGGATTTAAAGCAAAGAAAATTTTTGATATCTTAGATGATCACCCTTTGTTTCCGGAATCGGAAATATCCTTTTTTAAGTGGATTGCCGGATATTATATCCATCCTTTGGGAGAAGTGATCAAGGCTGCGCTGCCTTCCGGTCTTGACCGTCATGATGTCTCCCATGTTTTTGTTTCGCAGCAGGGAAGGGATTATTTGAATGCGGGCAGACTTACACCAGGGGAGGAACAGATAGTTGAATTTGTTTTGCAGCGCCAGTCCTGCACCTTAAAGCAATTAAAAAAAAATAGCCAGAATACCATGGTTAACGCCCTTATCCGCAGAATGGAGAAAAAAGATTTAATAACGGTTTCAGCTGTATTAAAAAAAGCCGGGGCAAATATAAAAAAAGAAAAATTTCTTCTTTATAGTGATGGTCCGAAAACCATCATTCGTATGTCAAAAAAAAGAAAAAACCTTCTTTGTCTGGTGAAAGAGAAAAAAGAGATCTCTCTAACCGGGCTAAAAGTGCATATTCCTACGGCACCGGCATTGATAAAACCCCTGGCAGAAGCAGGATATATACAGATTGTTCACCGTCAGGTTTTCAGAGATCCTTTAGGAGAACCTGTGGAACCCGATACGCCGCCAATATTGACGTCAGAACAGCAGGTAGTGGTTAAAAGAGTGCAGGAGAATTTGTCCCGGGGATTTGCCCCATATCTCTTATCCGGTGTAACAGGGTCAGGTAAGACTGAAGTATATATGCGGCTGGTTCAGGATGTGGTTGAAAAGGGGAAGAACGCCATTGTGCTTGTGCCGGAAATATCTTTGATTACACAGACTGAAAGGCGCTTCAGGGCGAGGTTTGGGGAGAAAATAGCTGTTATTCATTCTTCATTAACCCAGGGTGAGCTTCTGGATCAGTGGCATAAAATTGTTTTAAAAAAGGTGAGTATTGTCATTGGGGCCCGGTCCGCTGTATTCGCACCATTTGAAAATATCGGAATCATTATTGTGGATGAGGAACATGATACCTCGTATAAACAGGAGACAGGTTTAAGATATAATGCCAGAGATCTTGCCGTTGTCCGCGGAAAAATGAATAGCTGCCCGGTTATTTTAGGGTCGGCAACTCCTTCTTTGCAATCCTATCAGAATGTAGTCACAAAAAGGTTTGAGGAATTAAAACTTAAAACACGGATCAATCGGCATCCATTGCCCCGGATAACCCTTGTGGATTTGAAAAAATACAAAGATGTCTGGGGCTATGACAAGATCATAACACCGGAGCTCTCAAAAGAAATTCGAAGTTGCCTTGACAAAGGGAATCAGGCATTGATTTTTTTGAACAGGCGGGGTTTTGCAACTTTTCCTGTTTGCAGGGACTGTGGAAAATCTTTGTCCTGTAAATATTGTGATGTGACCATGACACTTCATAAAGGGTATAATGAATATCGATGTCATTTTTGCGGGTATGGCCGACCTGTTAATACCAAATGTCCGGCATGTAACTCTTCAAAAATTAAACCATTTGGATTCGGTACTGAAAAAGTGGAATCCATTCTCAAAGCCCTGTTCCCGGATGCCAGACTCATCAGGGTGGATCAGGATTCAACATCCAGGAAAGGGGCTACTATAAAAATACTGAAAAGCATCAGAAACCGGAATGTGGATATTATTGTGGGAACCCAGATGCTTGCCAAAGGTCATGATTTCCCCTTTATTACCCTGGTGGGCGTGATCTGTGCTGATTTATCCTTGAGCCTTCCGGATTTCAGAGCAGGCGAGCGAACCTTTCAACTTCTTGCCCAGGTGGCTGGTCGCGCGGGACGAGGAGAGACTGTTGGAAAGGTAATTATGCAGACCTATAATCCCGACCATTTTATTATTGAGGCTGCAAAAAAACAGGATTTTTTTGAGTTCTTTCAAAAAGAAGTGCCGTATAGAAAAGCATTATTGTATCCTCCTTTTTCACGGATGATTCAATTGAAAATATCCGGAAGCAACTTTGCCAAGGTAAAGGCTTATGCAGCCACTGTTGCAGATATTCTTAAGATATTGCTTGAAAATGAAGAAAATCAAAAGAATATGGTTCAAATTTTGGGGCCTATTGAGGCGCCCATTCAGAAAATTTCCTCACGGTTCAGGTGGCAGATTCTGGTGAAAAGCCCTTCTTCATCCCTGGTTAACCGACTGGTAAAATCCATGATGGGGCATCCGAAATTAAATCCTAAATCAGGGATAAGTCTGATGGTGGATGTTGACCCGTATTCTTTGATGTAGTGGAGACCGGAAAAGAAATGGTATCAACCGGTCCGTACAAAGGTAAAATAACACCCACCCAGCCTATATATATAATTTGTTGAAAAACAAGTAAGATCCTAAATTGTCAGAATTTTCTGCTCGATATTGGTTTTGATCATAATGCCTTTGCTGTTCCATTTTCAACTCCTGTTTCTATTAAAATATGGGTTTTACAGATTGCCCTTGAATATTCATTAATCCATTTTTTATGCCAACAAAGTAAAATAGTGTTTGATCTTAGTGAATTTATTAGATATATTGAATATGTGATAAGATTAATATTTAAGTTTAATAGCGGCTGTATTTTTATTTAACGTACGATATTTTTATTTAATTAAAATTGTTATATTTAATCATTTGGAAAGGATTTCTTCATGAATCAATCCAATTTTGAACTTTTCAAGGAGCTTAATCCTGAGACATTACAGAAAAAATTTCTTAAGTCTTTATTGAAAATTCATAATGTTCAAAGGGGTTCCATATGGATTAAAAAAGAAGATACATACCTGTGTGTTGAAGCTGCCGGTGCCGAGAGTGATCAGATTAAGGGAGTCTCTCTGGATGTTAAGCATCCCAGTATCGTTGGGTGGGTGATTGAGAATAAAAAAATGACCGTTGCGGAAACAAAAAGTGACCGGCGTCATTACAAGGAAGTTGAGGATAAATTAGCTGTAAAAAGCAGTCTGATCCTCTGTTTCCCACTTTTTTTCAGAGATAAGAAAGTTTATGGTGCCGTCCAGATCATTGATACCACCCCGGAAAAAAGCAGTCTTAATCTTGACAAAGGATATCTGGAACAGCTTCAGAATCTTGTGGATATCTGTTCCATTGCCCTGAGCAATGCCATTTTATATGCCAATGAAAGGAAAAAGACACAAAGCCTTAAAACTGCATTAAAAGAAGTGAAAAATGAAAGTATTATTATTGGTCAGAGCTTTGAGTTTAAAAAGTGTTTAGACCTTGTAAAAAGTTATGCAGGTACGGAATTCCATGTGTTGATCACCGGGGATAGTGGCACTGGAAAAGAATTGATTGCTGAAAGAATTCATAAATCGAGCATTCGAAAGGACAAACCTTTCCTGGTACAAAATTGCAGTGCTATTCCGGAAACGCTTTTGGAAAGCGAATTGTTTGGATATAAAAAAGGGGCATTTACAGGGGCTACCCGGGATAAGATGGGACTTTTTGAGGCCGCAGACGGCGGAACTGTCTTCCTGGATGAGATAGGGGATATGCCTATGAGTATTCAGGCAAGCCTGCTTCGGGTGCTTCAAAAAAATGAGATCAAGCCTCTGGGTGAAACGCGGGTCCGGCATATTGATGTCAGAATTGTTGCAGCTACCAACAAGGAGATCAAACAGATGATTGCTGACAACAGTTTCAGACAGGATCTGTTTTACCGGTTATCTGTGCTGCCGGTACATCTGCCGCCGCTAAAGGAAAGGCGGGAGGATATCCCTTTATTGATTAAACATTTTCTTGAAAAAGAATCTTTAAAAGCCGGAATGGTTGAAAAGAAGATTTCAACGGATGCCATGCAGTCTCTGGTGTCTTATTCCTGGCCCGGAAATATCAGAGAACTTGAAAATCTTATCCGCTATCTCATGGTAACAGCAGAGGATGAATATATTGAACTTTTAAACATTCCCCTCCATGTAAGAGACCAGAACGCAAATATAGATCCTTTTGGCGATCCTTCTGTGTCTTCCAGGGATAGTGCCAATGATTTTATCACCAGCCTGTGCAGCATGACCTGGCCCCAATTGGAAAAAGAGTATGTGATATCACTTTTGAAAAAAAGTAATTGGAACATTACCTGGGCTGCCAAGGCCTCCGGGATCAACCGGTCTACTTTTGCTTCCAGAATGAGAAAACTTAACATCAGGCGTGATTATCAAGAGTTTGATTAAAGGTAAATACTTACATTACCTTAGAATAAAACCCTGATTTAAGGGATCATGAGGATCGATTAAAAATGTATGTACACCGGTAATATATGCACTGCCGGTTACTTCAGGGATAATTGCTTTTTGATTTTCAACCTGTGTTAATCGTGCAATTTTGCAGGTAAAACTTGTGTTGATTATGCTGTTAATTGAAATATCAACTCCAGGTTCTATTTCATTTTTTTTATTGAGGATAGCAAGTCTTGCGCTCACTCCGGTTCCGGTTGGGCTTCTATCAACTTCTCCTTCGGCAAAGATACAGCAGTGTCTTGAATGTACATTCTCAAGATCAGGAGTATCCACAAAAATCGTTCCGTATAAAAAACTTAAATCTTTTTCAATGGGATGGATAATTTGTTTTGTAGCCATAATGGCATCTTTGATCATTCTTCCCTTTTTCACAAGTTCAGGGAAATATTCGGGTGTGCACTCCATTTCAAGATCCCGGGCTTCAACAAAAGCATAGAATGCACCGCCAAATCCCAGATCATAGCGGACCTTTCCAAGACCCGGAACATCAATTATTTCATCTAACCTTGGTGCAAAAGAGGGCACATTCTCAAATGTTACCGACTCAACCCGATCGTTGTTTATATTGGGTGTGGCAGTCACAAGACCCGCCGGCGTATCAATTCTGATCATCTGACCGGGAGTTTTAATCTTTACAAAGCCTGTCTCAACCGCAACAGTCGTGATGGCGATGATACCATGTCCGCACATGGTGGAAAACCCTTCATTGTGGATAAAAAGAATCCCGAAATCCGCATTTTTTGTCACAGATTCCGTGATAAAACATCCATACATGTCAGCGTGACCCCTGGGTTCAAACATGAGGATTTTTCGGATGTGGTTTAAATGTTTTTCTGCATATCTTCTCTTTTCAAGGATCGTATCTCCAACCGGTTCATCCACGCCGGAAGTGATAATTCTGAAAGGTTCTCCGGCAGTATGGGCGTCAATAGTTTTTATTTTTAAGTATTTATCTGATGGTATAAAATTTTTCATTTTTATAAATTCCGTGCTGTTGATTCAGCTTTTAAGGTTATTAAGCGGTTGGTTTTTTCTTGACCACAAGGGCGACCCATTCATCCATATAGTCTTCATGAATGACATAAAGATGATTTTTTTCAAGGGCAGCCAGTATTTCATTTTGCCGTTCCCTGATAATGCCTGACAGGATCGTTGTGGTATCTTTTGTCATTCTTATTGATATCCCGGGCAGGATTTCAACAATAACCTGGGCAATAATATTGGCTGCAATACAATCGTATGGTATCCTGTCTGTCTTATCCAGGGTTGTATATGACAGATCAAATAAGCTGGTATCAATTTGATTTTTAGCAAGATTCTGTTTCGCCACTGTTATGGCAATCTCATCATTATCAATGCCGATTAATCGCCGGGCACCGAGTTTGGCGGCTGTAACCATTAAAATTCCGGAGCCGGTTCCAATATCCAGGAATATTGAGCCCGGTTCAAGATATGTTTCAATCAGCTTTATGCACATGGCAGTAGACGGGTGTGTACCGGTGCCGAATGCCATACCGGGATCAAGGTGAATTATAATTTCATCCTCCCTGGCATGATAATCTTTCCAAGCAGGTTTTATGGTTATCCTGTCTGTAATCTTTGTTACGTTAAAATATGCTTTCCAGGATTCGGACCAGTCTTTTTCATCAACAATTTCAGTTTTAATATCAGTTTTAATATTAAAATCTGATAGATTTAACGTTTTTTCCATTATTTTCTCAAGTATGATGTCAGACGAATCAAGCAGGGGAAGAAAGCCTGTAATTGAATAGATTTCAGGCTCTGGCAGCGTATTCGTGCCAAAGCCTTCATCCGGTTCATCCAGAGGGATATCACATATCACACCTTTGAGATTAAATGAAAAGAAAATATATCAGATCAGCTCTTCGGCTAAATTAAATTTTCTGCATCAAACTGGACAATGATTTTTTTGAATTTCATGGATATTAACTCTTTCTTGTATTTTCAATAAAAAAAGATTATTTTTTAAGATAAAATAATATGAGAATAAACACAAATGCTTTCAAAAACTGGTTCCATCAAATGGAATTAGACAGGATCTAATATGAAACCTCTGGACAGTTTCCTATTGCAGTTGTCGGATCTCCACAAAGCCGATGGAGGGAGTGCATTCAGAAAGAATTTTGAAAAAATTCACCTGGATCAAAAGGATTCTGACATAGAAGAGGTCCAAAAATTAAAAGAAGTGTTTGCAAAAATACGAGATGCCGTTATCCTAAATTGGGATCAGCTTGAAAATCATAGAAATAATCTTGAAAAAATGGTTGATGAAAGAACCCGTGAACATAACGGGTTAATCAAAAAACTGGCCCGGCAGATCCAAGAGAGAAAAGAGATTGAAACACGGCTTTTAAATGTACAGAAACTGGAAGCCATTGGCACTCTTGCCGGTGGTATAGCCCATGAATTCAATAATCTTTTTATGGCTATTACAGGATATGCTTCCTTAATTCAAAAGCAATCCGAACCCGGGCACCCAAATGTAGAAAAAGCTGAAAAAATAATGGATCTGCTTGATAATGGATCACAATCTATTAAACAGCTGCTCGGGTTTGCAAGAAGTGGCAAGTATGATCCAGGCCCTTTAAATATAAATGAAGTATTAAGAGTGAATCTGGACATGTTTAAGCGAACCCGGAAAGATATAGCGATTGTTACACAGTTTACCCGGGAAATCTGGAACATAACTGCTGACCGGTCTCAAATGGAACATATCATTATGAATTTATTGTTAAATGCATCTGAAGCCATGCCGGGAAATGGTAAAATTTTCATAGAAACAAATAATGTCGTGCTTGATAAAAAAAAGGTGGGCATGGATAAAATTGTATCCGGAAGATTTGTCCATCTTTCAATCAGGGATCAAGGCAGAGGTATTGAAAATAAATATATCCAGCGTGTCTTTGATCCGTTTTTTACAACAAAGCCAATCAGTGCAGGTACAGGGCTTGGTCTGGCCTCTGTTTATGGTATCGTTGATAATCATGACGGGTTTATAACCGTGGAAAGTGTGGTTGGCAAAGGGACTGTGTTCAGTGTTTTTTTCCCGGCATTGGAAAAAAAGAATAAATAAAGATGATCAACCCATATCATAATCTTTATATTTACTATTTTGACGGGATTCCCCAGCTTGACAGGACGATCCAAAAAAATGAAGCTTTTCTTGGAACCTGGGTAGATGAAGAGATCTCTTTTCTTTTTTTTTCTTGTCTTTCCGATGATACAATTGAAATGATTCTTAAAAAAAATAAAGGGATCAGTCTGATTGAAAAATATGAAATGACAGGTGAACAATGGCATGGAGATAAGATCGAGCCCTATTATGTGAATGATCTGTGTATTTATCCGCCATGGAATATACCTGACAAAAATGATGAGACCATAAAGGGAATTCTGCTTGATCCGGGCGTTGTGTTTGGAACCGGCAGGCACCAGACAACAGAGGATTGCCTGTATCTAATCCATCGATTGTGTACAACACAGAGGATACAAACCGTTCTTGATATTGGCACAGGTACCGGGCTTTTATCCCTTGGAGCGGCTGCGCTGGATTGCAAACAGGTCATGGCCTGTGATTTTAATTATCTGGCGGTTAAAACAACCCTGAATAATATCCGGCTCAATGGATTTGAAAATCAAATTCTTGCTTTCCAGGCAAAGGGTGAAGAGATCATATCCATTCCCTGTGATCTTCTAGTTGCCAATATCCACTATGATGTCATGCAGCACATGATTGAAAGTCCGTTTCTTCTGGAGAAAAAATGGTTTATCCTGTCCGGGCTTTTAAATTCAGAAGCTAAAAAAGTATTGGATTCATTGTCCCGGAAGAATGTCCACATTATTGAAAGACGATGCCCTGACGGAATTTGGAACACTATTCTCGGGAAAACTCTGGGATAAAATTAGTTTTCAGGACAGATTTATTCTTCTCCCCGCTCCTCCAGAACTTCTTTAAGAACGGTCAGGGCTGTGTTTGCAGCAGGGACGCCACCGTAAATACTGGTCTGAAAAATCACTTCTGCAATCTCTTCTTTTGTGCATCCCACATTCAGGGCCGCATGGGTATGGAGTTTGAGCTCATCCGGTTTTGAAAGAACAGTCAATGCCGCCACTGTAACAAGCTGCCGGGTTTGATGAGGGATTTTTTCTCTGGAATACATCTGGCCTGTGATATACAGAGACATATCTTTTGCAAGGCCTTTATCAAAATGTCTCCACAGGTTATAGGGCTTTTCTTCTTCTTTAACCGTGGAAAAATAAAGTTTAGCGGTTTCGCCTGTTTTTTTGGCGATATCTTTTGGGTCCACCTTTTTCTCCTTTGATGTGTAATGAGATATGAGTAGTGAGCTTTGAGAGACGACAAGTCTCTTTCCACCCACCACTCAAAACTAAGAATTCAAAATTCAAAATTCAAAACTCATTTACCTGTTGGCTTTCCTGAATCCAAGCTGATCCAGTGCAATGATCCATTTACAGATATTTGTAGAACCTTCAACCATGGAATAGGTTGGAGCATCCCTGTAGTATCTGGCAACAGGATATTCTGTGGAGTATCCATAAGCTCCCAGAATTTTCATGGCAAAGTTGGCTGATTTTGTCGCTATTTCACCGGCAAGATATTTTGCAATGGCCACATCACGACCATTGTTTAATTTGCCCTGGTCTTTTTCCCATGCGGCTTTGTAGACAATGAGACGGGCAGCTTCTATTTCAGCTGTCATCTGGGCGATCATATCCTGATTCATCTGGAATTCACCGATTTTTTTGCCAAATTGTTTTCTTTCATTGCAATATTTGGTGGACACATCAAGACAGGCCTGGGCAAGCCCTACACCACCGGCAGCAGCCGACAGCCTTGTCTGGTTCAAAGAGGAGAATACAATTTTTGCACCATCTCCGGGTTTACCCAGTATATTTTCTTTAGGTACTTTAACATTATCAAGGAAAAGCTCTCCCGTGGGTGAGGAATGAGACCCCAGTTTGTCAAGACCGGATGTTTTGATACCTGCAAAGTTTTTAGGCTCGATAACAAAGGCGGAAAGTCCTTTTGACCCTGCGGCTTTATCTGTGTAAGCATAATAAAGCAGAGCGTCTGCATAATTGGCATTGGAAATCCAGGTTTTAGAACCGTTTAAGAGCCAGTGGTCTCCCTTATCTTCAGCCGTTGAGGCCATGGCCATGACATCGGAACCTGCATCCGACTCTGTAATGCCGAATCCACCGATATATTCGGCTGTGCAGAGTTTTTCCACATATTTCTTTTTAACTTCTTCGTTTCCATATTTAAAGATGGTATAGGCACATCCCAGGACCTGCATATTGACCTGGACCCTTAAAGAAGAAGAGACCTTGGCAAGTTCTTCTGTTATAATCATTGCAGCAAGAAAACCCATGTCTTCTCCACCGTATTCTTCAGGAATGACGGTTCCAAAAAATCCCAGTTCGCCAAGAGGCCTCATGACCTCTTCAATGGGAAAGTGATGTTTTTCGTCCCATTCATCTGCAAAGGGTTCAATCTGTTTTTTGGCAAAGTTTCTGATTTCTTTCTGGAGCATTTTAAGCTCGGTTGATAATTTAAAATCCATTGTTCCTCCTAAACGGTTAAAGTGGTCTATATATTAAAGCATATCTTTCTTATTATGATTTTACCCATAAACTAAAATTTAGTACATTTGTCAAGAAAAAAGTTATAACATAGCTAAAAAATAGCTTGACAAAGAGAGTGGATTATTTCATGTTTAAAAATATTAAAATGCTGTTTAGGTATCATTCTGAGCGGATTTTTTAATAAGATTAAGTTAAATGAATAAAGGGCTGTATAAAGGCGAAAATGAATGACTTCATATCATGCAGAGAGCACGAAATTTTGATGCTCTCTACAGATACAAATTTTGATCTTCAAGGAATTGATAATTATTCAATAACAAGAAGCAGTTGTTTGGTGGCAACTTTGTCTTCCACTTTTATTGCAACTTGTGTTACCTTGCCTGCTGCTGTCGTAATAATGGGATTTTCCATTTTCATGGCTTCAAGGATCAACAATTCCTGTCCTTCAATAACATCATCGCCTTCTTTTACATGTACTTTCCAGATTGTTCCAGGCATGGGTGCCAAGATTTCTGTGCTCATTTTTATCTCCTTTATTCAAAATATATTGGGTTCTCTTCTTGCCGGAAAAAGCTTTTCTCTTAAACAAGACAGCTCTGGTCTATACTTAAAGAAAAGTTTAAAGTCAAGTGGGGTTGGATTTTACGATAAGCGGTTGGCTTCTTTTTAAAGGAAGACTGATCTAAAAATAATAATTTATTACATCAGGAGTAGAGTATGAGGCAATATTTTGAAAAAATGACGGAATTTGGTGTGGAGCTTAATAAAGGGCAATTGTTAAGTTCTGAGGAAAATGTGAAAAATGTTAAGGAAGTGGAAGCCGGGATCGATGTTGAAGTCGAAAAAGTGAAAAATGCCGGAATGCCGACTGAAAAAATCAATGCAAGGGGCGTAATGACAGTCTGGCAGCGGCTTGAATACCTGATTGATCCTGGTACCTGGAATCCCTTACACACTCTTTTCAACCCTGAAGATAATGTTGAAGACACCACAAACGTCATTGACGGTCTCGCAAAAATTTCCGGCAAATGGTGTGTTGTGGCCGGATTTGATAATAAAGTCATGGCCGGTGCCTGGCTTCCGGGGCAGCCTGAAAATATTTTAAGGGTCACCGATCTTTCAAAAAGATTAAATATTCCCCTGGTCTGGCTGGTCAACTGTAGTGGTGTAAAACTGACGGAGCAGGAAAAGTTCTATGCCAACAGAAGGGGAAGCGGCACTACCTTTTACCGCCATGCAGAGCTTGAGCAACAGGGGATTCCCATCCTGGCCGGTATTTATGGTACAAATCCTGCCGGCGGCGGATACCAGGGTATCAGCCCGACCATTCTTTTTGCCCACAAGAACTGCAATATTGCCGTGGGCGGCGGCGGGATCTTAAGCGGTATGTCTCCCAAGGGATCTTTTGATCTGGAAGGTGCGGAACAATTGATTAAATCCGCAAAAGAATTCAAGGCCAAACCTCCGGGATCAGTTGATATCCACTATGATGAAACCGGTTTTTTCAGGTATGTCTATGAAGAAGAAAAAGGCGTTCTTGACGGACTCAAAGATTATATGAAAGATATGCCGGCCTATAATCCTAAATTTTTCAGGGTTGCCGAACCAAAAGCGCCAAGGTTCCCGGCAGAAGATCTTTACCGCCTCATACCGTATAACCAGAAACAGATTTATAATTTTAAAGAAATCATCGCCCGTCTTGTTGACGGCAGCGAGCACATGGAGTTCAAACCGGATTACGGACCGGAAATCTATACGGCTCTGGTCAAAATGGATGGTTTTCTTGTGGGTATGATCGGCAACAATCAGGGATGGCTGGGCGAAGATTATCCCGAGTATGCGGATTACGGTGGAATTGGCGGCAAGCTTTACCGCCAGGGCTTGATAAAAATGAATGAATTTATCACCCTTTGCGGGCGGGATCGAATCCCTGTGATCTGGTTTCAGGATACGTCTGGTATTGATGTGGGTGATATTGCTGAAAAGGCAGAACTTCTTGGCCTTGGACAGTCCCTTATCTATTCCATCCAGCAGACAGATGTGCCAATGATGCTGATAACCTTAAGAAAGGGAACCGCAGCAGCCCATTATGTCATGGGCGGCCCCACAGCCAACCGTCACAATGCATTTACCCTGGGGATAGGAACCACTGAAATTTACGTCATGCACGGTGAAACAGCAGCTGCAGCCAGTTTCTCAAGAAGACTTGTCAAGGAAAAAGATGCCGGACGTCCCCTTGAACCCATTATTGAAAAAATGAATCAGCTGGCCAAGGAATACTATGATAATTCGAGACCGGCCTATTGTGCAAAATATGGCATGGTGGATGAAGTGGTAAAGATGAACGCGCTGCGTGATTACCTGAAAGCCTTTGCAGGCGCTTCATACCAGAATCCAAAATCCATCTGTCCCCAGCATCATATGATTACGCCGAGAATAATCAGGGGATAGAAAATTTAAACTAATAATTTTACTCAGGAGGCCAATATGGCAGACTCTAAATTTATAAAAATTGAAAATAATGGCCAGGTTGCCAGGATCATTCTTGATCGACCCAAGCACAATGTTCTGGATATTCCCATGATGAATGAACTCAACGCAGAGCTTGAAAAGATTGCTACAGATGATGAGCTCAAATGCGTTGTGATCACGGGTGAAGGCAGAAGCTTTTGTGCCGGCGTGGAAGTGGGAGATCACAAACCGGATAATGTGGATGCAATGGTCTCCACATTTAACCGGATTTTCGAACTGATAAACATGATTGATATCCCCATTATTGCTGCTGTAAATGGAGCATGCCTGGGTGGCGGCATGGAAGTTGCCATTGCCTGTGATATCGTGATTGCATCTGAAAAAGCGATTCTGGGACAACCTGAAATCAAACTGGGCTTTTTCCCGCCCTACGCTGCGATAAGGTTACCCGAACTTGTGGGACCCGCCAAAGCCATTGAAATTCTGACAACAGGACAAAATTATTCAGCCCAGGAATCCAAAGATCTTGGATTTGTATCAAAGGTTGCGTCTGTGGATGATTTCCAGGCAGTGGTGGATGGTCAGGTAAAACAAATCTGTCATGCAAGTCCCTTGATTATCCGGCTCAATAAACGGGCGGTAAAACGTCATATCGGAACCAGTTTTTCTCAGGGCGTGGACCTGGTCAGTAATTATTTTCTTAATACTATGATGAAAACAGAAGATACTCTTGAGGGTATTGCGAGTTTTG
>Ga0164313_10003359_pt1 | contig 14285 bp, 12 predicted proteins | sample GuaBasSedimGuay4_FD_113735 | JGI IMG/M metagenome (GOLD analysis project Ga0164313, IMG submission 113735) | Subseafloor sediment microbial communities from Guaymas Basin, Gulf of California, Mexico - Guay4, Core 4569-4, 0-3 cm | ecosystem: Environmental > Aquatic > Marine > Hydrothermal vents... | reverse complement strand
TCCACACCAACCTTTCGCTCGACGCGAACCTGCAGGGCACACGCACCTCACAAACCGAGGCATACGCGTTTGCGCAGGGCGAGCCGATCGGCATCCAGCCGTACGACGCGGACGGCAACCCCAGGCGCATGGCGCAAATCGATCGGCCCCTGGACTTCGCGATGCTGAGCGACCACGCCGAATTCCTCGGCACGATCCGAACGTGCATCGACCCCGCGTCGCCCGGGTTCGACCAGGTCGACTGCGAGGAGTACCGCAGCGCGCTGCAGTTCGACGCCGCGCCGGACGAAGTGAGAAGCATCTTCATCAGGCTCAACGGGTTCACCGCGCTGGCCCCCGAGAACGCCCGCTATCCGGCGCTCTGCGGGCCAAACGACGCGTATTGCTTGACTGCCGGCATGGAGGTCTGGGGCGAGATCGTCGATGCGGCCGAAGCGGTATACGATCGCTCCGAAAGTTGTCGGTTCACCTCGTTCCCAGGCTACGAGTGGAGCGGCGGCCCCGCGTCGAAGAACCTCCACCGCAACGTCATGTTCAAGAACGAGAGCGTGACGGCTCTGCCCTACAGCTACTTTGACGAGCCATACGTCGAGGGCCTCTGGGCCCGGCTTCAAGACGAATGCATCGACGCGGGCGCCGACTGCGACACGCTCACGATTCCCCACAACACCAATCTTTCGGAGGGGATCTACTTCGAGAACAAGATGGCTGACGGCGAGCCTTTCAGCGCTGCGTATGTCGAAACCAGAAACGCGATGGAGCCGGTCATCGAAATCTACCAGCACAAAGGTGCGTCGGAGTGCCTGCCTGGCGAGACAGTTGCCGACGAGCTTTGTGGGTTCGAGATCCTCCCGTTCACGAACCTCGCAACGACGAACCAAGAGCTCTTCACGCAGCCGGATCCGAGGGGTTTCCTCCGCGAAGCATTCGGTGAGGGCATGAAGTATGAAGCAAGCCTCGGCACCAACCCCTTCCAATATGGCATCACCGCAGCGACGGATACGCACATCTCTACGCCGGGCTTCGTCGCGGAGGACGACTTCAAGGGTCATGGTGGCGCGGGTCAGCCAAATCGCTTCCTGCCCCCACCGGGGGGATTTCCCGACGTTGAATACCTCAGTCCGGGTGGCATGACCGCGGTTTGGGCAGAGGAGAACGCTCGAGAGGCCATTTTCTCAGCCATACGCCGCAAGGAGACATTCGGCACGAGCGGCCCGCGAATCGTCGTCCGGATGTTTGGAGGCTGGGAGTATTCTAGTGAGTTGTGCAGTGCCGAGGACCTTGCCGCTCAAGGGTATGCCGGAGGCGTGCCGATGGGCGGGGTCCTCGATCCGCAGCCGGGAGCTTCGGCGCCGATGTTTGTGGTGTCCGCCCGGCAGGATGCGGCCAGCGTACCCTTGCAGCGCATCCAGATCGTGAAGGGCTGGCTCGAGGGCGATGCCTACCAGGTGCTCGTGTATGATGTGGCCGGTGACAAAGACAATGGCGCGAGCGTGGATCTCGACACTTGCGCGCCGCAAGGGAACGGCTTTGGCGATCTCTGTAACGTCTGGCAGGACCCGGATTTCGATCCCGCGCAGCGTGCTTACTACTACGCGCGAGTGATCGAGAATCCGACGTGCCGCTGGACGACTTGGCAGTGCTCCAAGGCCGAATACGACTGCAACGATTGGGACTACGACGCGTGCGAAGCGCTCAAGGCCAAGCCCGAGCCGGAGAGCAACTATACGTGTGACTGCTGTGACCCCGCAGCCGGTCTCAACGACGCCGCCTGCGACGGCGTGGACTGCAGCGACCCGGGCGCCTTGCCCGAAGTCGAGGAACGCTGCTGCTACCAGGTGGAGCCTGCCATTCAAGAGCGCGCCTGGACATCGCCGATTTGGTATCAACCGCCGAGTTGATGCTTCGTGCGCTGCTCAATTTCTTTCTCATAGGTGGCCTGCTCTTCGGTGCCAAAGCGGTCTATGAGGGTCGTCGCGTCGAAGGGCCGGAGATCAGCGTCCAAGTCGCAGCGGGTGCGACTCCTGCGGAGGTCGAAGCCGCGATCCGCGATGCAATTCTGCTCAACGAAGCAAGGCGTTACGGTTGGGACAAGCGTGACCCCATCGTGTTCACGCACCTCGTGCGCAACATGCGTTTCATCGATCCCGACTCGACCGAGGGCGACCTGACCCTCTACCAACGGGCGCTCGAGATGAACATGCAAGCGCACGATCCGGTGGTTCGAGCACGGCTGCTCTATCGTGCGGGCGAATCGCTTGCCTACGTGCCCGAGGATCGAATGCCAACCCGCGATCAGCTCGAGGCGCATCGGCAGGCGCACGGCGACAGGTTCGAGCGTGAGGGCCGAGTTCGCTTTCATCATGTCTTCTTGAGCCGCTCGAAGCGGGGGGACGCTTTGCCAGCGGACGCCAGCGCGATGCGGGAGCAGTTATCGAGCCTTGGCGATGGGCCGCCGAAGGGTTTGGGCGACCCTTTACCGGGTCTTCGTATGGAGCAGTCTGCGACCCCTTCGAAGGTCAAAGAGGACTTTGGCGCAGAGTTGGCAAGAGTCGTGGACGGGGCCGTCACGGGGGTGTGGCGCGGACCTGCTGGGTCGGTCTACGGCCTTCACTTCGTGCGCGTCATCGACCAGGACCCGGCCTACGTCCCGTCGCTGGACGTGATCGCTGCGGAGGTGCGCGCCGACCGGCTACGCGAGATTCGCGACGAGCTCCGAGCAGAGCGCATGAATGCGCTCCGGGGTGCGTACACCGTACACATCGAGCGGGTGCCCTGATGCGCGCCGCTCCCGTGATAGCACTCGCGGTGCTCGTCCTTGGGGCTTCGTCGGAAGTTGCGGCCCATCCGCTGGCTCCGTCGGTTCTTTCATTTGAGCAGGGCTCGGAGGGAGCCGTCACCATGCGCTGGCGCGCGCCGGTGAAACGCCCAACCGGGCAGTCGCTGCGGCCGCAGATCCCCGAGTCCTGCGTGGAGGTGGGCGCCCCTGAACGTCACAAGACCGAAGACGGAACCGCGGTCGAGGAAACCCGCACGCTTCGCTGCGACCCGCCCGACATGGTGGGTGCCGTCGTTCGCATCGATGGCTTTGCAGATTCAAGCGTGAACGTCGTGGTGCGCATCGTCCGCGCCGATGGCGACGTTCACCACGAGATCCTGGACACCCGCACCCCAGAGCTTACCGTCGTTGCACCGCATGAAGAATCTCATTCGTTCTTCGGGTACTTGGCGCTTGGGGTCCAGCACCTCCTGACCGGGTGGGACCACCTGATCTTCGTACTCGGGCTTCTGATCCTCTTTGGTTGGCATCGCCGGCTCATAGCGGCGGTCACCGCGTTCACCGTGGGTCACAGCCTCACGCTGGCGCTTTCGGTATTTGGGATCGTGTCGGTCCCCATGGCGCTGGTCGAAGCGTTGATCGCCTTCACGATCGTGGTCCTCGCGCTCGAGATCCAGATGGGGCGACACGGCCCGGTATGGAAGCATCCGTGGACCCTCCCTGCGGCGCTGGGCCTCCTTCACGGCCTCGGCTTTGCATCCGTCCTCTTCGATGCGGGCCTTCCGAGCGATGAGATCCCGCTCGCCCTCCTCGGCTTCAACCTCGGCCTCGAAGTCGGGCAGCTCGGAGTGATTGTCGCGGCCGGGTTGAGCTTTTCGGTCATTCGCAAGGCAGTCCCTTTGAACTGGCAAAGCAACCGCACACTACCCGCGTACATCATTGGCTCACTCGCCGCATTCTGGGTCATCGAGCGAACCCTCGCGGCCTTTGGGATCGTGGTTTAGCTGGCCCGCACCCGGCTCGGGTCCATCAATCCAAACGCGCCGGCAGCGGTATGATCTGCGGCGGGGCGGTCTTTGGCTGCGGAGAGGTAGCCGCGGAGCTCCGATGCGGCTTTGCTCTTGTCGAAAGGCGCTAGAAGCGATTGCGGCACATTGGCTAGCGTTTCATCGAGGTGCTCTGCAAAGAGGATGCACTCGCGCGTCGCCAGGTTGAGCGTCGTCGCATCGATCGCCTCCTGGCGACTCACTGCGCTGACCGCGCGCGTCATCGGCCCTCGTCGTGGGTAGTCGGTCGCTCGGGTGAGGCGTGGGCCAAACATCCGAAAGTGGTGAACGAACTCAGCAACGAAGTCGAGGCTCCCGGCGTCGCTCCAATAGTCGGCGCCGATCGACGCGACCGAGGCTTTTGCCACGAACGCGCGCAAGATGAATCGAAACGCCCAAACGTCTTGGTGAGTGTTCTTCCGTACACGCTCGCTCTTGCGTTCCATGCGCGGGTCGTGAACCGGATGACCCAGGTTGCGAAGCTGCTTGGCGGATTCCTTCACGGTCAGGCGAAGCTCGCGAATTCCGTTTCTCATTCGTTCGGCAGGAAGCGCGTAGCCGCCCTCCGGATGCAGCTCTGGCAACCCATCGCCAAGCGCCGACCGCACCTTGGCGTGGATGTCCATCGCGAGCGTTTCCACCGACTCCCGCAGCTCTGTGAGCTCATTGGAGGCTCGTGTGATCTCCGCTCGAGCCCCGGTGATGTCGTGGGCGTCGAGAGATAGTAGCCTCGCCTCGAGCTCGTCGGCAAAGGTCTCTACGCCCTGAACCAAGAGAAAGCGCGTCAACGTGCGAAGCTCTCGCCGAACCGCCGCGACCACGATGTGTGCGCGATACAGACCATCCTGTTCGCGAACCTGCCGATCGGCGATCGCGAGGAACCGATGGCCGCGGAGCAACGTCAGGAACGCGATGATCGTCGTCATCTTGGCCGCCGCGCTCTTCCACGAGTCGAGCTCGGGCGTCAGTCCATCGGGGCGGACGAGCTCTGCCACGTTGGAGAACTCGAGCGGTTCGGGCGGGTGAAAGAACGAATTGCGCGCGAGGTCGCGCAGGAAGAGATCACCACTCGCCTGAAACGCGCTGGCGTCGACGAGCGGAAGCTCCAACAGCCGCTCGCTCACGCGAAGCGCATCGGTCAGCGAGCGTTCGAGGTCGCGCAACGAAAACCCGGGCTCTCCCAACGGCGCACCGACCGATTTCAGCGGCTGCTCGGGCATGTCGCCGCCTCGCAGTTGAGCGACGAGCCCGAGCGCCCAATCATAGGTCACACGCACCGCATGCAGGTGCGGGCGAAAGTCGCTAACCGGCACCGAGAGCGGGTGGTTCTCCAGCTGCCGAAACGCGACGAGCCCCGACAAGGCTGCCTGCAGAGGCAAGAGCGCCTCAGCCCGTTGCTCTGCACTGAGCGACTCCCGCCAACGCCCCCACAGCTCTGCGTCGGCGGGGGCCCACCGCTCGGCGGAGCAAAGAAGGCCCTCTTCGGCCGCGCTCGAGCGGGAATTCATGGGGGGTCGACTCTACCAGCGCCCGGGCGCGAGAGCGCAGATTCTTCACAAATGCCTCAGAAAAGGCCCGATTGCTTCCCGGTCGGCTGCTTTTTGCCGAGGTGCTCGAACGCATGTCGGGTCGCTACACGCCCCCTCGCGGTGCGAGCCACAAGGCCCCTCTGAAGCAGGTAGGGCTCATACACATCTTCGAGTGTGTCGCGCGGCTCGCTCAATGCGGCCGCCAATGTTTCGATTCCGACCGGGCCGCCATCGTAGTGATCGATGATCACCGTCAGATAGCGCCGGTCCATCTGATCGAGGCCCGCGTCGTCGACCTCGAGACGGTCGAGTCCTTCACGCGCGGTCTGCGCGTCGAGTTTTCCGTCCGACAAGATCTGGGCGAAGTCGCGTGACCGCCGCAGCAGTCGATTGGAAATTCGAGGCGTGCCGCGCGACCTACGTGCGAGCTCGTGTGCGGCCTCGGTGGTGATCGCGAAGTTGAGCAGCCGGGCGCTTCGCTCGATGATCGCGCGTAACGCATCGTCCGGGTAGTAGTCGAGACGCGCGACGTATCCGAATCGCGAAAGCATTGGATTGGTCAGCAGCCCGGTTCGAGTCGTCGCGCCCACCAAGGTGAACGGGCTCAGTGGCAGCTGAAGCGTTTGCGCGTACGGACCGTCGCCGTTGACGATGTCGATCCGGAAGTCCTCGACCGCGGTGTAGAGGTTCTCCTCGACCGTGGCGGTGAGGCGATGGATCTCGTCGATGAAGAGCACGTCGTTGGGCTCGAGCTTCGTGAGAAGCGCGGCGAGCTGGCCCTTGTGTTCGATCGCTGGGCCAGAAGCCGAATGGAGCGTTACCCCTCGTTCGCCTGCCAAAATTAGGGCTAATGTGGTTTTCCCGAGCCCTGGCGGCCCACAGAATAGGGTATGGTCGATCGGGTCGCCGCGCCGCCGCGCCGCTTCGACGAAGATCCGCAAGTTGTCTTTGATTCGCTCCTGACCGACGAAGTCTTCGAAGCGCGCTGGGCGCAGGCTTCGGTCGAACACCTGGTCGTCGGCCTGCTCGTCGATGCTCAGGTTCTCGTTGGTTCTGGCTTCGATTTCACTCATGACAATGCCGACAGTGCAGCACGCAACAGACCTTCGACGTTGTCGTCGCTTGAAGCGTCACTCGAAGCGTCACTGGAAGTGCCGCTCGCGCTCCCCACTGCAGCCTCCGCCTCGCTTCGTTTGTATCCCATTTGCACCAAGGCACCAACGACCGCGTCTCCGGCCGAGCCTGCGGGGTTCGGAACCGCCCGGAGCCGAACCCCCGTCTTGCCGCTCGCGGCAAAGTCGAGCTTACCTTCCAGGTCGAGAAGAATACGCTCGACGGTCCTCTTCCCGACGCCGCTGATTCCCTTGAAAGCGGTTTTGTCTTGGAGGGCGATCGCGTTTTGAAGCTCGGCCGCGTTCATCACGCCGAGGATCGCAAGCGCGAGCTTTGGCCCAATGCTGCTCACCTTGAGCAGGGCCCGAAACGCGGCGCGATCGTCAGCGGTGGCGAATCCAAACAAGGTCATCGCGTCCTCGCGGACGTGCGTGTGAATGTGAAGCACGACCGTCTGCCCCGGCTCGGAGCCGCAGCGGCCCGCGGCCCCCAGCGGAAGAAACACCTCGTAGCCAACGCCATTCACGTCGACGATGACCGAGCCATCCCCCTCCCGAACCTCGATCGCCCCAGTAAGCCTGCCGATCACCGGGGGAACGTAGCAGGTTACTGAACAGATGTCTGGAAATCCGCGGGAAGTGACGGTGCCAGTGTTAGCGCGTGATGGCTTTGGATCGACTCGCCTGAATATGAGTGATCGCCACCGCGAGCGCGTCTGCGGCATCTTCCTCGGGCGGCGTCTTCAACCCCAGCACTGCCATGACCAAGCGGCCTACCTGCCTCTTGTCCGCAGCGCCCCTGCCGACCACTGTCCTCTTCACGATCGCTGGCGGGTACTCGTGAATCTCCAACTCTGATTCCGCTGCGACCAACAGCGCCACCCCGCGAGCGTGCCCGAGCTTCAGGGCGGCGTTTGCGTACTTCGCGAAGAAGATTTCTTCCACCGCAACCGCTTGGGGTTGGTGCTCGGAGATGACCTGCTGAAGGCCCTGGTGGATGAGGTGCAGTCGTTTGGGCAGCGGTAATTTCTCCGGGACGGCGATTGTCCCGGCCCCGATGTGCCGAAGCCTCGTCCCCTCGAGTTGCACCACACCCCAACCGGTGCGCCGGCTCCCGGGATCGATGCCCAGCACACGCATCGCCGTGTTAGTCCATCTCCGCGAGCGCCTGCTCACTGAGCTCGAAGTCGGAAAACACGTTCTGGACGTCCTCGTTGTCTTCGAGCGCTTCGTATAGTTGAATTAGTTTTTCGGCGTCACGGCCTTCGACGACTTTTGGGTTGTTGGGAATATAGGCGAGGGTCGCCTCCCGCACGGTGATCCCCGCGCTGTCGATCGCGTCGCGAACCGCATCGAGATCATTGCGAGCCGTCGTCACCACCCATTCTTCGCCTACCAGCTCCATGTTCTCGGCGCCGCCGCCCACGGCCGCCTCGAAGAGCTCGTCCTCGGTGGCCGCCTCTTTGTCGATTCGGATGATGCCCTTCTGCTCGAAGGCCCATAGCGCGGAACCACTGCTGCTGATTTGCCCATGATTCTTGTCGAAGAGCTTTCGCACCTCGGCGATCGTTCGATTGCGGTTGTCGGTGACGACCTCACACAGGAACAACACCCCGTCCGGGCCCACCCCTTCGTAGAGGAGCTCTTCATACTGGACGCCCTCCAGCTCGCCTGTGCCTTTCTTGATGGCCCGGGTCACGTTCTCGGCGGGCATGTTCACGCCTCTGCCGAGGTCAATTGCCCGTCGGAGCCGGGCGTTGCCCTCCGGGTCGCCACCCCCCGAGCGTGCCGCGATCGTGATTTCCTTGATGACTTTGGTGAACAATTTCGCGCGCTTGGCGTCCTGAGCACCCTTGCGCCGCTTAATTGTCGACCATTTGCTGTGGCCACTCATTTCGTCCCTGTTATCCAACGGAATTGTTTGGTTTTCAAGCCAATCCACCAGTGAATATGCCTTCGGCCGGCGCGTCGAACCTCCCATGAAACGCTTCGGCATTCTCACAATCGCGCTATTCGGCCTCACTGGCTGCCACAACGACTCCCGCTACTTCTGCATCGCCGACGGGCCCCTCAGTGATCGCGGCTGCTTCTTGTGCCAGGGGGACGAGTGTGACCCCCAACCGGCGCCGCACCGGGACCTGTGTGTGGCGGCCACGGACTGTGCCGTCGGGGAAGTCTGCACCACGCTTGGCTGCGTCCGCGAGTGCGACGAGGAGTACGATTGCTCCGTGGGGACGACCTGCGCGGACAACGGTCTTTGTCTCAATCCTCTCGAAGACGATCCCGACCCGCCTCCCTTCCGTTGTCAGTTCAATTTCGAGTGCGGCGACTCTCGCATTTGCATCGATGGTGAGTGTCTACTGACGTGTCTCGATGCGCCCTGTCCGGAGACACAAGAGTGCGTGGCGGGCGCGTGCCGCCCTTGCACGGATGACACGTGCCTCACCAGCTGCACCGAAGATGCCAACTGCGCCGATCACGAGTACTGCAGTTCATTCCAGTGCATCCCCGACACGCGCCCCGAACAGTTCTGTCCGGGCAACGAGTGTCAGCCGGGGCGCGTCTGCGTTCGCGGCCAATGCCGAACACCGTGTGAGACCGACGACGAATGCGCCCGCATCGACGCGACGATCCGCTTCTGTGCGTCGGTCGAGGAGCGAAACCTTTGCGTGCGCAGCAGCGAAGTGCTCGCGGAGTGTCAGCTCAACATCGACTGCGGGCTCGGTGAGGAATGCGTCGACGGCGCCTGCGAGGTCGGCTCCGAGTCGCCTTGAGCGAGCCTCAGCCGGAGCGCTTCGTAGAGGCTCGTGAGGCCGACGTACGTGAATCCACCGCAAAACAGGAGCACGAAGGGCACGCTCGCCCAGCTCTTCGTGACGATTGCCACCACCAGCGTAGCCGTGCAGTAGACCGCAAACGCTAGCTCGATTGTGTTGTGCCAGGGCCAGCGACCCCGGTAACCAAACGTTCTCGAGCCGGGCTTGGTGTCGACGGCGCCGCGTTTGGGCGTTCGAACGAACTCGACATCGCGGCCGAACAGCCCCTCGATGGCAGCGCGTCCGTTGTTGATCGACAGCCCGATACCGACGGCCATCATGATTGGCAGTCGCCTGATCGCTTGCCAGTACCCGCCATAGAGGTCGTGATGCGCGACAACGTAGAACGCCGCAATCGACGCGCACGTCGCCAAGAATAGAGGCACGTCGAGCATCAGAAGCTCGGGGTGCTCCATCTGGCGGCGAATCAGCATGTTGGGGAGCTGGAGCGCCGCGAGCACCAGCAGAAACAGGTAGGCTAGGTTGTTGGTCAGATGGAAGAACGCCTCGATCTTCACCTTGCGGCCTATGGGTGCCCGTACGATCCGTCCCAGCAGCTTCCGCGCGGTTTGAACCGAGCCTTTGGCCCATCGGTATTGTTGTCCCTTGAAGCTATTCATCTCGCACGGGAGCTCCGCCGGCGCGCTCACGTGCGGCGCGTACACGAACTTCCAACCAGCGAGCTGCGCTCGGTAGCTGAGGTCCATGTCTTCCGTGATCGTGTCGTGTTGCCAACCGCCCGCGGCGATGATTGCGGACTTGCGCCACATGCCTGCGGTGCCGTTGAAGTTGAAAAAGCGCCCGGAGCGGTTGCGCGCTGCGTGCTCGATCACGAAGTGCCCGTCGAGGAGCATCGCCTCGCACTGCGTGAGCAGCGAATGACCGCGGTTTAGGTGCGCCCATCGTGCCTGCGCCATCCCCACCGAGGGGTCCTCGAAGAAGTCGATCAGGTCCCGGACGATCGACGGGCCCGGAACGAAATCCGCATCGAATACAAGCAGGAAATCGCCCTTTGCACGCGCCATGCCCGCTTCGAGCGCTCCAGCCTTATACCCGGCGCGGTCGTCTCGATGGAGATAGACGACATCGAGCCCCTCGGCACGAAGGGCGTCGCACCTGAGACGCGCGATCGTCGAGGTCGCGTCGGTCGAGTCATCGAGCACCTGAATTTCGAGACGGTGGCGCGGGTAGTCGATGCGCGCTGCTGCCTCGATCAGGCGTTCGGCAACGAACATCTCGTTGAACATCGGGAGTTGGATCGTCACCATCGGCAGGTCCTCTTCGTCGAAGCGGGACCGTGGCGCGGTTCTCTCGTGGCGGTGGCGCAAGTACAAGAACAGCAGCGCGCTTCGATGAACGCCGTAAAGCGCCAGTACCCCGAGTGTGACCAAGTAAAGAACGATGACCAGCGTCTGCACAATAGGCTCCACGAGTATGAAAAATGCGCCGCGAGGTTACGCGGAGGGTGTCTCCGCGGCCGCAGCGATCTCCGCCGCGGCTCGCAGCCGCATTAGCGTCTTTTCTTTGCCAAGCACTTCCATGACTTCGAAAAGCCCCGGACTCCGCGTGCGCCCCGTCATCGCGACGCGGGCGGGTTGCGCGACCACTTTCATCGGAAGCTCGCTTTCTTCGAGCCAGGCTTTAACCGTCGCGTCGAGCGGCCCTTTGGTGAACGGCTCGACGGGTTCCACTACGTCGGCAAGGCGCAGGAGGGTTTGTGCGCTGTCTGGGACGAGGAACTTTCGCTTGCCTTTGGCATCGAACTCCACCTCTCGGAAGAAATAGTCGACCGCTTCGGCGACATCGACGAACGTTTCCGCACGCGGCCTCACATAAGGGATCGTCTTCAAGAGAACCGGATCGTCGGCCTCGACTTCGATGCCGTTCTTGGCGAGAAAGGGAACGCTCAGACGCGCGATCGCCTCATCGGAAAGCATTCGAAGATGCTCCGCTTGCACGTGAAGAAACTTCTTCGCGTCGTAGCGGCCAGCCGTCGACCCCACGCGATTCCAGCCGAACTTCTCGATGAGCTCTTGGCGCGTGAAGATCTCCTGGTCCCCGTGCGACCACCCGAGGCGGGCCAGGTAGTTCAGGACGGCGTCCGGAAGATACCCCATGTCTCGATACTCGAGAACACCCACGGCAGCATGACGCTTCGAGAGCTTTTCGCCGTTGGGGGCCAGCACCATCGGCATGTGCGCGAACGCCGGCACGGGAGTCCCCAACGTTTCGTAGAGCAAGATCTGAGGCGCGGTATTGATCATGTGGTCGTCGCCGCGGGCAACGACCGTGACACCCATCGTCAAGTCATCGACGACACAGCCGAAGTTGTAGAGGGGCATCCCGTCCGGACGCAGCAAGATGAAGTCCTGCTGCGTAGAGTTGAGGATGTCGATCTTGCCCTTGACCTCGTCGACCCAGCTGGTGGTTCCTTCGTGAGGCGCCCGGAAGCGAATGACGTGGCGCGCGCTCGGATCGTCGGGTTCGTCGGTGCGATCGCGCCACGGGCTTTCAAAACGGAAGCCGTCTTTGGTACCACTCTTTTGATGCGCTTCCCGCGCCGCGGCTATCTCTTCCTTCGTGGCGTAGCAGCGATAGGCATGCCCCGACGCGATCAGCCTCTCGGCGTAGTCGGCGTAGATGTCGAGGCGCTCGCTCTGCACGTAGGGGCCGTGGTCGCCACCGACTTCAGGGCCTTCGTCCCAATCGAGGCCGAGCCATCGCATCGACTCGAGCACGATCTGGATACTCTCTTCGGTGCTGCGTTCACGGTCGGTGTCCTCGATCCGGAGGATGAACGTGCCCCCATGCTGGCGCGCCCACAGCCAGCTGTACAAAGCCGTCCGGACGCCACCGATGTGCAAGTACCCGGTGGGCGATGGCGCGAACCGAACACGAACCTCCGACATGGCCGGAGAGCTACCTGCCCCGCGTGACCGGGTCAAGCGAAGGGCGGCCTAGCTCTGACCCGTCGGCTTCGCGTTGGCTTGAAGCACACCACTAAACGAATCGCGGTACGCCCAGGCCAAGAAAAGCTGCGCGAGGATAATGAAGATCGCCATGGGCAGGCCGCCCTGATCCAAGAACGCGTGGAGGAGCAAGATGTGGACGGACACCGGAGCGAGGATGATGAGTCCGAGGGGAAGAAAGCGTCCCGTCAGAATCATCAGACCAGCCGCCACCTCGACCGCCTTGACGACCATCATGAAATAGCCGGTCGCGACCAACGCGCCCATGAAAGAGCCCGAAGCCTCGTTCATTTCCGGGGTTGGAATGAAGTTGAAGAACCCGTTTAGGCCAAAGACTACGAAAACCAAACCCAGCAGTATGCGCGCTCCGATTACAGCAAACTTCATGTCCCGCTCCTTTTCCTGGTCCTCGGACCTATCCCGACGATAGAGCCCTGCCGTGCGACGTTAACCGCAGAGCCTGAAGCGCCCCAATTTCCCGGGGAAATCCCCTTGACCAGGGCTGAATGGCTGCGCAGGCTCCCGCGTTCATGGGAGCGCCCGAGGTTCTGATCGAACGGCTCAACCGCGGCGTTCGAAAGCGCAACGCGCGGTGGACGTTCGTTCGCGACCACGCATTCGGTGATGCGCTCACGCTCAGGCGTTTTCGGCTGGGCAATGGACTGACCGTGCTGACACTCGTCGATCGCTCCGCGCCGACCGTCAGCTACCACACGTGGTTTCGCGTCGGGTCTCGTCATGAGCGCCCCGGTAAGACAGGACTCGCCCATCTTTTCGAGCACTTGATGTTCAGCGAAACGCGAAACCACCCACACGGTGACTTCGATCGTTTGATGGAGCGCGCGGGGGCCGAGGCCAATGCGGCGACTTGGACCGATTGGACCTGCTACTACGAGAACGCGCCTCGGGACGCGTTGCCGCTCCTCATCGAGCTCGAGGCCGACCGGATGTCGAACCTAGTGCTGCGCGTCCCGCAAGTCACTTCCGAAAAGGAAGTAGTCGCCAACGAGCGCAAGCTCCGTGTCGACGACGACGTCGAAGGTAAGGCACTCGAGCTGTTGTACGACGGCGCGTTTCGACGCCACCCGTACCGCTGGCCGACGATCGGTTGGATGAAAGACATCCGTGGCTTCACCGTGCGGGATTGCCAAGAGTTCTACCGAACGCACTACGCGCCGAGCAACGCCACCGTCGTGATTGCTGGCGACTTCAACGAACAGAAGGCCCTTTCACTCGTCCAAGAACACTACGGCGGGCTGTCTGCTGCTCGGATAGCCAAGTTGCGGGCACCTTCGAAGGAGCCTTCGCAGCGCGCGGAGCGCATCTTTCAACTCACCGCGCCTACCCCCACCGAAAAGCTGCTCATCGGATACCGCGCACCCTCGTTTTCCGATCCCGACACTCCGGCTCTCGTCATTGCCAACGAAGTGTTGTTCGGTGGCACCAGCTCGCGACTCCAGCGGCTGTTCTGTCTGGACGAGGAGATCGCGCTCTCGGTTCGCGGTTCGATATCGCCGTTCATCGACCCCGGACTTTTCGAGATGTGGATCTTTCTCCGTGAAGGAAAGCGGAAGGCCGATGCACTTCGGTTGCTCGACCGGGAGATCGAGCGGCTCGGATCGAAAGGTCCAAGCCCTCTCGAGCTCGAAAAAGCCATCAACCAGCTCGAGCTTTCCTTCTTGCACAGTTTGGAAACCGCCGGCGGCAAGGCCGAGCAGATAGGGTTCTACGAGACCGTGGCCAATGACGGTGCCGCCGTGTTCGATCGCCTCGCAGCCTATCGACGAGTCACCGGCACTGACGTGAAGCGGGCGGTCGCCAAGTACCTGCGTCCTTCTCGCCGCACACGAGTCGAGATTCTGCGAAAAGCCTCATGAGTATCTTCGTCGAATCGAGTGACGTGTTGCCGTTGGTGGATTTGGAGATCGCGCTTCCCGTAGGCAGTCTTCAGGACCCGGCGGGTCAAGAGGGCCTTGCCCAGCTCACAGGCCACCTGATGCGTCGCGGGCCTCGTGGGCTTTCGCAGGAGCGATT
>Ga0164313_10003357_pt1 | contig 14289 bp, 14 predicted proteins | sample GuaBasSedimGuay4_FD_113735 | JGI IMG/M metagenome (GOLD analysis project Ga0164313, IMG submission 113735) | Subseafloor sediment microbial communities from Guaymas Basin, Gulf of California, Mexico - Guay4, Core 4569-4, 0-3 cm | ecosystem: Environmental > Aquatic > Marine > Hydrothermal vents... | reverse complement strand
AGAGTGGAATGAAGACTTATTGGAAGAGCTTTCAGAAGTAATGATAGATTCCTCTATTTGTGGCCTGGGACAAGCAGCCCCCAATCCTATTCGTAGTGTGATCAAGTACTTCCCTGAGGAGTTGAAATAATGGCTATTAATCCTGAAGAATTAGTACAAACCATTGATTTCACATTAAATGGCGAGTCAGTCACTGCTGAACAAGGTGACACATTGCTGGATGTTGCAAAACAACAAGGTATTGAAATCCCTCATCTTTGTTATTCAGATAGACAAGGTGCGGACGGCAACTGTCGTGCATGTATGGTGGAAATTGATGGTGAGCGTGTATTAGCACCTTCATGTTGTCGTCAGCCAACTGAAGGTATGAACGTTCAATCTAATAGTGAGCGAGCGCTGAAATCACAAAAAATGGTGGTGGAACTACTGAAATCAGATGTTTCTGAACAGCCCCATACTTTACATTCAGAGTTAGATTATTGGGCCGGTAAGCTTGATTTAGGATTGCCTCGCTTTGAAGCACGCCATCAACCACAAGCAGATATTTCTCACCCAGGTATTGCCGTCAATATGGATGCATGTATCCAATGTACCCGTTGTGTGCGAGCTTGTCGTGATGAACAGAATAATGATGTGATCGGACTGGCCTCACGAGGCAGTCATTCTAGCATTGTGTTTGACTTTGACGATCCTATGGGTGAAAGCACCTGTGTGGCCTGTGGAGAATGTGTTGAAGCCTGTCCAACAGGGGCTTTAATGCCTGCTAATGATGTTGGTATGATTGAACCTGATCGTATGGTTGAATCAGGTTGTCCATTCTGTGGTGTAGGTTGTCAGATGACTTATGCTGTAAAAGACGACAAAATTATTTATGTTGAAGGTCGAGATGGGCCATCAAATAAAGGTCGTTTATGTGTCAAAGGTCGTTATGGTTTTGACTATGTTCACCATCCACATCGTTTAACTAAACCATTAATTCGTCGTGATGATGCACCTAAATCAGCTGAGTTCTCAATGGATCCAAATGATGTAGATAAGATCTTCCGTGAAGCAACATGGGAAGAAGCATTAAATGTTGCTGCAAATGGCTTCAATAAAATCCGTGATGAACAAGGCCCTAACGCTTTAGCGGGTTTTGGTAGTGCTAAAGGTAGTAATGAAGAAGCTTACTTGTTCCAAAAATTAGTTAGAACAGGCTTCAAAACTAATAATGTTGATCACTGTACGCGACTTTGTCATGCCTCATCGGTAGTCGCTTTATTAGAATGTTTAGGCTCAGGTGCTGTGTCAAATCCAGTGTCAGACGTTGATAAAGCTGAAGTGATTGTCATTATCGGTTCTAACCCGACAGTTAATCATCCAGTAGGTGCAACATGGATGAAAAATGCCATGCGCCGTGGTACGAAACTAATTTTGATGGATCCACGTTCAACAGAGTTATCGCGCCAAGCAACGCACCATTTAGCATTCAAACCTGGTAGTGATGTACCCATGTTGAATGCGATTATGCATACGATTATTGAAGAAGATTTAATTGATCCAGCATTTATTGCCGAGCGTACTGAAGGTTTTGAGGCGATGAAAGATCACTTGAAATCTTATACGCCTGAAATGATGGAACCCATATGTGGTGTTCCTGCTGATACATTAAGACAAGTTGCTAGATTGTATGCGACATCACAAGGTTCGATGATTTTATGGGGAATGGGCGTATCACAACATGTTCATGGTACTGATAATGCCCGTTGTTTGATATCTCTTGCCTTGATGACAGGCCAAATTGGGCGTCCAGGAACTGGCTTGCATCCATTACGTGGTCAAAATAATGTACAGGGTGCATCAGATATGGGCTTGATTCCTATGGTGTTTCCTGATTACCAACCTGTTGATGATGAAAAATCACATGCCTACTTTGAACAATTATGGGGCTGTGAATTAGATAATCGTCCAGGTTTGACAGTTGTTGAGATTATGCATGCTATTCACGCTGGTGAGTTAACAGGACTTTATGTGCAAGGTGAAAACCCTGCAATGTCAGATCCTGATGCAAATCATGCTCGTCAGTCTATGTCTGAATTAGAACATATGGTTGTACAAGATATCTTCTTAACGGAAACTGCTTATTTAGCAGACGTTGTCTTGCCTGCTTCAGCTTATTCAGAGAAGACAGCTACTTTTACCAATACCGATAGATTAGTTCAAATAGGTCGACAAGCAGTATCACCACCGGGTGATGCACGCCAAGACTTATGGATCATCCAAGAAATGGCGCGTCGTTTAGGCCTTGATTGGAACTATAAAGATTCTGCACAAGTCTTTGAAGAAGTTCGTAAGGCTGTGCCAACTATGGCTGGTATGACTTGGGAACGTTTAGAAAAAGAAGGTTCAATCGTTTATCCATGTTTGAAAGAAGGTGATCCTGGTGATGATGTGATCTTCACTGAGACATTTGAGCGAGATAATGGCTTAGGTAAATTTGTACCAGCTGATATCGTGCCACCGGCAGAACGTCCTGATGCAGAATATCCTTTTGTATTGATTACAGGTCGAATGCTAGAACATTGGCATACTGGATCAATGACACGTCGTTCCAATGTGTTGGATGCACTGGAACCTGAAGCAGTAGCAACCATTAATCCAATTAGTTTGGATGAAATGGGTGTCGAACCAGGTCAGATGATTACTTTGTCTACACGCCGCGGTGAGATTTCCATGATTGCTCGTGCTGATGAAGCTGTGCCAACGGGTGCAGTATTTATGGCATTTTGTTATTACGAAGCTGCTGTTAACAAGCTTTCTAATGCAGCCCTTGATCCTTCAGCTAAAATACCAGAGTTCAAATATTGTGCTGTTAAAGTAACCCCTGGCGGTACACCAATGCAATTCCATAGTTATGGTGGTGGTCAATCAAATAATCGTTTGAATTAATTGTTTTATATTTCTGGTGTTGTTTGAAATACAAGTAACAGACCGAATAGACATAAAGATGGCTATATAGGAGTTTTATCCTGATGCAGACATCATCTCCAGCACAGTTTAGCCTTATTGAAGGTAACGACAATGAATTGACATTCAAATGTGCTGGGGACTGGACACATGATGTATTGCTTGATGCAGAGAAAAAACTGTCTGCATTAAGCGATACATACAACTCACGTACCGTTGTATGGGATGTCTCTGGTGTCGGAGAGATTGATTCTGCCGGGATGATGTTGTTTATTCATCATTATGATCAGCTACAAGCCAATCAATGTACATTAATAATTACTGGCGCACGCACTGATTTTGAACAGTTATATCAGCTATTACGTCAGTATGTAATTCCTCCTGTTGAGACTAATAGAGATTTCAGGTCACGGCTGTTACGGCCTTTTACGACTGTCGGAAAAAGTGTTAGTACATTTATTGAAGATGTGCTGGCCTTTCTTGCCTTTCTTGGCGAAAGTTTTTTAGCATTCATGTATGCACTTTGCCATCCATTATCAATTCGATACGATGCCATCATCAAGAATATTGAAGATACTGGCGTACGGGCAATGCCTATAATTGCATTAACCAGTATTTTGATAGGTGTCGTCATAACTTATCAGGGTGCGGTGCAATTAGAAAAATTTGGTGCCCATATATTTATTGTCGATATGATTAGCATTTCAATGACCAGAGAATTGGCACCAATGATAACTGCAATTGTAGTTGCAGGTAGAACTGGCTCAGCATTTACTGCCCAAATAGGGGTTATGAAAATCACCGAAGAGATTGATGCGATGCGTATCATGGGCTTTGACCCACATCAATATCTGGTGGTACCTCGTATCACAGCGTTGATAATCGCTTTACCATTGCTGGTTATTTTTGCTGATCTGATGGGATTACTGGCTGGAATGTTTATTTCTAATATTCACCTCAACTTATCTTATTCTGAGTTTATCCATCGATTACAGTCAGCGTTAGAATTGAAACATATTGTTATTGGATTAATAAAAGCTCCAATTTTCGCATGGCTCATTGCGACAGTAGCTTGCTTCAGAGGATTTCAGGTCGCCAATACTACCGAAAGTATTGGTCGTTACACCACCTTAAGTGTTGTTAATGCTATTTTTTTGGTGATTGCCTGTGATGCTATATTCTCAGTAGTCTTAACAGAGTTAGGCTTATGAGTAATACCATAGTTGAGGTGATCGATGTAGTGACTCGATTTGGTCCAAACCATGTACATGATGGTGTGAGTCTGCATGTTTGCGAAGGTGAAATATACGGTTTACTTGGTGGTAGTGGTTCAGGAAAATCAACATTATTAAAACAAATGATTATGTTATTGCGTCCAGAATCTGGAAATATTCATATTTTAGGTCAGGATATTTTAGACATAGACCATATTCACGCAGACTGGTTACGGCGACAATGGGGAGTGTTATTTCAGTCAGGGGCATTATTTTCATCAATGACAGTGGCTGACAACGTTGGGATAAGATTAAAACAAGAGACGAACTTGTCTGAAAAGATAATTTCTGAAATTGTGCAAGTAAAGATCAATATGGTGGGTTTACCTCAGCATGCAGCCGAACTTTATCCTGCTGAATTGAGTGGTGGTATGATCAAAAGAGCGGCATTAGCAAGAGCTTTAGCGATGGATCCTAAATTATTGTTTCTGGATGAGCCCACTTCAGGACTTGATCCTGTTGGTGCACAGGACTTTGATAATTTAATACTTAAATTGCGTGATATGCTAGGTATTACGGTGGTGATGGTAACTCATGACTTAGACTCAATTTGGAGTATTGTGGACCGTTTTGCTGTGTTAGGAGATAAAAAAGTGGTGGCTGAAGGTGCATTGGATGATGTGCTGAAACACTCTCATCCAGTAGTAGGTGCGTTTTTTGGAGGCGTTCGAGGACAACTGCGAAACCTAAATGGAAAGTAAACTTAATTACACAGTTGTAGGTTTGTTTGTGGTGCTGTTGCTGGCGGGTCTGATTATGGCTGTATTATGGTTAAGTGGACATAATAGTAATCAACAATATCAATTTTACCGTGTCTTTATGACTGAATCTGTGTCAGGTCTAAGTACTGATTCTTCAGTAAAGTATTTAGGAGTGGATGTGGGTACTGTGACCGATATTGGCCTTAATTCTGAAAACTCTCAACAAGTAGAGTTACTACTTAAAATAGACCAAAACGTACCTATCAAAACTGATACAGTCGCAACCCTCAAATTTTTTGGTATTACTGGATTGGCATTTATTGAGTTGGCAGGTACAGATAATAATTCCCCGTTATTATCTGTTGATTCTGATAGTTACCCTGTTATTGCCAGTAGTCCATCTACTATTGTCAGGGCTGAAGAGGCTTTGACCGCTATTGCTACAAAAACAACTAAAGTCTTGGACCGATTAGATCAATTAATGAATGATGATAATCTTCAAAATATTTCAATGTTATTAGATGAATCGATAATATTAGTAAAAGATTTACGCACTGTACAACAACAATTTTCAGAATTTTTGGAGCAGGGTATCGAGGCCGGTACTAGCCTAGAACAGGCCTCTAATAAGGTTGGAGAAGCTGCAGAAAGTATTGACAATATGGCAGATGATTTTGCAAAAAATGGTAAGGTTATCGAGCAGCAACTGACAACTACAATGCAACAAATTACAGCTGCTTCACAAAGTGTCGATACCTTGGCAACAAGTATTAAACAAGAATACTCAGGGATAGGAGTTAAAGTCGGCGATAGTGTGGAGCAAAGTTTACGTGCATTTCGACAGTTATTGAATCAACTCGATATGTTGGTTGGTGATATGCAAAGAACTATCAAAACAATCGAAGACAGTCCTAGTGATTTATTATTTAAAAGTAGCCAACCTAAATTAGGTCCGGGTGAAGGAAAATAATATGAAATATCATTTTATTGTGTTGGCAATATTTTCTATTTCCCTTGTGGGCTGTAGCCTCCAAAAAACAACGCCAGCAATTGAAACGTATTTTATTTCCCCGCCATCGACTGCTGGCAATACCAGAACAGCCAAGACAGATAAACTGGTTATTCAGCTGGCAGTAGCAGACACATCAAGTGTTTTTGCCAGTACAAATATCAGTTATCAGGATCAACAGCAAGGCTTTAACAGTTATGCTTATAGCCGTTGGAGTGATAGTCCAGTCAACTTATTAAGCTTTTATTTTCAGCAGTTGCTTGAACAAAGTAAGTATTTTTCAGCTGTAACCCCACCGGGCTCTTTATCTGATACAGACCTAGTGTTAGAAAGTACTCTGTATGATTTCAGCCATCATATTAAAGATGATGATCATTCCACTGCAAATGTTAGCATCCAGTTTTATCTGATTGATGCCCGCAGTAAAAAAGTTATTGCAACAACACTGTTAGATTCTGAGGTTGTCAGCGAGCAAAATGCTGGAAGTGCGGTGCTTGGACTTAATAAAGCAGTTAACAATATTGCTGATCAATTGCTTGTCTGGCTGGATAAGGAATTGTCGAAGTTACCTAATAAATAAAGATAATCTAGCAATTTGATGAAGAGGGCCAACTTTTTATAGTGCTTTCTTGCTAAGATATGTCGCGAAACATATATGGGAAAAGGCGATTCAAACGAAATGAAAATCCTGATCAGCAATGATGATGGCTATTTGGCAGAGGGTATAAAGACTCTGGCTGATGCATTATCAACTCTTGGTGAAATCACGGTGGTTGCCCCTGATCGGAATCGCAGTGGTGCCAGTAATTCCTTAACGTTGGAAAACCCTTTGCGTTTAACCAAGTTAGATAATGGTGTTTATCGTGTTGAAGGTACCCCTACTGATTGTGTTCATCTTGCAGTAACGGGTTTATTGGATAAAGAACCCGATATGGTCGTGGCAGGTATTAATGCCGGTGCCAATTTGGGAGATGATGTGTTGTATTCAGGAACTGTTGCTGCAGCAATGGAAGGGCGCTTTTTAGGCTTACCAGCTATTGCCATTTCGTTAGCCAGTAATGATGCTGTTCATTATGAGACCGCAGGCTGGGTTGCCAAAAAACTGCTTGAGAAATTAAAAACATCATCATTACCAGCAGATACTATTTTGAATGTTAATGTTCCAGATCTGCCTATTGCAGAACTTACTGGTTTTGAAAGCACTCGTTTAGGTCACAGGCATAAAGCTGAGCCTGTTGTTAAAGAATATGATCCCCGAGGACGTCCAATGTATTGGGTTGGACCTGCAGGTGAAGAGCAAGATGCCGGGCCAGGTACAGATTTTGATGCGATCCGTAGAGGGGCAGTGTCAGTGACACCATTGCAAATTGATTTGACTTGTTACGATGCAATTGATGGTGTGGCAAATTGGTTGCAAGGGGTGAAGGTGTGATATCAAATCATCGTGGTATCGGCATGACATCGCAGCGGACACGTGATCGATTAATCACCCGTTTAAAAGAACAGGGTATCCAACATCCCGGAGTGTTAGCTGTTATGAAGGCACTTCCGCGCCACCTGTTTGTTGATGAAGCTCTGGCTAGTCGTGCATACGAAGACACTGCATTGCCAATTGGGCATGGCCAAACTATTTCACAGCCATTTATTGTGGCTAGAATGACTGAAATTCTACTGGAAGGCTTGCCAAAGAATAAGGTTCTGGAAGTAGGCACAGGATCGGGTTATCAAACGGCTGTTTTATCTCGATTAGTTGAACGTGTATTTAGTGTTGAGCGGATTTCACCACTTCAAAATCAGGCACGCGAGCGTTTTTATCAATTAAAATTTAATAATATTCGCCTAAAACACAGTGATGGTAGTTGGGGCTGGGAAGAAAATGCACCTTATGATGGCATAATCGTAACCTGTGCACCGGAACAAATCCCTACAGAACTGTTAAAACAGCTAGCACCGGGCGGCAGGCTAGTTATTCCCGTTGGAGGTAGTGCTGAACAGTCATTACGGGTTATTGACCGAAATGGTAATAGCTTTGAAGAAACTGAGTTAGATGCCGTGAGTTTTGTGCCATTGCTGAGTGGACACATCTAATGAAGTTATTTTCAGGGATGTATGCACATGTAATGAAATGGGCTAGGCATCAATATGCGACGTACTGGTTGGCATTAGTCAGTTTTACAGAATCATCCTGTTTTTTAATACCACCAGATGTAATGCTTGCGCCAATGACATTAGCCCGGCCTGAAAAAGCCTGGTTTTATGCGGGTTTGACAACGATTAGTTCAGTTTTAGGTGGTTTGTTAGGTTATATGATTGGACTATTTGCTTTCCAGACCGTTGAACCTTGGTTGCAGTCTATGGGATATATGGATTCTTATCAGTTAGCACAACAATGGTTTGAGCAATGGGGTTTTTGGGCAATATTTTTAGCAGGCTTTACTCCAATCCCCTACAAAATTTTTACCATAGCATCAGGTGCTGCAGGTATGGCTCTAATTCCCTTTGTATTGGGCTCGACTATTGGTCGCGGTATGCGATTCTTTTTGGTGGCAGCTTTAATGCGTTGGGGTGGAGCAACACTGGAATCACAATTACATAGTTGGATAGACCGTATTGGCTGGGCGACTGTTGTGCTGGTGATTTCAGGTTATTTGATCTTCACCTAGTTATGAGAATCGTACTGATACTACTGATACTGGCTTTGACTGCCTGTGGTGGTGGCAGTAAAGCTGTAGCACCTGTTGGTGTTTATGGAAGCAAAGCCAATGCGACTCAGTCCAAAGCTACTCAGCCCAAAACTCGCCAATCTCGACCTACACCGTCAAAGCCACCATCAGTATACCAAGTTAAAAAAGGTGATACCTTGTATTCGATTAGCTGGCGCTATGGGATGGACTATAAAAATGTAGCGAAAATTAATAATATTCGTCCACCATACAAAATTGTTATTGGTCAAAAAATTCGCTTTAAATCGTATAAAACAACGACAAAAACACAGACAAAGAGTCAGTCAAGCAAAAAAACTACAGCTACCAAACAAACAACAACAAAAAAAGCAGTAGTACCTGCTCGTTCTTCCAATAAATATTTAACATGGCGGTGGCCAACAAAAGGGAAAGTGGTTTCAACATATTCAAAAAGTGCTGCTGGTCGAAAAGGTATAAAGATAAGAGGTGATTCGGGTCAAAGCATTGTTGCTTCTGCATCAGGAAAGGTGGTCTACAGTGGTAATGGCTTGCCCCGTTATGGCAATCTGCTGATCATAAAGCATAATGATGTTTATTTAAGTGCCTATGCACATAATAAAAAACTACTTGTAAAAGAAGGGCAACAGGTAAAAGCAGGTCAGAAAATTGCTACCTTAGGAAAAACAGGTACTCAACAAAATCAATTACATTTTGAAATCAGACGTAATGGTAAACCTGTTGATCCAATGCGATTCTTGCCAAAAAAATAATCACTAGTGCTGAATGCGCTACAATATGCGACTTTGCTGACCATGGTTGGCATGATGAACCAAATGCGAGAGGCTTTAGTGTTGGAATTAGGTGCGACAATGCAACGGATTAAAGAACTTCAAGGTCGTAGTGACGATCTTAGGGGGTTCCTTTGACTACGATAATAAAGCTGAACAATTAGTAGAAGTAATTCGTGAGCTGGAGATCCCTTCAGTTTGGGATGATCCTGAAAGAGCACAAAAATTAGGTCAGGAACGTGCCAGTTTAGAACGTGTTGTAACAACGTTATCTGATCATCGTGACACACTCAATGATGCCAAAGACCTATTGGAAATGGCAGTAGAAGAGCAAGATCAAGATACATTTGATGCTGTGACAAACGATCTTGATATTCTGGAAAAAGGGCTAGAGAAGCTTGAATTCCAACGTATGTTTTCAGGCAAGATGGATGCTAATAATGCCTATTTGGATATTCAATCAGGTTCGGGTGGTACTGAAGCCCAAGACTGGGCAAATATGGTCTTGCGTATGTATTTACGCTGGGGTGAAGCCCAAGGCTTTAAAGTTGAACTGGTTGAGACTTCCGCCGGTGAGGTAGCCGGTATCAAAAGTGCCACTATTCATTTTGAAGGTGACTATGCCTTTGGTTTATTACGGACTGAAACTGGAGTGCATCGTTTAGTTCGTAAATCACCTTTTGATTCTGGTGCGCGCAGACATACCTCGTTTTGCAGCGTATTTGTTTATCCTGAAGTGAATGACAATATTGAGATTGATATTAACAAGGCTGATTTGAGGGTAGATACCTATCGCGCCAGTGGTGCGGGTGGTCAACACATTAATAAAACAGATTCAGCGGTACGTATTACCCACATACCCACCAATACGGTGGTACAGTGCCAATCACAGCGCTCTCAGCATAAGAATAGAGATACTGCCATGAGTTTGTTGCGAGCAAAACTATACGAACTTGAATTACTGAAGCAAAATGAAGAAAAACAAATGGCTGAAGATGGCAAAGCCGATATCGGCTGGGGCAGTCAAATTCGTTCCTATGTATTAGATCAATCACGAATCAAAGATTTACGTACTAACGTAGAAACAGGTAATACCCAAGCTGTGTTGGATGGTAATTTACAATTATTTATTGAAGCTTCCTTGAAGTCAGGATTATAAACCGGAATAGAAATGACAAACGAAATTGAACAAGATGAAAATAGACTGATTGCACAACGCCGCGAAAAACTCACAGAATTAAGAGAACAAGGTAATGCTTTCCCGAATGATTTTCGTCGTAATGTAGTGAACGCTGAGTTATCGATTGAGTATGAAAACACCTCGGCTGAAGAGTTAAAAGAATCACCGCGACGTGTCAAAATCGCAGGTCGTCTAATGACCAAACGTGTAATGGGTAAAGCCAGCTTTGCTAATATCCGCGATATGTCTGGAAATATGCAACTGTATGTTAAACGTGATGATTTAGCTGAAGGTGTTTATGCGCAGTTTAAGCGTTGGGATTTGGGAGATATTATCGCAGCTGAAGGTACTATGTTTCGCACCCAGAAAGGTGAGCTATCTGTAATGGTTGATGATATTCGCTTATTAACTAAATCATTGCGTCCACTACCAGAAAAATTCCATGGATTATCAGATCAGGAAACACGCTATAGGCAGCGTTATGTTGATCTAATTATGAATGAAGCTAGCCGTGAAACCTTTATCATTCGTACCCGAGTCATTGATGGTATACGTCGTTTTCTGATGGATAAAGACTATCTGGAAGTAGAAACACCGATGATGCAAGCAATTCCTGGTGGTGCTACGGCAAGACCCTTTACTACATATCATAATGCCTTGGATATGGATTTGTTCTTGCGTATTGCACCTGAGTTATACCTTAAGCGTTTAGTAGTGGGTGGTTTTGAACGAGTATTTGAAATCAACCGTAACTTTCGTAATGAAGGATTGTCAACTCGTCACAATCCAGAATTCACCATGGTTGAATTTTATCAGGCTTATGCAGACTTCAATGATTTGATGGATTTGACGGAAGAGATGTTGCGAACCGTGACCCAAGATGTTTTGGGTACATCACAAGTACATTATCAAGGAACCGATCTGGACTTCGCTAAATCATTTCACCGAATGACGGTCATAGAATCAATTTTACATTTTAACCCTGAGCTTGTAGCCCAGCAGTTGGAAACAATAGAAGCTGCACGACAAGTTGCTGAGGGCTTGGGCATTCCATTGAAAGATAGTTATGGTCTAGGTAAGGTTCAAATAGAAATATTTGAAAAAACTGTTGAACATCGATTGATGGAGCCAACGTTTATTACTGCCTATCCAACTGAAGTGTCCCCTCTAGCACGTCGTAATGATGATGATCCTTTTGTTACCGATCGTTTTGAATTCTTTGTTGGTGGACGTGAAATTGCCAATGGTTTCTCAGAGCTTAATGATGCTGAAGATCAAGCACAGCGTTTTCAGGCTCAAGTAGCAGAAAAAGATGCTGGTGATGATGAAGCTATGCACTTCGATGATGATTATATTCGAGCATTGGAATATGGGATGCCACCAACAGCAGGTGAGGGGATTGGTATTGATCGATTGGTGATGTTATTAACTGACTCCCCTTCTATCCGTGATGTATTGCTATTCCCGCATATGCGTTCGGAAAAGTCAGAATAGATTAAGTATTTTGAAGAGTAGCCCACTCTCAATATAAATTGAAAGTGGGCTGTAAAAAGTCTAAAAACCAAATAACGCCATTGCTTCGGCGTATTCATCACTATTTTCATCAAGCTCGACCACACTGAGTTTAGTATCAACACCAAGTTTTTTGAAAGCAGGTATGTTTTCAAGTTCTTCTTCGCTTAGTGCTTTATCGGTATGGTAATGGCTTTGTAGAATTGCTACCTGAACAATATCAACTAAGTCAGGTCCATTTTCACTATCCCTTTCCAAATTGTTATGTTCCCCAGCAACAGCAACCAAAGCTTCAGGAAAGTCCCAACTTTTTAAAATGGCTTCACCAACACGAGTGTAAAGATTCTCAATAACAGAATCTAATGCTGCGGTGTCTCTAATTAGTTCAGGCTTGTCTTCTGCCTTCATAAGGATAGGCAAGATACCTACAGCATGAATTAGTCCAGCAAGCATGGCTTCATCAGTTTTAATTCCTGATTGTTTTGAGGCCAGCACCTGACTAATTGCTGAAATTTCAGTGCTATATTCCCATAAATCATGGAGGCGTTTATCCAAGCGATTAGATGTGGCCTGAAACATTTGTTCCATCACTAAGCTGGTAACCAGATTTCTAATTAAGGTTTGACCAAGACGACCGACTGCCATTTGAATATTTTCGATGGCATTGCGACCACGATAGAGAGGGCTGTTGGCTACCTTAATTAATCGGGTTGATAAAGCCGCATCAGTGACAATAATATCTGCTAATTGGGCAGTAGTAACATCTGGATCATCGACAACGTCACGTACGCGTAGAGCAACTTCTGGTAAGGTTGGTAGCACTAAAGTACCATTTTCCAGGTCGGTCAATATTTCCTTATAAAAGGCTTCTTGTTCTGTCATATCAATAAGTTCTGTAGAATGTGATTTGAAGTGTTAACCATTTTCAGTTATTTTGCTTGCTTTGCCAACTGTTTTCGCTATTTTTAGGTACAGAATTGAACGAAGATTTTCCTAGGATTAACCGCCTTCCACCGTATGTATTCAATATCGTAAACGATTTGAAAGCAAAAGCGCGTGCGCGAGGTGAGGATATTATTGATTTTGGTATGGGTAATCCAGACCAGCCTGCGCCTGCGCATATTATTGATAAATTAACTGAAGCAGCCCAAAGACCAGATACCCATCGTTATTCTGTTTCTCGCGGTATTCCACGTTTACGTAAAGCTATTTGCAGTTGGTATCAGCGTAAATTTGATGTCACTTTAGATCCAGAATCAGAAACTATTGTTACTATTGGTTCCAAAGAAGGTCTGGCCCATTTGGCATTGGCAACAGTAGGTCCGGGTGATGCAATTTTGGTTCCCAATCCGGCTTATCCCATTCACCCTTATGGTTTTGTTATTTCTGGCGCAGATATTCGCCATGTACCCTTGGTAGCAGGTGGTGATTTTTTTGCAGAGTTGGAAAAGTCAGTAAAAGATTCGTGGCCTAAGCCGAAAATGTTAGTTTTAAATTTTCCGGGCAATCCCACAACACAGTGTGTTGACCTGGAATTTTTTGAACGCGTGGTTGCTTTTGCTAAAGAGCATGAGATATGGGTGGTCCATGACTTGGCCTATGGTGAAATCACCTTCGATGGTTATAAAGCACCTTCAATATTACAAGTACCCGGTGCTAAGGATGTTGCAGTAGAGTTCTACACTTTATCCAAAACATATAATATGCCAGGTTGGCGAGTAGGCTTTATGTCCGGCAACCCAATCTTAGTTGCAGCATTAGCTCGGATGAAGTCTTATCTGGATTACGGTATGTTTACCCCGATTCAAGTTGCCGCTATTGCCGCCCTTGATGGTCCGCAAGAGTGTGTTGCTGAAATAGTGGAAACCTATAAGAATCGGCGTGATGTGTTGTGCGATGGTTTAAATTCCATCGGTTGGGAAGTTGAAAAACCCAAGGCCACCATGTTTGTATGGGCGAAGATTCCTGAACAATATCGCGACATGGGATCATTAGAGTTTACTAAAAAATTATTACAAGAAGCTAAGGTGGCTGTATCACCAGGTATTGGTTTTGGTGAGTATGGTGACGATCATGTTCGCTTTGGTTTGATTGAAAATGAACATCGTACACGTCAGGCGATCCGCGGGATCCGTGACATGTTTAGAAAAGATAAATAATTTAGAAGGTATTGTTAAAGTGCAATCAGTAAAAGT
>Ga0164313_10003356_pt1 | contig 14289 bp, 25 predicted proteins | sample GuaBasSedimGuay4_FD_113735 | JGI IMG/M metagenome (GOLD analysis project Ga0164313, IMG submission 113735) | Subseafloor sediment microbial communities from Guaymas Basin, Gulf of California, Mexico - Guay4, Core 4569-4, 0-3 cm | ecosystem: Environmental > Aquatic > Marine > Hydrothermal vents... | reverse complement strand
CGCAGAAGCATGTTGGGTTCCCTGAATAGGAAAATCTTCATCTTGATCCTCTCCTTTGGAGGTAGCAGTATAACCGGTCATCTCTGTAGAAATAGTACTGGCAGCTTCAAAGTCTTCAAAGTCAACTAAATCCGTATTGTATGCAGGTACTGTCATTTATAAATTCTCACTTTAGGTACACTATACCCACAATGAGTATAGTGTACCTTGTTTTTACGCATCCGTTGTTCTAATTACACCTGTTGTTTGACTTGTACTTGAAAAGTCCCACGCAACAATATGCTGTTTAATCGGTGTTGTGCCACCATCACGAGCGATAAGTACGAGATCAAGAGTATTATCAAATACAGCAACAAAATTCTCAGATGTTGCTTCTGCAAGTTTATCTATATATGAAATATAAACATGATTACCTATTTGAGCTGTATCAGTTAATCCAGAACCATTGAAGTCTGTTGCTGTTACTGTAAAAATATTCGTAGAATCAACATAAGAACTATACTCAACTCGGATATGAAATCCCTCATCATTAACAACCCGAATTGTGCCACTATCTGGTGTAGACCCAGGAATTGCATTTACTTCAATTTCTGTTACTCCGGCACCAGTCAAAGCAGTAGTAGCAATAGTCATTTGATCGGTTTCAATTGCTGGATCACCATTATCATCATAAGTGACCGAATCCCACGGAGCAACAAGAATATAATCTGATCCAGAAACAACACCACTAACAGTATTGGTTACTGTATTTGGTGGTGTGATTTGTGTATTGGTTAAATCAAATACCTTATCAGTAGAGTTTAACTTTAAATTATCAATACCAAATCCATAAGAACCAATAATAGCAGTACCAGTTGATACACCAATAATCGGTGTAGCAATAGTACGAGATGTAATAGTTCCTCCCGAAATCTCATCAGCAACCTGACAATAATCTGTGTGATCTGCTGTTATCAAATCTGTTCCACAATAATATAAATAATCATTATCCGCAGCCATTGTTCCCTTTATTACTTGAGCATAAAATATATCATCAGTCGTATCATTCGCTATAATATGAAGTACACCACCTCCCGTTACAACTGTTGGAAGTGAAGAAGTTGTCGCTGTGACTGTAGCAGCACCATCTACTGAAAATGTTTCACCATTGCCTACAGTACCAGCTGTTACATCTACAACCATTGATACGTCTGGATCAATAGATAAAATACGACCACGCCATGCATCACTACCGTCCTCATGTATCGCATCACCAATAGCAAAAGCACCACCAGATGTTCCACCATGTGCAATTAAAGTACCCCAAGTAAGCATATCATAATCACTAACTACGATACCACCAGCCTCTCCATCATAACCAAAACTATAATTAATTCCACGAAGTACTTCTCCATTAAGTCCATGAACAGTATAAACAGAACCATCCTCAGTTTGACCTTTAACATATTCATAAAGATCATTAATAGCATGTGTTCCTGTCCAAGTATATTTACCATAGTACTCTTCATTGGAACCATCACCATTTACATCAAACGCCTCATAACCAAGATCCTCACCTGAAAATTCAGAATCCCATGTTGCTCCGATAACTGTAGAATTAACTGTAGTACAATTAAGATCTGTAGAGTCTGTTAGAGCCAAAACATTAACACCGCGAGATGTTCCATTGATCTTAAATTCTGAGTATGTATTGCCCATTCTACGACAAATACCAACCAAACGTCTACCATCAATATCAACTCCATTATCACGAACCTTAATCATAAAACGATGAGAAATACCTTGAGCATCATTTGGATTCAATGGTTGTCCAATGAGATAAGTATCTGCAGCCTCAAAATCATCATTTGTTCCACCATGAAGTTCTCCAGTAGCAAAATAAGCTATCTCTGTTGTATTTGAAGTAACACGACCCCAACATCCATCAGTTGTATTTACTATTGTATATCCGGCCCATTCATTTGCAACCCAACCTATACCAGTATCTTCTATTAAAGTGGCTGATCCACTTGTAGCAGCGGCACCAAGATTGTAATTCCAGTAATCATCTTCAATTACATCACCATTTTGTTGAATTTGAATTTGTACATTAGCATTACCAAAATTAGTAATACCATCCCATATTTCATCTCCATCTGTTTGAATGATAGATCCATCATATAGATGCTCAGCAGCAGCCGCATCAATATTATAACCATTAATAAGTGTTATAATGTTATCTGTTGATCTTTGTGATGGGTTAAGCATTGCAATATAAACTTCATCACTAACATCTGCTGGTGATTGATCATCCGCCAATCCTTGTAACCATCTGTGAAACTCGATGACTGTAGCATAACTAGGAGATGTTTCGTTGTGATCATCTCCGTCATACCTAATATTCCCAGTTGCACTATCGACTGTCCAATCACCTGCAACCAAACTATGTGTTATTGCCATTTTTCTTTCCTCCTACTTTTTATATATCCTTTGTTTTATTTATACTTCTTCTTCACTTTCTACTGGAACAAATATTCCTAGAATTTTATTCCATTTCACCCCACTCTTCTTATTTATATTCATTACCTCAGAATCTTTTCCAAATCTAGAATATGCACCAACAGCACGAGTCTGTCCTGAACCAGCTATAGCAGAGCCAACCCCATATCCAACACCACTATATGTTGTTTCAAGAAAAATATCCATTTTCTCAGATACTTCTTCACCAATGGGAACGCATGTTTTTCTTTTCTCACAATACCTCTGTCCCTTTGGGCATTCACCACCAACAACATCAACATTACCTTTTGTAAGATTTGTCTCAATATCTCCAGTTGTTGTTGCGCCTGAATCCATTTCATTTTGTAAAACTTTTTCTATTCTATTCAGTAGATCCATATTTATCATCCTTGTGTAATTATTCTATTCTTTTTAATATTTCTTCTATTTTTTTCTCAAGTATACCATATCTATCATCAACTTGAGTTCTATCAGATTTCATTGTAATATTATGTTGCTCTAGTCTATTATTTATCATTGTATCAACGGATGATCTAACAACAAAATAAGATATAGCACTTATTGCAAATGCTATAGTAACACACGCTATCATAATATTTACTCTTGCAAATAATCTAGAATGTACTTCACTTGACTCATCAGAATGTTCTTTTAGTATTTCTTTTAATTCCTCATTTTGCACACCTTCCTTTACAATATCACCAAGTGAATCTAACGCATCTGTTTGTTTTGATATTGTATTTATAACACTAGTATTTGATTCTTTTATTGTATCAAATAATCGCAAAATAAAATCTTCTCTTAAATTATCCGTCATATTGAAATTCCTTATTTATTTATATTAATCAATTCAGTTATATCATTGGTTAATTTAGTTAATTTTCTATCAGATTTTACTTGATTAATTTGAACCTCATTATTCCATCGTTGAAGTTTCTCATCAAGCAAATTTGTTAAATTATTATAAGATTTTTCACGAATTTCTTCTTCTTGTTTTCTATCTGTTATATCTACCAATACACCAACCAATCTTAAAGGTGATGATTCACCATTATTAACACTCATTGAACGAATTAAAAACCATCTGTAATTTCCATTATGATTTTTTAAACGAATTTCATCTTTATATATATTATCATTATAAGTATTTGATTCTTTATTATCAATACATAAAGTATTTTGATTTATAATTCTATCTCTATCTTCTGGATGCATTATGCTAAATAATTTTTCAATATTACCACTTAAAAATCCATTTTCATATCCAAGTAACTCTTCATATTTATCACTAAAATATATATTATTATTTTTGACATCATAATCCCACATACCATCACTTGTTGCATTCAATGCCATTCTAAGTCGTTCTTCCATTTGTTTTAATTCTAATTCATTTTTCTTTCTTACTATTGCATACCTCATAGATCTTATAAGCATATCTAATGTTATATTCTTTTTAGGTATAAAATCTTGAGCGCCTAATTTTACAGCCTCAATACCTATTTCAGAAATATCAGAAATTATAACAACTGGTATATTTTCACAATCCTCAATTGATTTTATTGACTCAAATGCATGAATACCTTTACTATTTGGTAATATAAGATCTAATAAAATTATATCTATACCTTTTTCAGATTCAACACACTCCAACGAATCAGCCATTGTTCTTTTATGTACTATTTCAAAATCAACACAGTCAGATTTATATAGTAAATTTATAATATATTCTGCTGAATCTCTTTCACCTTCTATAAGTAATACTTTTAACTTTTTTAGCGACATCATTTATGTGTCTCCTATGCTTTTATTCTTTTTAACGAACCATTTGGAAGAACCAATAATCCAAAAAACTGAATTACTGGAAATTTCTCATCATCTGGAATATTATGTATTTGTTTTATTTTATCAATTACAACTTTCGGTAGTTCCTTTTCTAATTTTAAGAACTCTTTTACATTTGTCATATCATCATCTATTATTCTGACTCTACGATATTTACCACTTTTCAAATATTTTAAAATAACTTTCTTTTTAACAGCCGCAACCGTTCCTTTAAGATTACCAGATCGTTCAACATATATATCATCTATTGGTATACCATGTTTTCTAAAAGTTTCTAGAAATGGTTCTTTATCAGGAAAATCAGCTCTAGCTGTCAAAAATATTATTCTAGATTCACTACCTTTGTCTTTTATACTACTTACCATTTTCTTTATTCTTTTTATAGTTTGTGGTATTGGAATAGATGTCTTTTTAAAAAATTCTGAATCCCTGAACTCACCATAATCATATTTTTCACCAGGTTTTAATTTATATGTATTATATTCTTGATTATCTAGTTTTTTAACAACTTTTCCATTTTCTATAACCTTAATCATTGCAAACGTATAAAATAGAGTATTATCAATATCCACGAAAGTTATCCCTGCACCATACTTAGATGCTAGTTCATTCAAAAATCCTCTAAATCTCATATTATATTAACCTCTATAAAAATTAATGCATAAATCATTCGGTATTAAACTCTGATATTATTTATAATAATTCTATAATAATATTCACTTTTTTATAAATAATTAGAGAGTTTGTTTCAATAAAATAACAATAATAATATAAATAAAAATAGGATTATTATACTTATAGGAGTATTTAGAAAATGAGACTTGAAAATTTTATCAATGAGGATGTACTAATAGAGAATATTATAATAAATAACTTAAAGAAGTTGTTTAATAAACCAGCAAAAAAAGTTATGATGATATTTCAAAATTCGTTTAGAAAATTCATAAAGATTGTTAGACAAAATAATATTGAAGATGATGTTCTCAAAATTCTCAATAAACATGCTGGTAAAAGTTATAAAAGTCTTGAACAAATTTTAAAAGTAAAACCATTAACTGAAGATAAACTAAATGAAGACTGGACACATTATTGGGATTTAATTAAAGGTGAGGCTTTTCCATCTTTATCTTTTTATCCTGCATTGCAAATATGGCTTGAAATAGATAAACTAATAAAAGGATCAGATGCCAGTGTAAAAGTTATAGCTGTATATTCAATAATATGGTTATTATTAGTAAGTGGAAAATTCGTCAAACAATTCCGTAAGTGGAAAAAAGAAAACCCAGAAGAATATGCTGCAGAAAGACCAAGTAAAAGAAAGGGATTAATGGCATGAAACTAAAAAAATACTTAAATGAATACACAATCATAAAATCCGTAACTCCAAAACCTGATAAAAAAACTTGGAAATTACTTGATAGTTATACAGCTAACAAATTGAAAAAACATTTGAAGAAAGAAAAAATTAGTATAGATCGTGTATGGAGAATATTGGGTTCATATCAATCACATAACTTTAATAATGAAAAACAAATAACAATTAATTTTGAAACAACTGATATGGCAAATCATTCAGTAACAATAAATTTAAAAACAGGAGCAACTTATAAAAAATGAAAACAATATTAGAAAAAATAGACATGTTATTGGAAAACGAAGCTGAAGATAAAGCAAAAGCAAAAGATATTGTTGCCTATGCTACAAAAAAATATAAAGGTGATTATAAAAAAATTCATCGGCATATTATGGACAATGTTGTTAATAATCCATATACAAGAAATTCAAATAATTTTGTAGAAACAGTATGGAAAGAACTTGGAAAGAAATTCCCATCATGAAAAAAGATAACTGGATTAAACGACTTCTCAAATGGATTGAAAAGGCTTCTAAAAAAGAGTCACCTAGTTGTGGGTGCGGCAAAAAATAATGGATATATTAGACAAACTAAATAACGTAACAAACACACCATCAAAGAAACTATCAGAAGAATATTTTTCTATGGATTTTGATGAACTTATGGAAAAGTTTGCATATATGGATGAACTAGAGAAAAATAAAATACTTGAAAGACTAGATAAAATAACTATAGATAAAATAAAAATATTGCAAGAAGGTGGAATCATAAAATGAGTAATCCAAAACTAAAAACATTTCTAACTGAAGGAAAGGTCAAATTGAAACCAAAGCTTCATACACTTGATAATAAAATTGAAGCTTTTATAGAAACAATAGAAAAACAAATAGATAAGATTGAAGACAATCCTGTTTTTCAACGTAAGGTAAATCAGCTTCTTGTTGATCTCAGTAAAGAACATGGAGAATTTATACTAGCATTGAGATCTGTTGTTGCTGCACTTGATAGAGGTGCTCAAATGGTTCCTGCTGGAAAACCATATTTTCCAGCAAGAGGTGTGAATCAAGATGAAGAGGTACCAGAAGAAGGAGAGTCAGAAGAAGAGGAAGTTAAAGATGAAAAACAAACCAATTGAAGAAAAAATTGAAGATTTTATAACACCGTTGATATGGAAAGTAGATGAAGATGTTTTTTCAAAAATGGCTAATCTAATAATGAACCTTGATCCAGACTCTTTGACAACAGAACAACTAGATACTGTTATGAACATTATTGAAGATATGGAAGCACAAGATGATCTTGAAGAATCTTTGCTCAAATCTAAAAAGTCTAAAATGAGTCATAATAGGTATTCCAAGAAGTACTACAGCCTAAACAAAACAAAGGTAAACAATAAGAAAGCTCAAGTGAAGAAATCCCTTGATGGCAAAGTAAAAGAGAAGAAAAAGGGTATAATGGGAAAAAGTAATAGGACAGCTAGTGGTAGAAAAAAAACTCGCTATAATACAAAAAATCACACAAACTAAGGGGATATAATGGATACAATAGAAAAATATTTAACAGAATATAAACAAAGTGGTAATTTTAAAAAATCATACAACAGTCTTACAAAAGCAATTCAGAAAGCATGGAATGATTCTGATACAATTGATAATAGTATTGATGTTTATGCTGATATGAAAAAATTATCTAAACAAATTGATATGTTGACTATAAAATATCAAAAAGCAAAAATCATATAATGGGGAAAAAGTAATAGGACAACTAGTGGTAGAAAGAAAACACGATATAACACAAAATCGCACTCAAACTAAGAATATAACTATGGATACAATAGATAAAATAAATGAATACTTGAATGAAAATTTATTATCAACAATTAGTGGCATTGGAAAAATGCCAGGTCAATGGGGTAAAAGACTAGGAACATTTGGAAGTGTTTTATTCAAAGCATTAAAAGAAGCAAACATTGAAATTGTTGGTTTAAAGCCAATTGGAAAATGGGAAAATGAATTAACTGTAACATATAAAGGAAAAGAAAAGAAAATTATGTTGGATGGGGATTCATCAGCAGATAAAGTAGTCAAAAAAATAACGGGGAAAAAATAATGAATACACTTGATAAAATAGATAAATATATTGATATTGAAGAAGAAGATATTGATGATAACATTATGGGAAAAATGTTTGACTTCCTTTCAAATTTAGATCCAGAACAAGTTCCAGAAAATCTAGCTGACGATTACATAAATATAGTAAATGAATTAGCAGATGAGGAAGATGATGTTGATGAGGATTTTGCTAGAAAAAAAGTCAAAATTAAAATAGCAGATAAAAGAAAAAGAAAAATGGAGTACAAAAAGAATAGAGCCAAGCTAAAACTGAAAGCCAAGAAGTTTAGAAGAACTACAAAATTTAAACAATGGAAACGAAAATCAACTAGAAAAGCTAAACAAGGAAAAACAGCTACAGGTAAAAGAAAACGAACATTCTTATAGAGGAAATTATGAAAATAGAAAACAAACTTGATAAATATATAGGTGAAGGGGTAGTAACACCACCAGATCCTCAAAAGAAAAAAGCTTTTGATGATTATAAAAAACTTCAAAAAGAAGCAACTGGTATACTCAATACATTTAAAACAAAATTAAGAAATCATCAAAATAGATTCTTTGGAGAAAGTAAACTAGATTTAAATTATATTGACGATATAAAATACCTTGTTGGTGAATTAAAAGGACTCAATAATTATTTCAAATAATGAAACGTAAAAGATATCCATATGTGCCTAAATTTGCAACCAAATATATTGGCAAATACCCTATATACTTTAGATCAAGTTGGGAAGAATCATTTGCAAGATGGTTAGATTATAACGAAAATGTAATAAAGTGGTCAAGTGAAAGGCATGCAATTCATTATTATGACCCAATGCAAAGTAAAACAAGAAGATATTTCCCAGATTTTTATGCGAAGATAAAAAATAAGAATGATAAGTACATTGAATACATAATTGAGATAAAACCAAAAAAGGAAACAAAGCCACCAAGAAAAAGTAATAAACAATCTAAAAAAACAAAGTTATATCAAGAAGCAACATACATAACTAACACAGCTAAATTTGAAGCGGCTCAAAAGTACTGTAGAAAATTTGGTTATCATTGGAAGATAATTACAGAATCGGAGTTATACAAATGAAAATAATAAACAGAATAGACAAATATTTGAATGAACAATCTCCAGCAATAAAAATTCAAAATGCAATGTATCAAAATAAAAAAATGGCTAAAAGAATATCTGATATATTAGATATACCAGCAGAACCAGATAGTGCAATGGAACAACTTTCTATTATATCTAATAAACAATTAATGGATGTTATCAAAAAGTTAAAAATATAATGAGATACTATCAATACATAACTGAGAAAAAATGGCTCAAAGGAACTATGATTGGTTTTGGTGCATCTCCATCTGATCTCAACAGGGTTAGTAAGTATATTGAATCATGGCTTATCAAACATAAAATCAAATACGAAAAAGAAAAACGACCACATTTTACCATAGCACAAATTCCAGAAAAATACCCCAAAGATGATCTAGTAAGAGAACTATCTAAATTTGATTTGAATATGAAATTCAAACCAGTAGACTTGACTGTTTTCTATGGTACAAATGTTAAGAAAGATTTTGTTGTAATTGAGTATAAACCTAATATGAAATTTCTACAATACTTCAATGATATAGATGATAAATTTGAGATTAAAAAGTTTGCCACAATCAAACCACATGTAAGCCTCTTTATATTAGAACAAGGTGGAATGACTGGTGATCTTTTGAATGATATAAAATTCAGCTTACCTACATTGCCAATTCTCAAACCAACAGAAATAGAACTATGGAACAATAAATTTGAAATTGAAACGAGGTTAAAATAAATGGATACAATAGATAAGTATTTAACAGAATCGAAAAAGAACAGCCGTTCTAAATATATTGTCCATCCCAACGGTTCCCAGAAAGACATTCCATGTAAAAATAAAAAAGAAGTGTGGAAAGCTATTGAATCAATAGGATGGGGTGGATATACGGTAAGTAGTCCTATTGGATTAGATGTTAGTGAATTTATACCATTTTAAAATAGAAACGAGGTTAAAATGAAAACATAGAAGAACGAAGGAGAGTTCAAAAATGATAGGATTTATAACAGGTACATTGCTTGGATTAGTTATTGGTTGGAATATATTGCCTCAACCAGACTGGATAAAAAACTTATTTGACAAAGCAGAAAAAAAAGTAGAAGATATAAAAAAATAATAAAATGCCAATTGTAAGAAAATATAAAAAGAAATTCAAAGGTGTGAATCTGCAAAGTGGGAGATTTTATTCATTTAAATACAATGCATGGATTAATGACCCCGAACCTACTGTTATATTCATGTACTGGTTAGAAGGATTGCATCCAAATACAGGTCATCAATGGAAAATAATACAAGCAATAAACTTTACTTATGTTCCTCGTACAGTAAGAAAACAATTTGTAAGAGAATGGAAAATTCAAATGGAACGAACAAATAATCCTAAGTTTACTTGGCAAACTGTTAAATCTAAATATCCACAAATACAACATGCTGTAAGAAGATATCTATATAAACCAAATTATAGAATAACAAAATTAAGAGAAATACCTTTTGATCAAATTGAAAAAGTAGTAGTATCAACATGGCATAAAGATTTTAGTAAAAAAATAAAATCAAGTTTATTGAATAAATTTAGAAGAATAATGAGAAAAAGAGGACTAAAAAGAAAATGAAAATATGTTGGGATAATATAGAAAATATATATCTAACAAAAAGAGGAAACTTAAAATCTTATGCCGGTGTATTGTGGATAGAAAAAATATGTCAAGAGTGTGGTGATCCATTTTTATCTCAAAAGAGAAGACAATCAAATTATTGTAATAAAAAATGTTATGGACAAACAATAACTGGAAAGAATAATCATTTTTATGGAAAAACCCATACTAAGGAAACCATAAACAGAATATTAAAAAACAGACCAGATATGACAGGTGAAAACAATCATAATTATGGAAAAACAGGTGAAAAATCAACAAATTGGAAAAATGGTGTAAGACAAAAAAATATTCCTTTGTATGATACATATAACTCAAAAATAGAATATGCTGAAGAAACAAGAAAATCAAATAATGGATATCTAGAAGTTAAATGTGCTTATTGTGGAAAATGGTTTGTTCCAAAAATGACATCTGTAAGACATAGAATGTTAACATTAGAAGGTAAAGAAAGAGGAGAGCAAAGATTTTATTGCTCAAACTCTTGTAAAAAAGAATGCCCCACATATGGACAACAACTATATCCAAAAGATTTTAAGATTATTACTTCTAGAGAAATTCAACCAGAATTAAGACAAATGGTTTTTAAACGAGATAATTGGACTTGTCAAAAATGTAATTCAACAAAATCATTACATTGCCATCACTTAGAAGGCATTAGATGGGAACCACTAGAGAGTGCTGATATTGATAAATGTATTACACTCTGTAAATCTTGTCACATTAAATCACATAAATTACCAGATTGCGGATATCATGATCTACGATGTGCTGCATAAAAGGGGAAACAAATGGCATATACATACCAAACAATGACACAACTAGAAATCAGAACATTAGAACTGACGATAATAGATCAAGACGGTAATGCATTTGCCCCAGATGAAGTGTTATATAGTATTATAGATAGTGAAGGAACAGAAGTTGTTGCTGAGACACTTGCCGCCAAAAATAGTAATGTGATTTTTGCAGAAGTAACTACTACTGTTACATCAGCCGTGGACATATATAAAGTAATATGGAAGATAACAAAAACAGGAAAAATTTATTATCACGTTACTCAGCTTGAGGTCACAACATTATAATATGAGATTATCAAAATACATAGTTGAATATAAAGAATCTGGAAGAGGTAAAGAACTTGCTTTACATCAAGCTATAAGAATTGCTCCAAAATTTAGTAATGCTTTAAATAGTGATGTTACTATAGTTAGATCCAATAGAGAAGCGGAAAAATATATATATTACTTAATAGATCCAAAAAAATCTAAAGAAAAAAGAAGAAGTAGAAACACAAGTAATTATTATACTCTAATAATGGATAACTCACCTTCTTGGAAAGAATATCCAAAACGAAGTGAGTCAGTAATATGTAGCATAAACGCATCATGTGGAAAAAACTCACCGCATATATTCAGAGTATTCCCAAAAAATGGTAGCAAGATTGGTGTATGTAATGATAGTGATTTATGGAAATCATTTAGAAATTTAAGTTATGCTCTCTCAATGAACGAAATAAATGATGTTCTAAATGGTCTAGCAAATATAGGAATGAATACAAAGAAACCTTCTGGTAGACGAAAGTTATTAAAAAAATACGATAAAGATTTGAGTATATTAAAAAAAGCATTTAAAGAATTTGATAAATGGTATTTGAGTAAAAAATATAAATTCGAAGAACTTGTAAAAGAATTCAATATTTTATGGGATGGAGATTGGTTAATTAAAACATTTGAAAGAATATTAATTGGATATAACGGTGACTTATATAAACATATGGTGGATAAGTTAGATCCAGGTAATAATAATTTTAACTTAATTAGTACATCTAATTTAAAAATTGGTGGTGGAAATAAAGAAGCATGGACAGATGGTGAATGTCTTATGGTTAGATGTGATGAGCTTGAAAATTTTATTAGTTTGTTATATAGTTCTGGACAATTATGAGACTACAAGAATATATAGTAGAAGATAAAGAAATACAAATACAAAACATCAATGAATTAGTTACTCTTCTGAAAAAAGATTGTAAAAAGTATTTGAAGTTATTGAAAGGTAGGACACCATTATTTCGTGGTATAAGAAGAGCATCTAGTATTGTTGGTTTAAAAAAACAAAGAAAAGATAGACGACCATTACAAATGCCAGAAAGTGCATTACATTTTATAGATGATTATTTAAAAGATAACAAATTTCCATTACGAACTGAAAGTATGATGTGTTCATCAAACCTTGAACTCATCAGACGATGGTTTAGTAGTGGTAAAATATGTTTTGTATTCCCAAAAGGAACTTTTAGATTTGCTATAGTGCGTTCCAGTGATATGAATTTTAATGATCCAAAATCTGGATATGATAATTATGAATTATATGATAAAATAGAAGATTTTTTATATACAGGCGTCGAAGATATATACAATGAAATACTACTTATGTTAGATTTGAATATAGATGGTAATTCACAAAAAGTATTTGACGAAGCATATAATAAAAAATACGAAATGTGGTTTGATTGTAAAGAGTATTATTATGTAGATATAAGTGATCCATTATCCGTAATAGCTAAAAAATTATAAATAATACTGTAAATATTAGAAAAGATAGATAAATACCTAGAAGATAAATAAAATGTGAGTAGACAAAAGGAGTTTTAAAGAATGGCAATAAACTGGAAATTTTGGGAAGATAAGCCGGAAACACTAACAGAAGAAATCAAAGCTTTTAAAGAAAAACCTGCGCCTAAAATGAAAGATATAATGTCAACTAGAGGTGAGGGTTGGGAATCAGTTCAAGATATTCCTGGTGTTGGCCAAGTTGGATTACAATCATTCAATATATTCTATGATTCATACATAAACAGAACTTATGAAAATGAATTACAAAGAATAAGAGATTATAGAGATATGGCTATGTTACCTGAAGTTGGTGATGTAATTGAAGATGCAACAAATGAATCCACTCAAGAAGATGAACATGGTGATGTTATACATTTAAATATTATAGATCCAAGTCTTGAGAAAAATGAAAATATTGTAAAAAATATAACAAATGAGTTTAAAGAATTATTTGAAAACAGAATTGATCTTGAAGAAATATTATGGGATTTGATATGTACTTATTATATTGATGGGCGTGTATATTTTGAAAAGATTATAGATACAAGACATCCGAAAAACGGTTTGATAGGTTTGAAAAGATTACCTACTGAAACGATGGACTATATATATGATCCATTGTCTGGGAAAGTTATAGCATATTTTCAATATCTAAATCCTAAAGCAAAAAAACCATCATCAATGGAAGAAGCTCAACGAATGGATGGGAAAGAGTTAGTTCTATTTGATCCAAACCAAATATGTTTTATTAATTCTGGAATTTTTGGAAAAACTAAATATGAGATATTTGGTTATCTTGAAAAAGCAAGAGTTCCATACAATCAATTAAAACTTCTTGAAACTTCAGTTATAATTTATCGTATTATTAGAGCACCTGAAAGATTAGTATTTAGAATTGACACAGGTAATATGCCGAGAGATAAAGCATTAAAATATGTTGAGAAGATTAAACAAAAAATGACTAAGAAACAATCTTATGATCCAGCAACTGGTCAAATAACTAATGATCCTAATGTATTCTCAATTTTAGAAAATTATTATATTCCACAATCAAGTGATGGCCGTGGTAGTCAAATAGAATCTGTAGGTGGTAGTAATATTGGATTTACAGAATTACAAGAT
>Ga0164313_10003355_pt1 | contig 14290 bp, 10 predicted proteins | sample GuaBasSedimGuay4_FD_113735 | JGI IMG/M metagenome (GOLD analysis project Ga0164313, IMG submission 113735) | Subseafloor sediment microbial communities from Guaymas Basin, Gulf of California, Mexico - Guay4, Core 4569-4, 0-3 cm | ecosystem: Environmental > Aquatic > Marine > Hydrothermal vents... | reverse complement strand
TATGAAAAAACTACTAGCAGTATTCGCAATCATTTCAGTGATGATCAGTTGCACAAAAACCGATACTAATTCAGAAAAGAATATTGCCTTAGTTGAACAATACATTCAGGCAGTTGAAGATTTAAATTCTGAAGGAATGGAAAATTTACTAGCCGAAGACTATCTTGGTCATGGACCCAATTACGGTTCAACTATCAATAAAGAAGATGCTATAAAAAATTGGAAAATGTTTTCAAATTCACTTTATAAAAGCATCGATTATGAAAAGTCTAGAAACATTGCCGTTACTATACCAGATGGTGAAAACAAAGGAGAATGGGTAACCAATTGGGCAGAACTTACGATTGTCTATAAAAAAGATAATGCCGAAGTAAAACTTTGGGCAAACACCCTTTATCAAATCAAGAATGATAAAATTATAAAAAGCTATACAATATATAACGAAGCTGATGCCTTAAACCAATTGGGTTATGTTTTTATAAATAATAATTAAAAAAAAGAACATGAAAAATTTAAAATATTTACTTACAATTTTTACAATTGTACTAGGAATAAATTCCAGCCAAGCGCAAGATGGTGGAATCTCAAAAAGCTTAGGACTTTATGTTTTTCCTTCTAATGACCAAGACCAAGCTACTCAGGATACCGACGAGATGGCATGTTTTAAATGGGCAAAAGAGCAAACTGGTTATGACCCCATGAATCCAACAGAATTTGTTGGTGAAAAGGTAGACACATCATTAGATGGTAGTGCTGTTGGAGGTGCTGCAAAAGGAGCTGCAGCAGGAGCTGCTATCGGTGCTATTGCTGGAGATACAGGAGAAGGTGCAGCAATTGGTGCTGTAGTTGGAGGAATAAGAGGTAGGCGTGCAAAAAAATCCAGAGACCAACAACAACAAGTAGCAAATAATAATGCTGCATCAGCTGCTAGTGCAGCTGCAGCAGTTGATTATAATAAAGCTTTTTCTGCATGTATGGAGGGAAAAGGATATACAGTTAAATAATTTTTTCAAAAATATTTAAAATGAAAAAAATATTCATTTCAATTTTCTTCTTGTTTTTTGTTTATAATCTTCAATCTCAAGTATTGATAGCTCTTTTATTAGGCGATAAGTTGAATACAGGAAAAATTGAATTTGGTCTAGACGGAGGTTTAAATTATTCAAGCATAGGAGGTTTAGAGTCCAATAATTATTCAGACTCTTTCTTTTTAGGATTTTACTTCGACATCAAAATGAAAGAACAATGGCTGTTAAACACAGGTGTAATGGTAAAGTCCACTTTGGGAGCTGATAAGCTAACACAAAATGATCTTGCTTATTTAGGAGTTACTATTCCTTATGAAGGAAATGGAGATTATACACAGAAAATGAGTTCTTTTTTAGTTCCTATAAAGGCAAAATATATATTCAAAAATAATTTTCATGTAGAAGCAGGGCCTCAAGTAGGTTGGATCTATAGATCTTGGATCGAATATAATTATGAAGATGACCTTGATAACTCAGTAAAAATTGAAGAAAACAACAAAGACATCATCAATTGGTTTGATATGGGTGTGACAGGAGGAGTTGGTTATCGATTTTTAAAGGGATTGGGATTGACTGTAAATGTTAATTATTATTATGGTTTCACCAATGTCTATAAAGGTAAATCTGGCACAAATAATAGTTCTTTATTTTTAAAGGTTAATATTCCATTTGGAGTTAGTGATGAAAAGAAAGAAGAAATTAAAGAGATGAAAGCTCATTTAAAAACAAAAAAAGAAGAAAAGAAAGCTGCAAAAAAGAAAGAAAAAGAAAATTTATAAATGAAAAGCAAATTCATAATACTTGCTCTGCTTGGGCTGTTTTTATTTTCATACCAGACTCAAGCACAATATGTTTCAACAAAAATAAAAACAAAACATCAAGAATATACTGATAGTTTAAAGCAAGTTGAATACAATTATATCTTTCCTATCTTAGGCCAGGGTGCTTATAAAAAAGGATTCGACATCCCCTACCCAGCCGGAGCAATGGCAAATTATATGTGGATGGATCAAGGCTTATTAATAGATAATCTTCAATTGGGTCTAAAAACGGATGATAGAGATATTCCTTTGACAGAGGTGGATTTTGTGGACTTTGGCAAAAACACAAATACCTCATACACTGTTAATGTAAGACCGGATTTATGGGTCCTACCCTTTCTAAATGTGTATGGTATATTTGGTTATGGTGAATCACATACCGAAGTTAATCTATTGGCTCCTGTAGAATTGAAATCTGTTGTCGATCAGAGCATTAGAACTGCAGGCTTTGGAATTATGGGCGCTGGAGGTATTGGACCTGTTTGGATTTCAGTTGATGCTAATTGGACATGGAATAAACCAGAATTATTGGACAAAGCTGTTAGAGTAAATGTATTGGGAATACGCTTTGGTCATACTTTTGTTTTTGAGAATAAACCAGAAAGTAATATTGCTGTTTGGGCAGGTGCAATGAGTGTTAAAATGGGTGCTGATACAAAAGGGGAGATAAAATTAAAAGACGCTTTACCTGATGAAACTTGGGATAGAAGAGATGAAATTGTAACTGATTATTGGGATTGGTATAATAATGAAGCCGGTGCCGGACAAAAGATAATTGCTGATGAGATTTTAACTCCAATTGTAGATCGCCTGGAAGCAGCAGATGGAGATTCTATTATTAGATATGGTATCGACAAACAAGTAAAAGAAAGATGGAACGGATTAATTGGAATCCAATATCAATACAACAAGCATTGGATGCTAAGATCTGAAGGTGGAGTTATTGGCGATAGAAAGTCATTTCTAATCTCTTTAAATTATAGGTTTTTATTATAGAAAAATCTATAATTCATCCTAAATTATAATACTATTACATATCTGAAACTTATTGAAATCAATTATAAGCATATTATTTTTTTCACTACTTCCTTTATTGGTATTCTCTCAAGAAGTCAATAAGGAAATTGATAGTGTATCCACTTCTAATGAAAATAAATATATAGAAGATCATAGCGAACAACTAAATATCAAGTTCGATGTTACCAACGATGAGATCAATTATTTTATTCCCTATGAAGGTAACAAGGCCAATATAAGTACAAATTTAAAGACCAGTTATGGGCTTGTTTTTAGTTATAAATTTCTTTCGATCCGTTTGGGAGTACGTCCGAGTTTATCTAATAATGAAAAAGAAAACAAAGGGGAAACAGATTTCTTCCGGTTTAGGGTTAAATTACTATTCGATAAATGGACTCATAGATTAGAATATAATTATACCAGAGGCTTTTATATTGATAACACTCAAGAAATTGACGCAACTATAAACAATTCAAATTTTCATATTCAATTCCCACGATTAACAACTAATATTATAACTGGATCTTCTCAGTATAATTTTAACAACAACTATTCTTTTAAGGCAATAGAATCTAATACCGAAATTCAATTAAAAAGTGCCGGGTCTTTTGTGACGGGTATTAACTATGCTTTTTATGATGTATCTGGAACAAATTATTTAATACAAGAAGGAGGGGAAGCTACTTATAAAACTGAATTTAGCGATTATAAAGGATTTAGTGCCAGCCTCAATGCTGGCTACTATTATACTTTTGTCCTTCATAAATTTTGGTATCTAAATGCTTTTGCTAAGCCTGGTGTTTCAGTTGATCTTTACAATACTACATTTTATTCTGAAAGTGAATCTTATAAGGAAAATAACAAGGAATTTTTCTTTTCTTTAAATACTGGTACTGCTGCTGGTTATAATGGGAGAAAAATTTATTTTGGAATAGAATATAACTATTCTGTAAATAGTGAGAAATTTGATACTAATAGCATCAATCTGCAACCCATCAAGAATAGTTTACATGTTTTTATAGGCTACCGTTTTAAAGCTCCAAAACAAGTTACTAAACCAGTAGATATGATCGAAAAAAAAGTGCCAATTTTGAAAAATAAGAATACTAATTAATCAAAAAGTGTTGTGTAATTCACAGGTTCCAAAATACTAGGTTCATTTGTAATTCGCTTTCTATCATACAGATTTCTAGAAACTGAATGGGCTTTAAATTCTTTTTTAGTAAAACCAATTTTCAACAAATCCGAAATATGTGTATCCTTTAAATCTTCTTGCAACCACTCCCCTTTTAGATCATTGTTTAAAACCAAAGGCATTCGTTTTTTTACGTTGTGAATTTCAGAAAAGAAATCATTTGCTTCAGTCGTAATAATCGAACAAGACAATGATTCATCGGTGTGCTCATTATAAATTCCAGCAAATACAAACAGATCTCTTCCATCATCAAATTCATCTGTAGGAATATAGCAATAATAAGGAATGGACATATTATTTCTTCTATGTGGCTCAAAGAAACCATCTGCAATAATTAGACATCTTTTTTCTATAGCACTTTCCTGATACATTTTGGAACTAAGAAGGGTTTCACTTTTTGCATTTAGTGTATTGTACTTTTTTCTGAAACCTAAAATATCATCTTCAGCCCAATCTGGAATTAAGCCCCAAGTTGACGGGCAAATTAAATTGGGTGCTGTCATTTTGATAATGGAAACTGTCGGATAATTAAACCCATTAGCATGATAGAAAGGGTTATAGTTGAAATTCTTATAAAAATCAGCCGTCTGGTTTTTTTTAACCAGTTGCTTAATTTTAGTAGATGAAATATCGAAGCACAAAAGAATTGTTTTAATTATTCAGGATATTCTATTCGAAGATGATAAATATTATTCAATTTCTTTTTGAGTACTTTTTTTATAATTTGAATATCCCTAAAGGTAATATTTGCATTTAGAAATTGCCCTTGTTCCATTTGGCTATCTATTATTTTTTCAACAAAGGCTTCTAATTTTGAAGAGGTTGGTTCTTTCAAGCTCTTACTGGCGGCTTCCACACTATCGGCCATCATCAATATAGCTGTTTCTTTAGAAAATGGTATCGGTCCGGGATACATAAAATCTTCCTTATTTGCTTCACCAATATTCTCATTTTCTTTCGAATAAAAATAATAAACCAAACTGGTACCATGATGGGTACGTATAAAATCAATGATGCGATCTGGAAGCTTATTCTTTTTGGCAATCTCAATTCCTTTTATAACATGATCGATAATTATTTGAGCACTTTCTTTGGGATCCAATTCATCATGTGAGTTGATAGAAGACACTTGATTTTCGGTGAAATATGTAGGGTTTACCATTTTACCAACGTCATGATATAATGCCCCTACCCTAACTAACATTGCATTTGCTCCAATCTCATTTGCTGCAGCTTCAGCTAAATTTGCAACATTTAAAGAGTGATGAAAAGTGCCGGGTGCTTTATTGGATAGCTCTTTAAGTAATTTTGAATTGGTATCACTAAGCTCCAATAAGGAAACATCGGAAACCAAACCAAATACCTTTTCATAGATATATATTAGAGGAAATGCAAATAGTGTAATAAGACCACATAAAACAAAATATCCAAAATACTCCCATTCAATCAATTCGATATTTCCTTCCTGAATAATAAAGAAAGCAAAGTATCCAATCATATAAACCATGGTTATTTGACCAACAGAAATGAAAAGATTGGCTCTCTTATACAGCTCAGAAATTGTTAATATCGTGACGATTCCTGCAATAATTTGTAGGAAAAAAAACTCAAAACTATTGGGGACTATAAATCCAAGTAATAAGACCGTTAAAACATGAACAAACAAACCTAATCTGGCATCAAAAAATGTTTTTAAAACTAATGGCAAAACACACAATGGTGTTATATACACAAGTTTAGCATCATACTTTACAATCATAGTGGTTAGAAAAACCATCAAAATAACATTAAAGAAGATAAAAGTTACCTTGGTATTATTCTCATAGATGATAGGTCTGTAGTTCTTCAGAAATAGAAATAACATTAAAAAAACCAGGAATACCAACATGGAATAGCCCAGAAGCAACCAATAGTAATTAGATTTTGTCCAAACTTGAGATTGAAATTCAGATTTTAATGAAGTTAATATTTGAAATTTATTTCCTTCAACGACTTCCCCTTTGGCAATGATCCTGCTTCCTTTATCAATCACACCCCTGTTGGGATTGATCGCTTCAATCTCGCTACTGATACTAGTCTCGGTAAGCTTGCTATTATACGATATATTGGGTAGTGCAACTTCTAAAAGAATTTCAAATAAATAATTTTCAGAAAAACCAAGAGATGCTTCCCTTAGTGTATTGCTAATAAGTTCATCAAGCTCTTTATAATTTAATAACTGATTATAAGTAAACTCTTCAACAGCACTCCCATTTTTTAAATAAATTAATTTTTCATCAGGGAAAGGAAGAATCTCATCAATTATACCAATCGAATAGAGTTCATTTATTATAGTGGATCCAATGTTTGTAAGGTATTCTTTAGATAAATCATGAATACTGTCCTGATATGTTTCATCTAATAATTCTATAAATAAAGAATGAGATCCTAAAACAATAGTTGTATCGCTTTCAAAATATGGGGTAGCATTGGCACGAATATCTTCAATTTCTTTTTCTAAGCTTTCTGAATCTTTTTTTAGCGTAAAGCTAAAGGGAGCATACAAATTCTCATACTGCCAAAGTTTACCTTTTTGAAAATTATACTTAAACTGACCGCCCTTAGGCAACATATATATAATTAATCCTGTTGCAATTATAAAAAGGAATACCTTATATATAAAAGATTGGTTTTTTGAAAAAAAAGAAAAGAAGTTGCTCATTAAAATCTGTTAGAATTCACAAAGATATAAATATCGTTTGTTTATTTAAAAATACATAATATTAATTGATTTTTTAATTTTTAATCATTAGTGTCCGATTAAAATTTCTAATTATGCTTGAAAGCCATATATAGCGATCGATTAAGCCTTTTTAATATAGGTACACCTTGCTTTTTGTTATTTTTTGACATTTCATTTTTAAAAAGTCATGATTGTTTAAAAAACAGAAAAACAGCTAGTTACAATCAGGTCTTTGCTCTTATGTCTTTTAGCGAAGCGGTCTTATGTCTTTTATCGGACAACAGTGATTTTTAATAATAATCGAAAACTGACATGTATTTAAAACGCTTATAACTTTAATATACATAAGGCAAAATAAACTATCTGAAATGTGTAAATTTGTATTCTCTATTTATTAATAAAAAATGTCTTCAAATGAGTAAAAAAGTAGTTATCGTTTCTGCAGTACGAACGCCAATAGGAAGTTTTATGGGAAGTTTATCATCATTAACCGCATCCCAATTGGGTTCTGTTGCGATTAAAGGTGCTTTGAGTAAAATTAACCTCGACCCTACTCTTGTTGATGAAGTATTTATGGGCAATGTCGTTCAGGCTGGAGTTGGACAAGCACCTGCTCGTCAAGCTGCTTTAGGAGCAGGAATACCAAATACAGTGCCTTGTACCACAGTTAATAAAGTTTGCGCTTCTGGAATGAAAGCTGTAATGAATGCTGCACAGGCTATTGCTTTAGGTGATGCAGAAATTATTGTAGCTGGAGGAATGGAAAGCATGAGTAATATTCCTCATTATGTGCATCTAAGAAATGCACACAAATTCGGTCCAAAAACGATGGAAGATGGTATGCAAAAAGATGGATTAGTAGATGCATACGATCAAAATGCTATGGGTGTTTGTGCAGATCTTTGTGCAAGCGAACACCAAGTGAGCAGAGAAGAACAAGATAATTTTTCTATACAATCTTATAAACGTTCTGCTCAAGCATGGGCAGATGGTAAATTTGATGATGAAGTTATACCTGTTGAAATCCCTCAACGTCGTGGAGAACCTGTAATTTTTGCTGAAGATGAAGAATACAAAAATGTCCGCATGGAAAAGATACCTTCATTACGTGCAGTATTTACAAAAGACGGGACTGCTACAGCTGCAAATTCATCTACTATAAATGATGGTGCAGGTGCAATGATACTTATGAGTGAAGAAAAAGCTAAGGAATTAGGATTAACAATACTTGCTTCTATTAAAAGCTATGCAGATGCTGCTCAAGAACCTGAGTGGTTTACTACTGCCCCTGCAAAAGCATTGCCAAAAGCCTTGGCAAAAGCTAACATTGAAATAAATGATGTTGATTATTTTGAGTTCAATGAAGCCTTTGCTGTTGTTGGATTGGCAAATATGAAGCTACTAGGGTTAAACGACAGCAATGTTAATGTTAATGGAGGTGCTGTTTCACTAGGTCACCCACTAGGATGTAGTGGTGTAAGGATATTAATCACACTAATTAATGTATTAAAACAAAACAATGCTAAAATTGGTGCAGCCGCAATATGTAATGGCGGTGGTGGTGCATCTGCTATGGTAATTGAAAGATAAACCCTATTTTTGAATCTTTAATTATTTAATCTTTCGATTTTTTTAAATGAAATACGGCCTTTGTAATTTAAGTGTTATTCCATTAAGAGTTGAAGCTGATGATACCAGTGAAATGGTTTCTCAGGTTTTATACGGTGAAACTTTCAAAGTATTGGAAAGCAGTAAAAAATGGAGCCATATTAGTTTGTCGTACGATACCTACGAAGGCTGGGTCGATAACAAACAATTTCTTTTAATTTCTGAAGATGATTTCAATTCATTAGAAAAGTTAACACTAAATCTTTCATCTAATTTTGTTGATATTATTATTACTTCTGAAAAAGAATTGTTTTCAATTTGCCTTGGAAGTCATATTAATGTAACTGACTTTTTACAACATAATTATGAAGGTAGTTCTATTACAGGCTCTCAACCTAAATCAAGGATTATTGAAACCGCACAACTTTATCTCAACAGCCCTTATTTATGGGGAGGCAAAACACCCTTTGGAATAGATTGTAGTGGCTTTACTCAAATGGTATATAAACTTAATGGATATAAGTTACTTCGGGATGCTAGTGAACAAGCTACCCAAGGAGATTCTTTAAGTTTTATTGAAGAAAGTGAACCTGGTGATTTGGCCTTTTTTGATAATGAAGAAGGAATTATAACACATGTTGGGATTATTATGCAAAACAACCACATCATTCATGCATCCGGAAAAGTAAGAATTGATCGTTTAGATCAATCTGGAATCTTCAATAATGACATCAGAAAGCATACTCATAAGCTCAGAGTGATCAAACGTATTATATAAAAAAAGCTTCCATTCTACAATTTAGAATGGAAGCTTTTTAAAATTTATAATCTAAGTATTATTGGTCTACACCTAATTCTTCCAGGCGAGTTTTCATCATTTTTGCTTTATCATCCAAAGCCAATAAGCTATATATATTCTTTAATGTTCGAATTAAATCAGCATCGGTATTTCGTAATTCAGAAGCTTTCTCTAAATAAGGTAATGCCTCCATATAAATATCATTTTTAGCTTCTTTTAATTCATCATAACGGTCATAATCAGCATTTGAAGTTCCCAAAGAATTCATTTCCTCAATGATTTCTCCCTCTTTGGATAATATGAGATCTGCTTTATTGATAATAGCCTCTACATAATCAGGCTTTAATTCAATTGCTTTATCGTAAAACTTCATTGCTGCTTCAACCTCATTATTCTTTTTACTTGCAACACCTAAATTATAATAGAGTTCTGGATTGTTAGGATCTTTACTAATAACTTCGTTGATAATTTTTTTATAGCCTACCATATCACCAGCATTATAATACATTTCTGCTTCTGCACGCATCAATGCAATATCGTCTGGGTTTTCTTTTCTTGCTTTCTTAATCAATTCTTTAGCTTTTTCAGAATTATCAGTACTCACATAAATAAGAGTCATATTCCTCAAAATATCACCTCTTTTAGAATCGGTAGTTTTATCAACTGGATTTATAAAATCTCCACTTTTACATACCAAATCTCTTTCCGTTTTGGAATTGAACTTTTGCGTTTCACCATTTTCCTTATTATTGGCATAGTATTCAATTTCAATTCCTGTAAATTTTAAGTCTAATAATTCTTGATAATATGCCAAAGCATTATCATATTCTTTTGCATTAACAGCATTACCTGCAGCATAATATAAAACAGCAGTATCTTGCTTACTTACATTATATGCTCGATATAATTTTTTAGCAGCCAGGCTATTTTCTTTTGCATTTTGATCTAAAATAGCACTGTTTATTAATGCATCTCTTAAATCTCTAATTCCAGCTTCAGCATCCGTAGCATTACTACCTTTAGGATCTAGAGCCATCACTTTTTCAAAAGCATTTCCAGCTGAGTTCAATTTCTCAAAATCATTCCCTGCATTGCCAAGATAGGCTTGCCCTAAAAAAAGATAATAATCCGATTTAAGGTCTTTGTCTGCAGTAGCAATTAGACCTTCTGCTTGTTTTAAATACGATTGAGCCTCTGTAAACTCACCCGCTTTAATAGCTTTTTCGGCTTTTTTTATCTCTTTTTTCTGTCCAAATGTTATTGCAGAAATCAACATAATCCCCACTATTAAAATTTGCTTTTTCATTGTTTTATATTTATAATTTATTCCTCTTCTTGATTATTATCTTTAGTGTCATCTATACTATCTGAATTTTCAATAATTGTGCCATCCTCATTTAACTCTGCTTCATATACTTCATCTTCATCATGCATCACTTTTGCAACAGCTGCGATAGCGTCTCCATCTCTTACCTTTATAAGACGAACACCTTGAGTTGCACGACCCATAACACGTAATCCTGAGACTTCTAATCGAATAGCAATTCCAGATTTATTAATGATCATTAGATCATCATTATCAGTCACATTTTTAATGGCGACTAAATTACCTGTTTTTTCTGTAACATTTATGGTTTTCACACCTTTTCCTCCTCTATTGGTGATTCTATAATCTTCTAAACTAGATCGTTTACCATAACCATTTTCGGAAACAACTAAAACATCAGATTCAGTTTCATTGATAGTAATCATTCCTATAACTTCATCATTTTCGGCACCCAACCGAATTCCTCTAACTCCAGAAGCATTTCTACCCATGGAACGTGTTTTCTCTTCTTCAAAACGGATCGCTTTACCAGATTTTACTGCTAGCATTACATGACTGTCACCTCGTGTAAGTTTTGCTTCCAATAATTCATCACCTTCTCTAATTGTAATAGCGTTTATACCATTGGTTCTAGGACGTGAATATTGTTCCAACAAGGTCTTTTTAACCTGACCTTTCTTCGTTGCCATGATCACATAACGACTATTAATATACTCATCATCCTTAAGGTCTTGAGTGCAAATAAATGCTTTCACCTTATCGTCTTGTTCAATATTAACTAAATTCTGAATCGCTCTACCTTTTGATGTACGACTACCCTCTGGAATTTCAAATACTCTCATCCAGAAACATTTTCCTTTTTGAGTAAAGAATAACATGTATTGGTGATTGGTACCCACAAATAAATGTTCTAAGAAATCCTCATTACGTGTAGATGATGCTTTTGCTCCTATTCCTCCCCGGTTTTGTTTTTTATATTCTGAAAGTGAAGTACGCTTAATATATCCTGCATGTGAAATAGTGATTACCACCTTTTCGTCTGGAATAAGATCGGTGATACTTACATCTCCTCCTGCATATTCTATTACCGAACGACGCTCATCACCATATTTTTGTTGAATCTCTAATAATTCATCTTTAATGATACTCATTCTTAGTTCTTCACTACCCAGTATATCTTTATAGCCTTGAATGGTTTTCATTAATTCATCGTATTCATTTCTAAGCTTATCTTGCTCCAGGCCAGTAAGTTGACGTAAGCGCATTTCTACTATCGCTTTGGCTTGTATTTCTGAAAGTTCAAAAGCTTTAATCAACTTTGCACGCGCTTCATCAGCATTTGAAGAAGCACGAATCAATCTAATAACTTCATCAATATTATCTGAAGCAATGATCAATCCTTCTAATATATGTGCTCGTTCTTCAGCCTTCCGAAGCAAATATTCAGTACGTCTTACAACTACTTCGTGACGGTGTTCCACAAAATAGAGAATCAATTCTTTCAGGTTTAAAAGACGTGGTCTGCCTTTGACCAAACAAATATTATTTACACTAAAACTAGATTGAAGTGCAGTGTATTTGTACAACATATTGAGTACAATATTAGGAATCGCATCACGCTTTAAAATATAGACGATACGCATCCCCTTTCTATCGGATTCATCACGAATATTTGAAATTCCTTCAATTTTCTTATCATTAACAAGGTCAGCAGTTTTCTTAATCATATCTGCCTTATTCACCTGATAAGGAATTTCATTAACAATGATACATTCTCTACCATTGACTTCTTCAATAATGGCTTTTCCACGCATTACTATTTTTCCTCTTCCAGTATGGAACGCATCTTTTACACCTTCATACCCATAAATAGTTCCACCAGTTGGGAAATCTGGAGCCTTTACATGCTCCATCAATCCATCAATATCAATATCATTATCTTCAATAAAGGCAATAGTACCGTTGATTATTTCGGTTAAATTATGTGGAGGCATATTTGTAGCCATTCCAACTGCGATTCCAGAAGCTCCATTAATTAATAATCCAGGAACACGTGTAGGTAATACAGTGGGCTCTTGTAAAGTGTCGTCAAAGTTTAATTTATGATCTACTGTCTCTTTGTCAATATCTGCCAACATGTCTTCAGAAATTTTCTGCATACGTGCTTCAGTATAACGCATTGCTGCCGGACTATCTCCATCAATAGACCCAAAGTTACCCTGTCCATCTACTAACATATAACGCAAACTCCATTCCTGAGCCATACGCACCATAGCATCGTATACAGAGGTATCTCCATGTGGGTGATATTTACCCAAAACTTCCCCAACAATTCTTGCAGATTTTTTATGAGCGCCTGTTGCTCTAATTCCTAATTCATGCATTCCAAATAAAACACGCCTATGTACCGGTTTCATTCCGTCTCTAACATCTGGTAATGCACGCGATACTATTACTGACATTGAATAATCAATGTATGCCGATTTCATCTCATCCTCAATATTAATAGGGATCAATTTTTCGCCTTCAGCCATATATTTTTTCTTTAATTTTAATTATTATTCTAAAAAAGCAAGATACATTATTTGTATCTTTATAAATGTAAAATAATAATCAAAAATTCACTATTTTATTAACAAAAATAGAGGCTAAAACCGTTAATAACTATCGTTTTTATTGTTTTGATTTTAGTAAGTTTTTTTGTCCTTTTACTACTATAGACCTTAATAGGGTATAGTTTTTGCCTTATTCAAGGAATTATATTATTTTTAGACGTTAGGAAATTAAATTATGGATGATAATTTTTCACCAAGAGTAAAAGATGTAATCGCTTATAGTAAAGAGGAAGCGTTAAGGTTGGGCCACGAATTTATCGGTACCGAACATTTAATGCTAGGCCTTTTGCGAGATGGTAACGGCAAAGCTGTTTCCATTTTGAATACATTGGATATAGACCTTAATCACCTTCGAAGGAAGGTTGAAATACTGAGCCCTGCTAATCCAACTTTGGAAACGGTTTCCAATGAAAAGAAAAACCTTCATTTAACCAGACAAGCAGAAAGAGCACTTAAAACTACATTTTTAGAAGCTAAATTGTTTCAAAGTTCTTCTATAAATACTGCACATTTACTATTGTGTATACTAAGAAATGAAAATGACCCAACTACAAAATTGCTAAATAAAATGAAAGTAGATTATGATGGTGTTAAAGATCAATTTAAACTTTTGATTGCTAACGACGATGATTATATTGAGAGCCCTTCTTCAGAATCATTCCCAAGTGAAGGCGATTCTGCTTCAGAAGAAAAAGGAAATGAAAATATTTTTTCTGGAAGTACCGCCAAGACCAGTAAAAAGTCAAAGACTCCTGTTTTAGATAATTTTGGAAGAGATCTTACTTCATTTGCCTTGGAAGATAAATTGGATCCTGTTGTTGGCCGTGAAGATGAAATACAGAGAGTTTCACAAATTCTCAGTCGAAGAAAAAAGAACAACCCCTTACTTATCGGTGAACCTGGTGTGGGTAAATCAGCAATAGTCGAAGGTCTTGCCCTTCGAATTGTCCAAAGAAAAGTATCCCGTATCTTATTTGATAAGCGTGTTGTAACATTAGATCTCGCTAGTCTCGTTGCTGGAACAAAATATCGTGGTCAGTTCGAAGAAAGAATGAAAGCCGTGATGAATGAGTTAGAAAAAAATGAAGACATTATCTTATTCATTGATGAAGTACACACAATAGTTGGTGCTGGTGGTGCTACAGGTTCTTTAGACGC
>Ga0164313_10003354_pt1 | contig 14291 bp, 11 predicted proteins | sample GuaBasSedimGuay4_FD_113735 | JGI IMG/M metagenome (GOLD analysis project Ga0164313, IMG submission 113735) | Subseafloor sediment microbial communities from Guaymas Basin, Gulf of California, Mexico - Guay4, Core 4569-4, 0-3 cm | ecosystem: Environmental > Aquatic > Marine > Hydrothermal vents... | reverse complement strand
TAACCTGGGATGGTCTAAATGAATCCGGACACCCTGTTAACCGGGGGATGTATATATGTAATCTGGAATATGCGGATAAAATGCTGGCTGAAAAGATAGTGTATATTAGATAGATGAAGAAGGAAGAATGGAATGATGGAAAGATGGAATTAGACTGTCAAACTACTTCTAACACTCAGTCTGATTATTGACTTTCTTTGGCCGGAGCAGATTTTATCTATGAGCGATAAAAAGAGGCAGTCGTGATTTGGTCATTATATGTCTTGCTACACTGGGCAACAGGATATTCGAAAACCGGCTACGGCCATACGCCCCCATCACAATAAGGGGATTGTTGACCGTGCCTGCAAAATTGCTGATTTCGTCAGAAATGGTGTTCCCTTCAAGCAATTGGATGCCAACATCATTGAAATGTTGCTTTATCAATTCCATAAGTAGCTTTTCATTTTTTATCCCCTCGTCATCCGGTGACTTCATTACTGTAAGTATTGAAACAGGTTTATTTTTCGAGTGACCGGCAAAAAGATTGCTAAAAGCCCGGATAGCAAATACAGACGAATCCTTTCCGTCGTAAGTGAATATGATATTGTCGATTTTGCAAATGTTGTCTGGCAAAATCATGACGGGTCATTTACTCCCTTTAAGGACTTGATAGAGGAGGGATGAATCAGGTTTTTTATTTGAAAAGTTAAAAAATATCTGATAACTTAAAATGAGTAGATCTGCATATACAGTTTGTTTGATGACCTCCTGGGCGGTAAAATGGAAATCGTTGTATATTTCATACCTGATCTTATTTTCTTTTGCTTTCTTTTCGCATATTGAAATCACATCGGCTTTGTCCCGGTCTTCTTCAGTCAGACCGTCATTTTTTACAGACTTGAATCTAAAGGGTATTGTTTTTTCAACAAACTCATTCACGGCCGATTTATACGTAAGATCTTTTACAATCAAACCCACAAACAAATGTTTGTTCAGATTGCCATACAGATCTTTAGTCAATCCAAAAAGATTTTCATTGAAAGATTCACTTTTGGTAAGTGCAAATAGAAATTTGGCCATGGGTGGCGATAATTTTAGTTAAAAAAATATAATTTTCCGTAGAGTTATCATTTAAGTTAAAAAACAGGCGGTATTTAGCCTATCTATAAAGCCAGGATCTTATTCAGAAAAAAATCAGCAGACCTGACAGGTTTTGCAAAACCTGTCAGGTCTGCTAACGCTATTTAATGCGGAAGGTCCAAACGGGCCTTTGAGCATGGTTTACTACATCTTCTGCTATACTTCCACTGAGCAGATGCAGAATTCCACTTCTGCGATGTGTGGCCAAAGCAATCAGATCTGCATCGATATCCTGAGCGAAATATATGATTCCATCTTCTTCTAATTTATCATTATAAATATTGATTGTATAGTTTTTAATTCCATTTTTATCTATAAAATCCTGTAATAAGCGCTTGGTTTTTCTCGTGGTTTCAAAGTTGTTGGGTGTATTAATCCTTACCAGGTGCAATTTAGCGTTGAACACAGCCTGCAATTTCAAAAGATCATTTGAAACGGAACATTCAGCCGGTGTAAAATTTGATGCAAACACAATATTATGGATTGATTTTAAGTCTTTCGGTTGCTTAACTGTGAGTACAGGGCATTTTGCATGACGCACTACTTTTTCAGTATTTGAACCGATAAGCATTTCAGATGTGCTACCGGCACCTTTGGAACCCATAATAACCAGGTCGATATCATCTTCACGGATTTTGTCTGTAATGTATAGGTAAGCATTGCCTATTTTGATATCTGTAGTAATTTGTATCCCTTCCTTTTTATGTGTATTGACAAATTTCTCCATTTTCTCTTCAGCAGTTGAATGAAGTGTATTTAGGAATTTTTCGTCAAACTCAAGTCCGGCCGGACTCCCCATCATGGGATAGGCGGATGCGCCTGCTGTAAAATCATAGATACCGGCATAGTCGAGTACATGCAGAGTAATGATGGTTGCATCATTGGTTTCTGCTATCTGGCTTGCCAGATCGAAAGCAAATCCCGATTGTTCAGAAAAATCGGTTGGAACCAATATCTTTTTCATAAGCTTAAAATTTGAAGTAATCAGTAAGTAAGTTACAAAAAATCTGTCAACGAATTAACACGAATTAGCACGAAAAATAATTAGTGGAAAAAAAATATAGTATAAATCCGCGAAAATTCACTATCACTTCCGATAGCTATCTGAAATGAAGTCTAAAAAAGCAGAGTTTACTAAGGTAATCGAGCATTTTTTCGACGAGCATAACGCAGAGAGTGGACATTATGGACAGACTATCCTAATTTTGAAAATCGGCTTCCCTGATCAATCCTTCAGTATCCAAAATTTTAATTTTTTTCCCCTGGAAGGAAATGAGTTGTTGGGTTTTGAAGTCAGAAAGCAGGCGTATTACAGATTCTGTGGCTGTGCCTATGATATTGGCCAGATCTTCGCGCGAAAGGGCAATATTTATTAAATCCCTCTCTGCGCCATCAACACCATAATTGTCTTTGAGCATTAGCAATGTAGTCGCAAGACGTTCGCGAACTGATTTTTGTGCGAGAGTCATTAGTTTTTTTTCTGTTTTCCCAAGTTCATGGGCCATTTTACCGGCCATGAGTTTGAAGAATTCAAAGTTGTTGTGCAACACCTGGATGAAATCTTCCTGTGGTATATAGCAGATGGCACCTTCCTCAATTACAGTAGCAGATGAATTATAAAATTCATCGCTAATCAATGCCCTGTAACCAAGAAAATCGCCAGGTTTGGCAAGCTTTATTATTTGTTCTTTGCCTTCAGAGCTTACTTTATATACTTTTACCTTACCTGAATTGACACAAAACAAGCCCATTGGCCGGGTGCCTTCATAAAAAAGGGTTTGTCCTTTTTTATATTTGATGCACGTTTTATTTTGTGAAATGGTTTTTAGGTCTGATTCGGATAAATCTTTAAACATAGAATGCTCACGACCGGGGCATATCAGGCAAGGAAGTTTTATGTTTTTTTTCTCGCTCAAAGTTCTTCAATTTTACACAAATATATAGAATTCTTCAATTAATCAGCAACCCTAAACCAAAAGACAACACAAACAAAAGAGAAGTCATGGCCATTTGTTTTAATAGTGGGTCTATTTCATTTGCACCTTGGCGTCGCTCCACACTTATGGCATTGTAAATTATAGCAGGAACGGAGATCAGGAAAATATATTGGTACGGCGAGCGATATGTGATGATTGTGAATATCAGAGCTGAAATCAGAGCTATTGATAAAAGCGCCCAATGATATCTGACTGCATTTTTTTTCCCTACCCTGACGGGAATTGTCATTTTCCCTGCAATTTTATCAGATTCAATATCCCGTATGTTGTTGATATTCAATACAGCTGTGGCTAATAGCCCGATACTAAGGGCGGGTAGTAGAATGGTGGGTTTAAATGAACCTGTAAATAGATAATAAGATCCGGCGACGCCCAAAAAACCAAAGAAAATAACTACCGACAAATCGCCCAATCCGGCATAACCGTATGGATTTTTCCCTGCTGTATATTTGACAGCTGCCCAGATAGCCGCAATTCCCATTAAGAGAAATATCCAGAAAGCTGTAGATGCGGTGCCCATTGAAAACTTTAGAAGTTCATATCCAGAAGCCAGGGACAATAAAGTGACAATTATAATGGCCTTGCGCATGTTATCCCTGGAAATAATACCGGCCTGCACTGCTCTTTTAGGTCCTTTTCTATGTTCATGATCCGCGCCATGTATCGCATCGCCATAATCGTTGGAAAGATTTGATAGAATTTGAAGAAAAAGTGTGGTCAGACTTGCCAGAAAGAAAATTATCCAATCGAAATGTCCATCGAAAGCAGCCAGAAAACCTCCCAGACCTATACTTGCCAGGGCCAGGGGAAGTGTTCTCGGTCGAAAAGCGGTAATCCAGTTTTTTATTTGGGGCATATTTTTTTAAAAATTAATAAATTGAAATTCCAAATTACAATAATCAAATAATAATTCAATTCCAAAACACAATATTCAAACTTGTACTGAGTCTTGTCAAAGTATTTCAAAACTTTTTGGGAGGCATATTATTCAGGATCTATTTTTTTATTTTGAATATTGAGAATAGTTTGATATTTGCTGTTTATTGTGCCATAAACTCAAGTGTTTGATTCAGAAAGTTCGAGTTCAAGGCTTGCGCAGCTCGAAAAATGTGAGTCCCGCCAGTCGGCGGGATGACCATTTTGAGAGCAAGCGTAACGCAGAAATCGGACTTTATGGACAAACACTATTCTACATTCTTTCAGGAACCTGTATCCCCAACAGATCCATTGCTAACCTGATGGTTCTTGACACCTGTTTTGAAAAAGCCAATTTGAATAATTTTTTATCTTCGTCCGGTTCCTTAAATATGGACTCTTCTGTATAGAACCTGTTATATTCTTTGGCTACCTCATAGATAAATTGTGCGATTTGGGATGGGGAATAATTTTCTGCCGCTTCAGCTACGAGTTGGGGATAACTGTTGAGCATATAAATTATACTTATAACCGATTCATCTAATTCTTCAAGTTTGTCAAATTCCGGGTTGTCAAATTCCAGTTTTTCTTCGTTGGCTTTTCGTAGTAGAGCAGATATACGGGCATGAGTATATTGTATGAAAGGGCCGGTGTTGCCATGAAACTGAATAGATTCTTCAGGGTTAAACAGCATACGTTTTTTGGGGTCTACTTTTAGCAGGAAGTATTTTAATGCCCCTAATGCCAGTATTTCATACAATTCATTTGCCTGTTTGTCACTCAATCCTTCTATTTTCCCTAATTCTTCTGTGTGTTTTCTGGCAGTTTCAATCATTTCATCAATCAGGTCGTCGGCGTCTACCACCGTTCCTTCTCTCGACTTCATCTTTCCGCCAGGTAGGTCTACCATGCCATACGACAGGTGATATAATTCATCAGAGTATGGACGGCCCAGTTTTTTAAGCAGTTTGAATAGTACATCAAAGTGGTAATCCTGTTCATTTCCTACCACGTAAACAGAACGGTCACAATGAGTATCATGATATTTAAGATCGGCTGTGCCAAGGTCCTGGGTGATGTATACCGATGTTTGATCTGCCCTCAGCAATAACTTTTCATCCAGCCCTTCGTCAGATAGATCAGCCCAGACAGATCCATCATCTTTTCTGTAAAAAATACTTTTCTCCAGCCCTTCGTCAACAATAGCTTTACCGAGCAAATAAGTTTCCGATTCGTGATATGTTTTATCAAAATCAACCCCCATTCGCTTGTATGTGACATCAAATCCATCATAAACCCATTGGTTCATCTTTTTCCATAAAGCGTGAATTTCCGTATCATTATTCTCCCAGGCTTTCAGTATTTTACGAGCTTCTATTATCAGGGGAGCTTCATTGGCGGCTTCTTTTTCAGATAATCCCTTTGCTATCAGCTGTTGGATTTCTTTTTTGTATTCCTGATCAAATTTTACATAGTAATTTCCTACAAGATGATCTCCTTTGATGCCTGTTGATTCAGGTGTTTCACCTTGCCCGAACTTTTTATAGGCTAGCATCGACTTACAAATATGGATACCCCGATCATTAACAAGGTTGACTTTTGTGACATTGTATCCCGCAGCTTTGTAGATTTGTGAAGTCGCATAACCCAGAAAATTATTTCTCAGATGGCCCAGGTGTAAAGGTTTGTTTGTATTTGGTGAGGAGTATTCTATCAGAAAATGCCGGGGTTTTGGTGGTAACTTTCCAAATTGTTCATCTTTATATCCTTTTAAAAATAATTGTTTCCAGATTTCAGGTCGAATTGACAAGTTTAAAAAACCTTTAACTACATTATAATCACTTACTAAATTACCGTTTTTCATCAAATAATCACCAAGTACTTTTCCGGTATCTTCTGGTTTACTTTTTGTGATACGTAAAAATGGAAAAGTTACAAAAGTATACTGCCCTTTAAACTCTTTTCTGGTCGGTTGCAGACTTAAATCTTCTTTTTTGATCAGATGATTAAAACAATTGCCGAAGGCTTCGGCTATTTCACTGAGCAGATCTCCCTGAATATTCATCCTATTTTGTCTTTTTTACCTTAATTGATTCTCCTGTTTCCAGATTAAGGTTGCAAAGATTGTAAATTAATATCAATATTGCATTGCAAATTTAAAATCCGGATAGAAATGAGTTGTTATGCTGATTTGATTAAACAAACTTTTAACTTTCCAACGGAGGAGTTCGATGTACAAGACGATGAATTATTCTTTCATGGGTTGTCATTGATGGGTTTGATTGAAAAATACGGAACCCCATTAAAATTATCTTATTTGCCCAAAATCAGTCAAAACATTCAGAATGCCAGGAATATGTTTGAATCAGCCATGCAGCAACATCGCTATGATGGTTCTTATACTTATTGCTATTGTACAAAAGCTTCACATTTTAGTTTTGTAATTGAAGAGGCACTAAAAAATGATGTTAAGTTAGAAGTATCTTCGGCCTATGATCTCGACATCGTGCGGAAGTTGTATGAGAAGGGCTCTATAGATAAGGATATGCTGATAGTCTGTAATGGGTTCAAACGCCCTTTATATAAACAATATATTTCTGAACTCATTAATGAGGGGTTTGAGAATTGTATGCCTGTTATTGACAATCACAATGAATTGGAGTATTACGAGAATCATTGTGAAAAACCAGTTCGGATTGGCATCCGTATGGCGGCGGATGAGGAACCTAATTTTGAGTTCTATACTTCCAGGCTGGGAATCCGGTATAATGATGTTGTGGGTTTTTATAAGGACAAGATACAGGGGAGGAAAAATATTCAATTGAAAATGTTGCATTTTTTTATTCACTGGGGGATTAGTGATTCAGCATATTATTGGAGCGAATTGAGCCGCTTTATTTACAAATATTGTGAGTTGAAAAAATTCTGTCCAAAATTGGATACGATTGATATAGGAGGTGGTTTTCCCATAAAAACTTCTCTGGCTTTTGAGTTTGATTATAAATATGTTACCGATCAGATTGTTCAGAATATTAAATGGATATGTGATGAGTCCCATGTGCCCGTCCCTAATATCATCACCGAGTTTGGTGCCTATACTGTAGGTGAAAGCGGTGCTGTCTTATATTCGGTGCTCGATCAAAAACTCCAGAATGAAAAAGAATTGTGGTATATGATTGACGGATCGTTTATCACACAAATTCCAGATTCATATAATATAAATCAGAAATACATCATGCTGGCGGTAAATCAATGGAATGAATCACTGCATAAGGTTAATTTGGGGGGGCTTACATGTGATAGCCAGGATTACTATAGCTCAGAAACTCATACATCGGAGGTGTTTTTACCCAAGAACAATAATGGCCGCCCATTATATATAGGTTTTTTTAATACCGGTGCATATCAGGAATCAATAGGAGGCTACGGCGGATTACAACATTGCCTTATACCTGCACCCCGACATATTTTAGTTAGAAATGATGAAAAAGGAAATATCACAGATGAAATATTTAGTGATGAACAAAACAGCCAGGGTATGTTGGATATATTAGGATATTGATAAATTCGTAATTGTAGAGACGTTGCACGCAACGTCTCTCACGCAATGTCTCTACAATTGTATTAGTTGAAAAATTGAATTAATTTTGCTTCTTAATATTACCACAATGAAAAAAATTGACCAACAGGGCAAGTCCCTGGAAAAAATATCTACAGTCGTATATTCTGAAATTGATGAAACGGTTAAATATATTGCTGAAAAAATCGCAAACCTGATCCGTGAAAAGAATAAAAAATGGGAGAAGACAGTATTAGGTTTCGCTACGGGTGCTACACAGGTATATTTGTTCCGTGAACTGTCACGGATGCATAAGGAAGAGGGATTGAGTTTTAAAAATGTGATCATATTCAATGCTTCCGAGTATTATCCGCTGGAACCTGAAAGTCCCCATAGCCATCATACAATTTTGCATAAAAGGTTGATTGATGAGGTTGATATACCATCTGATCAGGTACACTTGCTTGATGGTAATGTTTCTCTTGATTTACTCGAAGACTATTGTCGGCAGTACGAAAAGATGATAAAGAAGTCAGGGGGTATTGATATACAGGTATTGGGTATAGGACGTACAGGACGCATCGGATATAATGAACCGGGATCTACAAAAAAGTCTAGGACACGGTTGGTGAAATTGACGCCCCTTTCACTGAATGATGCCGGAGCGGATTTTTTGAGAAAAGAATTCGTTCCTAACCGTGCTATAACTGTTGGCATTAAGACTATTCAAAAAGCAAAAAAGATCTATTTGCATGCCTGGGGAGAACGGAAGGCAGGTATATTAAAAGAGACTATTGAGGGTCCGGTTACAGAAAAGGTGCCGGCTTCTTTTTTGCAGGATCATTCTGATGTGGAGATTGTTATCGATCAATGGGCAGCCCTTTGCCTGACCCGCGTTAAACACCCATGGTTGGTCCGGTCAATCAAGTGGGACGAGCAACTCACCAAACGTGCGGTTATCTGGTTAAGCCAAACATTGAACAAGTCTTTACTAAAACTAACCGATGAAGACTACCGGGATAATAACCTGGGAGATATGCTTCTCTACTATGGTAATTCCTATGATTTAAACATACGAATATTCAATTTGATTCGTAATACCATTACGGGTTGGCCAGGTGGTAAAGCGGGATCTGATGATTCACTCAGGCCTGAACGTGCAGAGCCAGCCAAAAAACGTGTAGTGATTTTTAGCCCCCACCCGGATGATGATGTGATTTCTATGGGCGGCACTCTGTTGAGATTGGTAGAGCAGGGGCATGAAGTTCATGTGGCATATCAAACATCAGGCAATATTGCAGTGCATGATGATGATGCATGGAGATTTGCTGATTTTGCTGAAGATATGTATAATACTTTAGGTATGGATTGCACCAATATCAATGAAGTACATGAAAAAGTGATTCATGCTTTGAAAAGTAAACGAATAGGTGAACCCGATATACCGGAAGTGAAAACCATCAAGGGATTGCTAAGGAGGGGGGAAGCTTCAGCTGCCTGTCGTTTTTGTGGTGTAAAGGTTGAAAATGTACATTTTCTTAACATGCCGTTTTATGAAACCGGTTCGGTAGAAAAATCACCGCTGGGTGATGCTGATATCAGGATTGTTAAAGAACTATTGGCAGAGATAAAACCTCATCAGGTGTTTGCCGCCGGTGATCTGCGCGATCCACACGGCACACATAAGGTTTGCCTTGACAGTGTTTTTGCCGCCCTGAATGAATTGAAGGGAGAAGACTGGATTGATGGATGTTATCTGTGGTTGTATCGTGGTGCATGGCAGGAATGGGAAATCCATGAAATTGAAATGGCTGTACCGATAAGCCCAAACGAGTTGTTGAGAAAACGAAAAGCCATTTTTAAACATCAGTCACAAAAGGATGCACCGGTATTCCCTGGTGCTGATACGAGAGAGTTTTGGCAGCGTGCTGAAGACCGGAACCGGCTTACAGCGAAAACGTATGACAATTTGGGATTGACAGAATATGAAGCGATGGAGGCCTTCGTGAGGTATATGTATTAAGAATGCGATAATGAGACCTGCCTACCAGAATATTGGCTAACGCACGAGCAGGCTGGTAATGAATATTTAATAAACAATACAGATATGAATTATACTGCAGCACAAGAACGGTACGATTCGATGAAATACAATTATTGTGGTAGATCCGGATTGAAATTGCCGGCGATAACTCTTGGGTTGTGGCATAATTTCGGTGGTGTAGATTCGATTGAGAATGGCAGTGCGATGCTCCGAAAGGCTTTCGATTTAGGCGTCACTCATTTTGACCTGGCTAATAATTACGGACCTCCCTATGGATCGGCGGAGGAGACTTTCGGACGTATATTTAAAAAGGATTTTTTAAGTTATCGCGATGAATTGGTAATCTCTTCAAAAGCAGGCTACGATATGTGGCCCGGTCCTTATGGAGATTTCGGCTCGAGGAAATATCTGATAGCCAGTCTTGATCAAAGCCTGAAACGCATGGGTCTTGATTATGTAGATATTTTTTATCATCACCGTCCTGATCCCGATACACCACTTGAGGAGACCATGGGGGCACTTGATCATATAGTACGAAGCGGCAAAGCTTTGTATGTGGGAATTTCAAATTATAAACCTGAACAGACCGCACGCGCAACTGGAATATTAAAAAACCTTGGCACTCCTCTTTTGATACATCAGCCACGATACAATATATTTGATCGGTGGATAGAGGATGGATTATTGAAAACATTGGAGCAGGAGGGCGTAGGATGTATTGTTTTTTCTCCCTTGGCTCAGGGTATGTTGACTAACAAGTATCTGAAAGGTATACCGCAGGGATCAAGGGCGTCGAAATCTTACAGCTACTTAAAGAAAGATGCCATTACAGATGTAAAGCTGGCAAAAATCTCTAAGCTACAAGAGGTTTCGGAGTCGCGTGGCCAAACCCTGGCCCAGATGGCTATATCATGGGTGCTTAGGCAACCGGCTGTTACATCTGCTTTGATTGGTGCCAGCCGGCCGGAACAAATAGAGGAGCTGGTAAGTGCGGTCCAAAATACAGAATTTTCACATGATGAGTTGAAGATGATTGACAGATTATAGGATAAAATTGACTCAGAGTTCAGGGTTCAATAGTTCAGAGTTGTCTAGTTATTCATGATCATTCATATATATGTTTGATAATTAGTTCACTTTTTTATATAAATTTTTAATCAATAATTATGCTTATGAAAGTTTTATCATTTTTGCATCTACCATCGTTTCTTTTGCTTCTGTCATTTATTGTGGGGCTTGGAGGCTGTAATCAAAAGACAGAGAACCACAAAGAGTTATATGATGTAGTGATTTATGGGGCAACCTCCGCAGGTGTTGCGGCAGCGGTGCAGGTACACCGGATGGGCAAAACTGTTGTGGTTGTGGCTCAGGGAAAGCATATAGGAGGACTTACTACAGGAGGGCTGGGCCAAACCGATATAGGCAATAAATTTGTGATTGGAGGAATTTCAAAGGAGTTTTATGCACGAATCGCAAAGAAATATGAAAATCCGGAGGCGTGGAAATGGCAAAGAAAAGAGGTGTACAAGTCAACTGGGCAAAGGAAGGAAACTGATGAAAGTGCTATGTGGACTTTTGAACCGAAAGTAGCCATGGAAGTTATAGGAGATATGATCCGTGAAAATGAAATATCCGTGGTATATGATGAAAGATTGGATTTTTCTAAAGGTGTGCAGATGGAGGGAAGTGAGATCAAGTACATCGTCAGTGAAACGGGCAAAAAGTATTACGGCAGGGTATTTATAGATGCCACTTACGAAGGAGATTTGATGGCATTGAGCGGGGTGAGCTATACCGTAGGAAGGGAATCCGGATCGCAATACGGAGAAGACCTGAATGGAGTAAGGATTGAACAGGCAATTTACCATCAGTTTCCGGATGGCGTTGATCCCTATGTGGTTGCGGGGGATGCTGCAAGTGGGCTGTTGCCGGGTGTAAATCCGGGTATTAATCCTGAAGGAACCGGTGATAACAAGGTACAGGCGTATTGCTTCAGAATGTGTTTGACCAATGTCCCGGGGAACAGGGTTCCATTTGAAAAGCCGGAAGGTTATAATGAAATAGAATATGAAATGCTATTTCGGTCTATTGATGCAGGTTTTAAAAAACAATTTTTTATCATGTCAGCAATGCCTAATGGGAAAACTGACTCTAACAACTATGGTCCCTTATCCTCTGATTATATTGGCAGGAATTATCAATACCCGGATGGAGATTATAAAAAAAGAGCTGAAATAATTCGTGAGCATGAGATATATCAAAAAGGATTGATGTGGACATTAGCCAATCATCCGCGAATTCCTGACGATATTCGTAATGAATTTAGTCAATGGGGATTGCCAAAAGATGAATTTATTGATAACGGTCACTGGACCCCGCAATTGTATATTCGTGAAGCGCGAAGGATGATCAGTAATTTTGTAATGACTCAACTTCATTGCACACAGGATTCTATCGTGACTCAGTCCGTTGGTATGGGCGCTTATACTATGGACTCACACAATGTTCAGAGGCATGTGAATATAAATGGTCATTTGAAAAATGAAGGAGATGTTGAAGTTGGTGGCTTTGGTCCGTATCCCATCAGTTACAAGGCCATCGTCCCTAAAAGAGATCAATGTACCAACTTGCTGGTTCCCGTTTGCCTTTCCGCTTCCCACATTGGGTTTGGCTCTATTCGGATGGAACCGGTATTTATGGTTCTCGGGCAATCGGCTGCCACAGCTGCATGCATGGCAATTGATGAAAACGATGTTGTGCAGGATGTGGATTATGAAGTACTAAAAGCAAGATTGATTGCCGACAAACAGATTTTATTTATTGAGTAGCGTTGATGAGTAAATGCATAGATGATTGAGGCTCAAGTTAAGGTAGGTTTCGGAAATAATGAGTTTGCGTTTAGTCTGTAATTTGATGCCTTTTAATTGTGGCTTTGTTCATTCCAAAGGGATCTGTATGTTGAAGGTGGTTCCATCTTTTTTATTTCCTACAGCTTCTATTGAGCAAGCTGCATAAAGAACGAGCGGTTTGCCGTTCTTGTCGAGCAACAGTTGGGGACGCTCCAGGTTGTTTACTTTTAGGGTTGAGCCATCTTTAAAACGTAATTCTTTTTTGATCATATTGGTGCCGTTTGGTTTTGACCAGGCTATTCCATCATCGGATCTTAGTATTGCGAGCCCTGGATCACTACTGGTTATTTTGCCTGAGAAATCCTTTATTATAGCATAAAAACATTTGTATTTATTATGGTACCAGACGTATGGATCTTCTGCACTTACAATAGAACCGTCCTTCGTTTTTATATCGAAAACAAAATCATCCAGGGCTATGAAGGGTCCTTCCGGTGAGTTAGCAATAGCCACACCGTGTATTCCTTTCCAATGAGGATCGTATAGATTGCCTTTAAAATAGAGTAAATATTTTTCATCACTTTCTCTAAAAACAACTGAAGGATTTACGATAATTATGTTGTCGGGCTTTGCTATAGTTCCCTCCGGGGAAGGGAAAAGGATATTTTTCTTATCAGCCCGTACTCTTGTTCTGGGAAGGAGGAGGGGGGTTTTAGATCGTGAAAATTCACCGTTTAGAAGTTTATCGATTGAATCGAAGATTACCACTCCGGTATATTGATTCTGCTGGCATCTGTTTCGCTTGTTAAGCGCCCATCCGGGTGTGCTCTCCGGTTGGGGCCCCGGATCCATGTTGCCAATGTAGTAGAGATAGTACTTTCCATCGAATTTTTTAATATGTGGATTATGCACCGCCTGGGCATCCCATGCTGTGGAATCACCTTCATACAATCTGCCTCGTAAAACGGTTGCGACATATTGGAAATTCCGGTCCGGAAAATCTGACACAGCATAAGCGATCTCACTGTAAAGAACCCATGCGTTGCTGAAACTAAGATTATCAGGCCCTGTATCCCATCTCGCGTAGAACATATGGAATCTCCCATCATCTCCTTTGATGACGCTTGCTCCCCAAACGAAATTAGAAGAATCCTGTAATGTATTTTCGCTACTTATTATTGTTCTGGTTCCATCTTCTGATAATGTATAGCTTCCATTTATGCTTCCTGTTTTGATAGTTAATGTAGTATTTGTGCAACCATTCAGGAGAATGGCGGCAAAAATAATAATTATTGAAATTCTCATATGTTGTTTTTAATATACATTGAAAGTATGAAGATAGGGAATGATGCTTTTTCTCTTAGATATGAAGGAGATTATTTATCGTAAACCCTGGAAATCCGATATTTTCATTTCGGCGCAGCATGTATTTTGTAATTGCACTATAATGAAAAAATACGAATAAATAGTACTTATGTGACTATATACTAATTGTTGTGTGATATGTGACACACTATTTCCATAAATTTGTGATCATAAGCTTTTATAAACAGTTATATGACTCTAGCCGAAAATGAAATAAATTAGTGAAAACGAGGTATAACACGTTTTAAGCTATTGGGAAACAATAATAGAGAATAATTATTTTTATATAACAATTTAATCCAAGGTTATGGAAACGATATGTCCTAAAACACCTACCTGTGTTCTTTTTAATGATAACTTATTAAAAAGGAAAGAATCTGCTGAAACGTATAAGCTTTTATTTTGTAGAACAGATGAAAAATACAAACAATGTAAAAGAT
>Ga0164313_10003353_pt1 | contig 14291 bp, 15 predicted proteins | sample GuaBasSedimGuay4_FD_113735 | JGI IMG/M metagenome (GOLD analysis project Ga0164313, IMG submission 113735) | Subseafloor sediment microbial communities from Guaymas Basin, Gulf of California, Mexico - Guay4, Core 4569-4, 0-3 cm | ecosystem: Environmental > Aquatic > Marine > Hydrothermal vents... | reverse complement strand
TCACCTCTTTCCAAGGCATTGCGCTCTCCATTACAAGGAACAATGCCAATTAGATTAAGTGTTACCTATGTGTCCGAACAGAGTGTTACCCATGTGTCCGGTCTATACACCATGGGGGCTCGGAGCCAACATCCCTGTTGGCTACGGTCTCTGATACCTAACCCTAACCACCCAACCCCGCACTTTTTTTGGCGAACCTTCTGTACTTAGGCGACTCCGTTCAAGTTCAGTACGTTGAGATTTAATTGTGAACCTCCAAAACAAAACACGGTCATAGCGTGCAACGAACTTATAAATTGGGGTTGAATTTACTCATGCTATGCTCATCTATAGAAGGTACGGGCGTATGACTGCGCTCAGCTTAGTCAAAAAAACCGGTTCAAACCCGGTGTCTGCAGCACCTGATGCGCAGGCACCGCTAAAGACGGGGCCGGTCAATACACGTGGAGTGCAGGGCGGAGTGAGCGAGGCAAGCGTTGATCAATTGCTGGTTGAACGGGTACAGAAGGGCGATAAGCGCGCTTTTGACCTGTTGATTCAGAAATATCAGCACCGCATCATCAGCCTGGTGTCCCGATATGTTTCTGATTCTTCGGAAGCACAGGATGTCGCACAGGAAGCATTTATCAAAGCCTACCGGGCCATTGGCCGGTTTCGTGGCGACAGCGCCTTTTATACCTGGTTATATAGAATTGCCATCAATACGGCAAAAAACTGGATCGTGGCAAAAAACCGGCGCCCGCCTGCCCATGATATCGATGCTGTTGATGCAGAGCAATATGGTATGAGTTCGAGGCTAAAAGAAACCAGCACACCTGAAAACGAATTGCTTCGCGAAGAGATTGAACGTACGGTGTACGACACTATTGCTGAGTTACCGGAAGATTTGCGCACCGCCATCATGCTCCGGGAAATGGATGGCATGAGTTATGAAGAAATTGCAACGACCATGGAATGCCCGATCGGTACCGTCCGTTCGCGCATATTTCGTGCACGGGAAGCAATTGATGAGAAACTAAAACCACTAATTGGTGGTCACACAAGCAGTGGGGAATAATAAGTGATATCTGATGTAGATATCCGCTACAGAGAAATGCAGAAATGAGTAAGGAATCTTTAGAACACCTGTCCAGTTTGATGGATGGTGAAATGTCACGCGACAGCGGTATGTTCCTGACACGCAGAGTGGCTTCAGATGATGCCCTTTGTGAAACGTGGGAGCGTTATCACCTGATACGTGATTGCATCCGCCAACCGGGCAGTAAACATTTTGTTACTGGTATGAGCGCAAGGCTGAACGCCTCGCTTGCGGCTGAGCAGCTTCCTTCGATGTCAGTCTGGCGTAGCAACCGCTGGCTCAAACCGGTTTCCGGGATGGCAATTGCCGCCAGTGTTGCGTTGATGGCGATTGCCGTGACAGCACCACAGCCCGGCACAATTCCGGGTGCCGAGGGCGATGTGTCACTTTCGGCGGCAGCGAATCAACCATTCGTAAGCCCGAATATTCTTCCGCTGGCACCGGTTTCACAGCCCGCCAGCTTTACGCCACCCGGCAATTCCGGGGCTGACCGGTTAAATGCTTACCTTTTGCGTCACAACCAGATGGCCGGAACAGCTGGCCGACAGAGCTTTGTTTCATTTGTACCCATAGTCGCGACCCAGGCATCCACCCAGGTCGAGGCCGATGAAAAGAGCCAGAAAGCTACGGAAACCGTTTCTGAACAGGATGCCGCAGCAAATAAATGAATAATCTGCCGCGTAAGGCTTTAATGCTGCTGATATTTGTCAGTGTCAGCGGCACGGTTGTGGCTGACAATTCCGGCGAGGCTCGTAAATGGCTGGAACGAATGACCAGGGCCATGAACGAGATGAGTTACCAGGGAACTTTCGTCTATGTTCGCGGCGGTGTGGTTGAAACCATGCGAATCACCCATGTCAGTGATGATACCGGTGTGCGTGAACGGATGTATTCAATCAGTGGCCCGCGCCGCGAGGTTATTCGCAACCGAAACGGTGTGCGCTGCGTTTTGCAGGATTCCAACTCCGTGGTTGAAGATACTACCGTGACGGATACACTTTTCCCTGAGTTTCCGCTTGCGGCGATTGACAACAAATCCGCCGGTTATCATCTAAAGCTTAACGGCAGGGCCAGAATTGCCGGTCAGACTGCCCGTCGTGTCACTATTAAACCGAGGGATGTTTTTCGCTACGGCTATGATTACTGGCTGGAGGAACAGACCGGCCTGTTGTTGAAGTGGGTGTTACGGGATACGGATCAAAAAGTACTGGCCAAGCTGATGTTTACTGAATTCTCCATCGGCCCGGATATAGACCTGAAAGAACTGGAGTCAGACTCACCCGCTAAAGATTTCGTCGCACAGCCGACATTCAGTAAAGTAAAAACTGTGGTGACCAAATCCAGCCCGGCTTGGCAGCCAGGCAGGTTGCCGCCCGGATTCAAGTTATCCTCTCATAATCAACAACTGAGTCCTGACGGTATATTTGAACACATGGTTTATAGCGATGGCCTTGCCGCCGTGTCTGTCTATATTGAAAAGAAGGGTAGTGAAATCGGTGTGCTGCAGGGCGTTAGTCAGTTAGGCACTAACAATGCCTATTCCCGTCAACAGGGTGAACTGCAAATAACGGCCATCGGTGAAGTGCCTGCCGTCACGGTCAAGACCATCGCAAACTCAATGGCCCGCACTGTCGCATCGAACTAGTGGTCCAACAAGATGATTGAACAGAATGTGCAGGTAGTGCGTTGCGCCGAAGAGCGTATCTGGGTACGCATGGGATCACAATCCGGTTGTACGGCCTGCGATAACGGCAATGGTTGTGGTGCTGGTGTATTTGCAAAGTTGCTGCAACGTAAACCCGCTATTATTGAGTTGCCACGGCAGCAGGTTAATGTAAAGCCGGGTCAGATGGTGACACTGGCTTTTCCAGAGCAGGTCTACCTGAAAATGGTGCTGGCTTATTATGGCTGGCCGCTGGTGGTCGCACTGATGGGCGCTGCTGTCGCTTATGGCCTGGGTAGCTGGTTGCAGCTTGGGGCGGTTATGTTGGATGTCATCACGTTACTTGGCGGCCTTCTGGCTGGTGGTGTGTTCATGCGTGCCTTAAAAAAATACAAAAGTGCAGATGCGCTGTTGAATTCGCTGCAGATGGCAGTTTATTACCCGTCGGCAACTCCTGACATGTGCGGTGGTGCCATTGACCGGGTGGATCAGGAATGAACAATGTTTTTATTTATCGGAGTTAAAAGATGAAATACAGGATCTCGCTGCGCTTATCAGTACTGCTTTTCATGCTGATAAGCTTCCCGGCAATTGCAAAAGTATCCGGGTTACCGGACTTTACTGAGCTGGTTGAAAAAACAGGCCCCGCGGTGGTCAATATTCGTGTGACACAATTTGGAACACGGAATTCACGTTCATCCTCGCAACGTGGTGAACGAGGCGAAGACCATCCTGAGGTTCCCGAGTTTTTCAAACGCTTTATGCCCGACGGGCAGGGTTCGGACCGGCCTGACCGGATGGGTGCAGGATCCGGCTTTATTTATTCAAAAGACGGTTACATCCTGACGAATCATCATGTTGTAGAAGACGCGGATGAGATCATCATCCGAATGGCAGACCGGCGCGAATTCGTAGCGGAATTGATCGGATCGGATGCTGCCAGTGATATCGCCGTGCTGAAGATCGACGCCGATGAAGACCTGCCTTTCCTCAAACTGGGTGAATCAGAGTCAATCAAGCCCGGCCAATGGGTCGCCGCTATCGGATCGCCGTTTAATTATGAACAAACGGTAACTGCCGGTATTGTCAGCGCCAAGGGCAGATCCAACCGGGCACAACAGTATGTACCGTTTATCCAGACCGATGTGGCGATCAACCGGGGTAATTCCGGTGGGCCATTGCTGAATATGGATGGTGAAGTTATTGGTATTAATTCATGGATACTCAGCTCAAGTGGGGGTTATATCGGTTTGTCCTTTTCAATACCGGTAGAAGTTGCCGCCAGCACCGCAAGACAGTTGCGCGAGACCGGCAAGGTTGAGCGTGGACTGCTCGGCGTCGTGGTTGGTGTGGTGACACGGGAAATGGCAGAAGTGCTGGGTTTGGATCGGCCCATTGGTGCGCTGGTGAATGATATTTCCCCCGGTGGTGCAGCCGACCGGGCAGGGATACAACCCGGTGACGTTATTTTGTCTTTTAATGATGATCTACTGGAAACCTGGAGTGACCTGCCGCCGTTGGTCGGGGCTAATCCGCCCGGAACCAAAGCCACTGTTACGGTGCGTCGCGACAACAAGGAACAGGTATTTGATGTGACCCTGGACGCACTGGGCAGCGAAAACGATGAAGCGATTGCCGCTGTTGACGACACTGTAAGCAGCAGTAATTCGCTGGGGCTGGCCGTTGAAAGCATCAGTAGCGAGCGTCGCCGTGAATTGGGTGATCCCGAAGGTGGTGTCGTTATTGCCGAAGTGGAATCAGATGATGCATGGCGGGCCGGCTTACGTCCGGGCGATGTAATTTTGATGGTGAATAACCGCAGCGTAGAAAATATGGATGATTTTGAGACGCTGGTCAGCAAGGTGGAAGTGGGTAAAGCTGTTGCCTTGAGAATCTGGCGTAACGGGGCTTCCAGTTTTATTGCATATACACCACGCGAAGAGGATGAGAAGTAGGCTGTTTCTCTTTATAATACCCAGTTGATTAACTGAATTTATGTGAAGGCCATCCGTTGTCAGAAACGGATGGCCTTTAATTATGATTTAAGACGATAGCCGGGACAGCAAGACTGAAGCACTTCATGGATCAAACATACATACGCAATTTCTCAATTATTGCCCATGTGGATCATGGCAAGTCGACGCTGGCTGATCGTTTCATACAACTGTGTGGTGCGCTCAGTGAGCGTGAAATGTCTGCACAGGTGCTTGATACCATGGATATCGAGCGGGAACGTGGCATTACCATCAAGGCGCAAAGCGTAACCCTGGATTACAAAGCGGATGATGGCCATGTCTATCATCTGAATTTTATTGATACGCCGGGTCATGTGGATTTCTCCTATGAGGTGTCGCGTTCACTGGCCGCCTGTGAGGGTGCGTTACTGGTGGTTGATGCAGCCCAGGGTGTGGAAGCGCAAAGTGTAGCCAATTGTTACACCGCCGTGGAGCTTGGCCTTGAAGTGATTCCGGTTTTGAACAAGATAGACCTGCCATCGGCTGAACCCGAGCGTGTTAAACAGGAAATCGAAGACATTATCGGTATCGAGGCACAGGATGCTCTGGAGGTCAGCGCCAAAACCGGTAGCGGTATTAAGCAGGTGCTGGAACAGTTGATTCAAGGTATTCCGCAGCCGACCGGTGACCCGGATGCACCACTGCAGGCCCTGATAATCGATTCATGGTTTGATAACTATCTTGGTATTGTTTCCCTGATTCGCGTGGTCAATGGCAAGGTTCGTAAACGCGACAAGATTCAATTGATGTCTTCGAAAGACCAGCACCAGGTTGACCAGGTGGGTGTGTTTACACCCAAACGTGAGATTCGTGATGAGTTATCTGCCGGTGAAGTCGGTTTCCTGGTTGCCGGAATCAAGGACATCCATGGTGCGCCGGTTGGCGATACCATTACCTCGGCCCAAACACCCGCTGACTCACCGCTGCCGGGTTTCACAACCATGCAGCCGAGGGTGTTTGCCGGTCTGTTCCCGACCGAAGCAGATGATTATCCCGATTTACGTGATTCACTGGAGAAATTGCAGTTAAACGATGCAGCGCTGAGTTTCGAGCCGGAAAGCTCCGAAGCGCTGGGTTTTGGCTTCCGCTGCGGTTTTCTTGGTCTTTTGCATATGGATATCGTGCAGGAACGACTGGAACGGGAATATGACGTCAACCTGATTACCACAGCACCGACGGTCATCTATGAAGTGGAACTGAGCGATGGCGAAGTGCTGACCCTGGAAAATCCGGCGCGTATGCCGGCGGTCAATAAGATCAACGAAATCCGCGAGCCCATTATCCAGGCCAATATCCTGGTGCCACAGGATTATGTCGGTTCCGTCATTGGGCTATGCGAAGAAAAACGTGGCTCGCAGATCAGCATGCAGTTCCTGGGTGGGCAGGTTTCAATTCAGTATGAATTGCCCTTGTCAGAGGTCGTTTTAGACTTTTTTGACCGCTTGAAATCGGTCAGTCGTGGCTATGCATCTTTTGATTATCATTTTTTACGCTTTCAGGCGGGTCCTTTTGAGCGTGTTGATGTTCTTATTAATGGTGACAGGGTTGATGCTTTGTCACTGATTATGCATCGTGACCAGTCTCAAAGACGAGGCAGAGAGTTAGCGGTCAACATGAAAGAGCTAATTCCACGGCAGATGTTCGATGTTGCAATCCAGGCATCGGTAGGTGCGCAGGTGATTGCACGAACAACGGTTAAAGCGTTACGCAAGAATGTAACCGCGAAGTGTTATGGTGGTGACGCGTCGCGCAAGCGTAAATTATTGGAAAAACAAAAAGCGGGTAAGAAACGCATGAAGCAGGTGGGTAGTGTATCGATCCCACAGGAAGCCTTTCTGGCAGTTTTGCAAAACGACCCAAAAAAGCATGGTTGACAGTACACTTAGGACAAAAAAATGAATATTGATTTCGCATTGGTGCTGGTGGTACTGACTTCGGTCTCGGGTATTGTCTGGCTGGTGGATAGCCTGCTTTTCAGGCAGAAACGTATGGATCGTGCAGTGCAGCAGAGCATCGAGGCACCGCGTGAACCTGTCATGGTCGAGTATGCGCGCTCGCTTTTCCCGGTATTGTTAATTGTGCTGGTGTTTCGTTCATTCCTGTTCGAGCCATTTAAGATTCCATCAGGTTCCATGATCCCGACCTTGCTGGTTGGTGATTTCATTGTCGTGAATAAGTTTTCATACGGCGTCCGTTTACCGGTTCTTAACACGAAAATCATTGAAACCGGCTCACCTCAACGTGGTGATGTCGTGGTTTTCCGTTATCCGCTGGACCCCGGTGTCAATTTTATTAAGCGTGCTGTTGGTTTACCCGGCGACACCATCAGTTACCGTGACAAGCAGCTGTTTATCAATGGCGAGAAGGTAGAGAAACAGACTGAAGGCAGTTTCAAGAGTAGTGATATAAAGTGTTCTACACCGGCCCGCGATGCTGTTTTGTTTACCGAGCACCTGGGCGAAATCGAGCATGATCTGCTGGTTCACACGGGTCGACCGAGCAGAAATGGCCAGTGGGTGGTACCCGAAGGACACTATTTTATGATGGGTGATAACCGCGACCGAAGCAATGATAGTCGTATGTGGGGCTTTGTTCCCGAAGAGAATTTACTGGGTCGGGCCATCGGCATCTGGCTCAACTTTGATTTCGAAAAGGGCTGTGCTGATTGGTCAAGAACCGGCAATAGTATAAACTAAGGTGTCTTAGGGGCATAAATACGGAAGATTAAGGAACTACACAATGAAGATCCAAAAACAACGGGGTATGAGTTTAATCGGTTTTGTCATTGTATTATCTATGGTTATTTTTGTGTCATTTCTCGGCATGAAAATCGGGCCATTGTACATGGAGTATTACTCCGTGGTCAGCGCCTTGAATGGTGTGGCTTCGGAAAGGGGCAGTGCTAATCTCTCACCTTATGATCTACGTGTAAAGGTGTTGAACCGGCTGTACGTCAGCTACTCTGCAAACGTTAAGGAAAAACATATAAAGGTCACCCGGGGCAACGGTGTGCATCTGCGCGTTGCCTACGAGGTGCGTGAGCCTTTAATCGGTAACCTTGATGTAATCGCAAAGTTTGATAAGTCGGTACGACTGGCGAATTAGGCCAGTCCTCATTTGACCGCAGCCCGGACTGAATCAGCCGTCAAATGAGGGAAATCCCGGGCATCCCCTATCGTTTTAAAGAGCCAGCTTTGCTGAAGCTGGCTTTGTCGCACCGTAGTGTGGGCAAGGTCAACAATGAAAGGCTGGAATTTCTGGGTGACAGTATTCTGAATGCCGCAGTATCTGCCCGCCTGTTTGAATTAAAACCCGATAATAATGAAGGCGAGCTGAGCCGCTTACGCGCACGTGTGGTCCGTGGTGAAACCCTCGCCATGCTGGCTTCAGAGCTAAAGCTTGGCGACTACCTGGCCCTCGGCGAAGGTGAAATGAAGTCGGGTGGTTTTAATCGCAATTCAATCCTGGCGGACGCACTGGAAGCTGTGTTCGGAGCAATTTACCTGGATGGTGGTTATGAGTCCTGTGCTGCGGTTGTTCTGCAGATTTGCGAACCCGTAATCGCTAATCTGCCAAGTGCCGATGAGTTGAAGGATCCAAAAACCCGCTTGCAGGAATGGCTGCAGGGTCATGGTTACGATTTACCGGAATATAGATTGATGAGTGAACAGGGGCCGCCACACCTGAAACGATTTAAAGTACAGTGCTCCGGAACCGGAGCCGGAATCAATGTAACGGGGGAGGGAGGCAGCAGGCAGAAAGCTGAGCAGGCCGCTGCTGGCGCCGCACTTGAAGCCATTTCTGAGAAATTTGAAAAATGATCGAAAACGACAACGCAAACACAGAAGATTACCGCTTTGGTTATGTAGCCATTGTCGGCAGACCCAACGTTGGGAAATCGACGTTGCTTAATCGCATTCTCGGTCAAAAAGTCAGTATTGTTACCGCCAAACCGCAAACCACGCGTCAGCGCATTGCGGGTATCAAAACCACCGATATGGGCCAGGTTGTCTATGTGGATACACCCGGAATTCACCATACTGCAAAACGTGCGCTCAACCGCTACATGAACCGTGTTGCAAAAGCGTCTTTTCGGGATGTTGACCTGGTGATGTTCCTGGTCGAAGCAGGCAAATGGACCCGTCAGGATGATTTTGTGGCCAAGGCACTGCGGGCGGCGAATGTACCAGTGATGCTGGTGCTGAATAAAATTGATGAGGTGCCTGACAAAGAATCGCTACTGGCCTCGATAGAGCAATATTCAGAGGATGGGGATTACGACAGCATATTGATGATCTCTGCTAAAAATGGCAGCGGTGTAGATGGGCTGGAAAAGCGCGTGATGGAAAAACTGCCCTTTTCACGACCGTTTTATGATGAGGACCAGTTTACTGATCGCAGCGAAAGGTTCCTGGCTGCTGAAATGGTTCGCGAGCAACTTACAATGCGTTTACACCAGGAGTTACCCTACGCATTAACGGTACAGATTGAAGAATTCAAACGTGAGAAAGGCCTGCTGACAATCGGCGCTATTATCTGGGTAGAGCGGGATAGCCAGAAACAAATCACCATTGGTAAAAAGGGTGTCGTGCTCAAACAGGTAGGGAGCAAGGCACGTATCGTGCTGCAGGAACTGTTTGGTGAAAAAGTATATCTGCGTTTGTGGGTCAAAGTTAGCCGTGACTGGTCTGACAGTGACAGGCTGATCGAGCGTTTCGGGTACACAGACTAAGCACTGGAATCCAGGTAAATGAGCCGTATACTGCTGGAGCCCGGTTATGTTCTGCACACTCGCGCATTCAGGGAAACCAGTCTTATCGTAGAGGCGTTTACACGTGAGCACGGCCGTATAGCGGTTGTCGCACGGGGTGCCAAATCTGCAAAGTCCCGCTGGCGGAATGTATTGCAACCGTTTCGGCCATTGTTGATCAGCTGGAACCAGAAAACCGACCTGGGCACATTAACCGCCGCTGACCAGGTAGCATCACCACCTGCACTGCAAGGCCAGGCATTGTTCTGTGGAATGTATCTGAATGAGCTTTTAATGCGTTTGCTGCATCGCGGCGACCCGCATATCGAAGTATTTGAGCGCTACCGGCAGGCATTGGCTGAACTGACCGCAGAGGAATCTCCCCAACCATTGCTGAGGGTATTCGAAAAGCACTTGCTGGAAGCCATAGGTTATGCGATGTTACTCGACCGTGAGCACGGCACCGGTACCGGGATAAATCCGCAAAACTGGTATATGTACAAGCCGGATCGCGGGCCCGTATTGCATTCCGGGCAGGGCAAGGGCCGGATATCAGGTGCAGCTTTACTGGCTCTGCATACTGAAAATCTGCAAGTAGAAGTTCTGCCTGAATTACGCATGCTGATGCGCAGTGTGATCGGCTATCATCTGGGTGGTAAGCCACTGGCGAGCCTGTCCCTGTTTTCCGCCTGATATTAAGTTATAAAGTTGAAATTGCACCAGGAGATCCATCGTTATGCGTTCCGGGAAATTATTACTAGGCGTGAATATCGACCACGTTGCGACCATACGTCAGGCCCGTGGTGCCAGCTATCCGAGTGTGCTTGAAGCGGCGCGAACCGCTGAAGATGCAGGTGCAGACGCAATTACCGTACATCTGCGTGAAGACCGCAGACATATCCAGGATGAAGAGGTTATTGCCCTGTGTAAGCAGGTCAGAACCCGGGTTAATCTCGAAATGGCTGTGACTGAAGAAATGCTGGAGATTGCGGAACTCAATCTGCCCGCAGATGTTTGCCTGGTACCTGAGAAGCGCGAGGAATTAACCACCGAGGGCGGTCTGGATGTTGTCACCAACTTTGATTCGGTTAAATATGCCTGTCAGCGCCTGGCGCAGGCGGGTATTCGTGTGTCACTGTTTATCGACCCCGATATTGCGCAGCTTGATGCAGCAGTAGCGTGTGGTGCACCGGTGGTGGAGTTGCATACGGGCAGTTACGCGGATGCAACAGAAGCGGATGTTGAAAAAGAATACCAACGTATCGTTAGCGCAGCAGAATATGGTGAATCCGTGGGTTTGCATATCAATGCAGGCCACGGTCTGCATAACGGGAATGTACAGCCAATCGTGCGAATCCCGCAATTGATTGAGTTGAATATCGGACATTCCATCGTGGCGCGTGCCCTGTTTGTGGGTCTGGATAATGCTGTCCGGGAAATGATAGACCTGATGAAATAACATTATGGGGCGAAGAACCAAGAGATTATCTGATCAACCTTTTGAAGTGGAGATTCATTCACTCGACGCAAAAGGCATGGGTGTGACTGCGCATGAGGGAAAGCGGTTGCGCGTATACGATGCCCTGGTGGGAGAGAAGGTCAGTGCTCGCTATTTATTTGGCAGAAGCCAACGGGGCAAGGCAGAAACACTCGAAGTCCTTAAATGCTCCGTGGACCGAGTTGAACCACGTTGCCCGCATTTCGGCTATTGCGGCGGTTGCAGCCTGCAACATATGTCTCAGGATGCACAATTACTCCGCAAGCAGGAGGCTTTATTGCTACATCTTCAACAGACCGGCAATGTACAGGTAAACGAAACATATCCGGTATTGCAGGGGCCGCTCTGGAATTACCGCCGAAAAGCCCGTTTATCGGTACGTGATGTAGCCGCGAAAGAAAGAGTGCTGGTGGGTTTCCGTGAACGAAACGGCCGCTTTGTGGCAGACATGACCGAATGTCATGTCCTGCGCAGGGAGATAGCGGAGATGTTACCGCTACTATCACATGTGTTGGGCGAGTTGGAAGTCAGGTCAGCGGTGCCCCAAATAGAAGTGGCTTGTGGAGATGAGCAATGTGCCCTGATTATTCGGCACCTTGAAGAATTATCAGAGAATGATAAACAGCATTTGCGGGAATTTTCCCGGGAACATAATGTTGCCTTGTATCTGCAATCGAAAGGGCCCGATACGGTTCAGCTCCTGGAGGGACTGGAGTCAGAGCTGGAATATGGCATTCCAAAACTGGGTCTGAGGTTTGCTTTTGAGCCACTGGATTTTTTGCAGGTCAATAGCGAACTAAACCAGGACATGGTGATGCGGGCGCTTGAGTTACTGGACCCCCAGCCGGATGACAAAATCCTGGACCTGTTTTGTGGTCTGGGTAATTTCACACTCGCGCTGGCAACAAGGGCGGGGCAGGTAACCGGTGTTGAAGGGTCTGAAGACATGGTTCAACGCGGTAGCAGCAATGCACTTTTGAACAATCTTGATAACGTCGATTTTCACGCCGTGGATTTGTACCAGGCCAGCGAGGTTCAACCGTGGCCTGACGGGGATTACAGCAAGATCTTGCTTGATCCGCCGCGATCCGGCGCACTGGAGTTACTGCCCTGGATCGCTGCCAGCAGGGCAAGCCGGGTTTTATACATTTCCTGCAACCCTGAAACCCTTGCCAGGGATGCCGGGGTGTTGGTTAATGAACATGGTTTTGAGCTCAAAGGTGCGGGTATCATGAACATGTTTCCGCATACTCCACATAGTGAGGCCATTGCCTTGTTTGAACGTAGTGAGCCATCTGATAATAATGGAGCGAAACCTTGACCTCTACCCATGCAACTCCATTGGGCCCGTTACTGATCGGCCTGTCAGGTTTGCAGTTGAGCAGCGAAGAGGCCGGCTGGCTGGGTCACCCCGCCGTGGGTGGTGTCGTGTTATTTACCCGAAACTACCAGGATATTGATCAGTTGATGGTTTTGACCAAAGCCATTGGCGATGCAACAGACCGGGACCTGTTGATTTGTGTTGATCACGAAGGTGGCCGTGTGCAACGCTTTAAAGAAGGTTTCACACGCTTGCCGCCATTGGCAATCCTGGGGCGGATGTATGCCGAATCGCCATCCATGGCCAGTGACTACGCCTATCGCCATGGGCGGGTTATGGCGATGGAGTTATTGGTCTGTGGTGTAGATTTAAGTTTCGCACCGGTTCTTGATGTCGGCCTGCGCAGTGTTGTCATTGGCAACCGGGCATTCGCGGCAGAGCCGGCTGTCATTATCGAGCTATCAAAATCTTATATTGCGGGTATGCACGATGCCGGTATGTGTGCGACCGGTAAGCATTTCCCGGGCCACGGATCCGTTGAGGCGGACTCACATACCGATGATGTCAGCGACCCGCGACCGCTTGAGCAAATCGAACAGTCAGACCTGATGCCTTTTGCTGCTCTCACCAAAGAACTGGACGCAATGATGATGGCGCACGTGGTATATCCAGCCGTGGATGAGCTGGCTGCGGGTTACTCGCCATACTGGATTCAATCAATGCTGCGGCAAAAACTGGGATATACCGGTACGGTGTTTTCCGATGATCTTGGTATGTTTGCCGCTGAAATTGCCGGGAGTCTTGCCGATCGCGTACGGATTTCACTACAAGCAGGCTGTGATGCTGCATTGGTTTGCGATCCTGAAGATGTCAGACAGCTACTTGCGCAAAGTAATGAGGCCTATGCGAACGCAGAGCAGGCCCTGAAACGACTAAAAGGCAAAACAGTGCCGAGCCGGGAAGAAATGGAGACCGTTGGTGAATGGCGCCAATGGAAAGAATCACTCAGACAACTGGAGCAATCAAAATGGGCCTAGAACAAGACGGCGGTCAACCCGATCCGCAAGCGATTCTGGATAATTCACGGGTACTGTTTGACGGTAATGAGGTCAACGCCGCGGTGCAGAAAATGGCAGATGAAATCAATGCACACTATGGCAATGAACCATTAATCCTGATTACGGTTCTGACCGGCGCAATCATTCCTGCGGCATGGCTGGTCACAAAGTTAAAAATGCCGGTGCAAATGGACTTCGTCCACGCCACGCGTTATCGCGGCGGTCTGTACGGTGCCGAACTGGAGTATCGCGTGCCACCCCGTCTTGATCTTGAGGGCAAGAACGTTCTGATCGTTGACGATATCTTTGACGAGGGAAACACACTGGCAGCTATCAAGGGTTCTGTTGAGAAGCGCAAAGCGGGTTCCGTGAAAATGGCGGCACTGGTGCGCAAAGACCATGATCGCGGCCTGTCACGTGACTATGTTGATTTTGTCGGCATGGACGTGCCGGATGTATATGTATTCGGATGTGGAATGGATGCCTATGAAGAATGGCGCCATCTGGACGAAATCTGGGTGCTTGAGCAGTAACATGGCAAGTATTAGCAGGCCATAATGCAACGCCTTGGTTTAATCGGGGGGACCGGTCTTGACCACTGGGGTGAGGCCGTCAATACACACGACATTAAAAGTGTATATGGACAACCATCGGCAGTACTCGCGGAATATCACGTGGGCGATTTGCAGATATTCTTTCTGCCACGCCACGGTTCTGAACACAAGATCCCACCGCATGCCGTAAATTACCGGGCGAATATCGATGCGTTCAAACAATTGCATGTTGAAGGCATTATCGCCGTCAATGCGGTCGGTGGCATCAGTAGCAGCAATGCGCCGGGCACCGTGACGGTACCTGACCAGTTAATTGATTACACCTGGGGTAGGGCGCACAGTTTCAGCCTGACC
>Ga0164313_10003352_pt1 | contig 14295 bp, 13 predicted proteins | sample GuaBasSedimGuay4_FD_113735 | JGI IMG/M metagenome (GOLD analysis project Ga0164313, IMG submission 113735) | Subseafloor sediment microbial communities from Guaymas Basin, Gulf of California, Mexico - Guay4, Core 4569-4, 0-3 cm | ecosystem: Environmental > Aquatic > Marine > Hydrothermal vents... | reverse complement strand
CCTGTGCAAGGGCTGTGGGACGTGTGCCAGCTGGTGTCCGTCGGGCGCCATCACCGCCCGCCACTTCACCGACCGTCAGGTGCTTGCGCAGATCGACGCCTTTTTCGATGAAAAAAGGGAGGCTGTCCCATGACCGACACCGCGTCTCCACGCCCGGCGGCAAGAAAGAAAAAAGCAGGAGCGCGCAAGGTGGCCAAGCCTGCATTTGACCCACGGATCGTCGTCTTCGCGTGCAATTGGTGCTCGTACGCCGGCGCCGACACCGCCGGGGTGTCGCGGATCCAGCACCAGCCCCACTTCCGCATGATCCGGGTGATGTGCTCCGGGCGGATCCAACCCGCCTTCGTCCTACGCGCCTTCGAAAAGGGCGCCGACGGCGTGTTGGTGTCGGGTTGTCACTTCGGCGATTGTCACTACATCTTCGGTAATGAGCGCGCGGTGGAGCAGTTCGACAAGACCATGAACGTGGTCAAGCTGCTCGGCATCGACGAGGGGCGTCTGCGGTTGGAGTGGATCTCGGCCGCGGAAGGGGCGCGTTTTGCCGAGGTCATCGATGAGTTCACCGACCAGGTCCGTGCGATCGGGCCGAGTCCGTTCGCAACCAGCGACGCCATCGACGAGATCGAGGTCCCGGAGACGGAGACGGAGACGGAGAGGAATTAGTTTTGAATTCTCAATTCTCAATTCTCAATTGCCGGTGGGCCACCGCAGGATTGGCGAAGGTCGGACGAAATTTCGAAATTTCGAATTTCGAAATTCGAAATTCGAAATTCGAAATTATTGCCTGCTTGGCAACGCCGTTCACGGATATGCGAATGGAGACCTGACGTGCGACAGCTCGTGAAAGATACCAACGCGTGGGCCTGCTACGACTGCGGCAAGTGCACGGCTGTGTGCCCGGTGGCTCGGGTGGGCGGCTCGTTGAGCCCGCGGCGGCACGTGCTCAACGCCAACCTCGGATCGGAGACCGACCCGTCTCGCGACGACACCCTGTTTGCGTGCCTGACCTGCGGCCTCTGCGAGGCGCGTTGCCCGGCGGAGGTGAGCTACACCGGGCTCGTGCGGCATCTGCGCGAGGCGGCGTTCGATGCCAAGATCGAACCCGAGTGCCCGCACGGTGGCGCTCTGCAGTCGGTGATGCGGATGATGGCCAAGGGCGGGACCCAACAGGATCGCCTTGGCTGGCTCACCGATGACCTCAAGACCGAAGCAAAAGAGGGAGAAATTTTCCTGTGGACCGGCTGCACGGGCTATTACGACGCCTTCTTTCCCGAGTTCGGCATGAAGACCTTGGAGGGAACCAGGGCGACCGTCCGAATACTGAACCACCTCGGAATCACACCGGTGGTTTCACCCGAGGAGCGGTGCTGCGGCCACGATCTGCTGTGGAACGGCGACCGTGGGAGCTTTGACGCGCTGGCACGACACAACGTGGAGTTGGTGCGGTCGAGTGGGGCGTGGATGGTGGTGACTCCCTGCGCCGAGTGCGCGCGAACCTGGAAGATGGACTACGAGCCATTCTTCGAAGGTCGCGCCCCTCAGGTCGTGCATCTGACCGAGCTGCTCGCCGAGCGCCTCGACGATCTTCGGTTCGAAGCCGACGGTGCGAGCCGGGTCACGTACCAGGATCCCTGCCGCCTCGGCCGCCACATGGGTGTCTACGATGCGCCAAGGCAGGTGCTCGCGGCCATTCCGGGGATCGAGCTCGAGGAAATGCGGTCCAGCGGCCGCCGCGCCGCCTGTTGTGCCGGCGGCGCCTGGGGCAACTGTGACCGCTTCGCCAAGAAAATCCAGCTCGATCGCCTGCGCGAGGCACGGGCGACCGGGGCCGAGGTGCTGGTGACCGCATGCCCCAAGTGTCAGATCCATTTTCGTTGTGCGATGAAAGACCCCAATTTCGAGTCCGAGGTTTCGATCGAAATGCGCGACATGGCCGAGGTGGTCGCGTCGGCACTGACCTAACTGAAAGGGAGAGCGTGTATGGCTACTCTCGACACGGTTGACGAGCTCCGAATAGGCGTGTTTGTCTGCGACTGCGGCCTCAACATCGCGGGGGCGGTGGACTGCGCGGCGGTGACTGATTTCGCAATGACCCTGCCGGACGTGGTGTGTGCGGTTCGCAACAAGTACACCTGCGCCGACCCCGGTCAGAACGAGATCAAGAACGCCGTCCGGGAACACAAGCTGAACCGGGTGGTGGTGGCGTCGTGCACGCCGCGGCAGCACGAGCCCACCTTCCGTCAGTGCGTCCTGGAGGCAGGCCTCAATCCGTATTTGATGGAGATGGCCAACCTCCGCGAGCACTGCTCCTGGGTTCACGCAGGAGACTGGGAGGGGGCGACCGCCAAGGCCAAAGATCTGGTGGCGAGCGCGGTGGCGCGGGCGCGTTTCCTGCAGGAGCAGGAGGAGCTCGCTGTGCCCGTCACGCGGAGGGCGTTGGTCATCGGCGGCGGGATCGCCGGAATCGAGGCCGCGCTCGAGTTGGCCGATCAGGGCCACGAGGTGACCCTGGTCGAAAAGAAGGCGTCCATCGGTGGGATCATGGCGCAGCTCGACAAGACCTATCCCACCATGGACTGCTCGATATGAATTCTCGGCCCTAAGGCCATCGATGCCGGTCGGCATCCACGTATCGAGCTCCTGACACACTCCGAGGTAGAGGAGGTTTCCGGCTATATCGGCAACTTCACGGTCACGATCCGCAAAAAACCGCGCTATGTGGACCCCGAGCTGTGCAACGCATGCGACGAGTGCACCGCCGTCTGTCCGGTGGTAGTGCCGGACGAGTTCCAGATGGGTCTTTCCTCGCGCAAGGCGATCTACATTCCGTTTCCGCAGGCGGTCCCGTGCTCCTACATCCTCAATATGGACGACTGCCTGGGCATCAATCCCATCGCCTGCGGCAAGTGTGCGGAGGTCTGTGAAAAGGAGGCTGTCGACTATGACGACCGGGGCCAGGTCGTGACCCGCGACGTGGGCGCGATCATCGTCGCCACCGGTCTCGAAGTCTATGACCCGACCGAGATGGACGAGTATGGCTACACCCGGTTCGAGAACGTCATCACCTCGATGGAGTTCGAGCGCCTGATCTGCGCCGGGGGGCCCACCGACGGCCACTTCGTGCGCCCCTCGGATACGGAGCGCCCCAAGAGAATCGGTTTTATCCAGTGTGTCGGCTCTCGTAACCCAAAGATTGGCAGGCCCTACTGTTCGAACATCTGCTGCATGAACACGATCAAGGACACTCTCCTGCTGGCGGACCACTACCCGGACACCCAAAACTCGGTCTTCTACCAGGACATCCGAGCCTTCGGCAAGAGCTTCGAAGATATGTTCCAGCGTTCCAAGGAGGCGGGGACCCGATATATCCGTGGTCTGCCCGGCGACATCGAAGAGGATCCGGACACTCAGAGCCTCATCCTCACCGTCGAGAACACCACCTCCGGCCAGCTCGAGCGTCACGAGCTCGACATGGTCGTGCTGTCAGTCGGTGTCCAGCCGTCCGCGGACCGCGACAAGCTGGCGAGCATGCTGACCCTTTCCAAGACCTCGGACGGCTTCTTCATGGAGTCGCACCCCAAGCTCAAACCGGTCGACGCGCCGACCAGGGGGGTCTATTTCGCCGGCTTCTGTGAGTCGCCCAAGGACATCAAGGATTCGGTCTGTCAGGCGGGGGCGGCTTCGTCGCGAGCCGGAGCGCTCCTCAATGCCGGCGAGATCACGATTGAAGCCATCACTAGCATCATCGATTCCGAGGCCTGTACCAAGTGCGGTCTCTGCGCCAAGGTCTGCCCCTATGGCGCCATCACATGGCAGAAGGGCGAAGTGGCGGCTGTCGTCGAGGCAGCCTGCGCCGGCTGTGGCGCCTGCGGCGCCACCTGCCTCTTCGGCGCTATCACCATGCGCCACTTCACCGACGATCAACTGATCGCCCAGGTGCGCGCGACCCTTGCGGAAAATCCGCAGGACAAGGTCTTCGGTTTCGCCTGCAACTGGTGCTCCTACGCCGGCGGCGACATGGCCGGAATCTCGCGCATCCAGTACCCTTCAAGCAACCGTGTTATCCGAACAATGTGCTCGGCGCGGGTGTCGGAGGAGATGATGCTCGAGGCATTCCGCTGCGGCGCTCCGGTGGTGCTGGTCTCCGGTTGCCACTACGCCGACTGTCACTACATCGACGCCAACCGACAGACCGTCAAGCGGGTGCAGAAGCTGTGGAACAAGCTCGAGAGGGCCGGGGTGCGCCCCGAGCGGCTGCAATTGGAGTGGATCTCGGCCGCCGAGGGCCAGAAGTTCGCCAAGGTGATGCGGCAGATGGAGGAGCTGCGGAAAACGGTGACAGCGGATGAGATAGCGCACGCCAGGGAGGCATTAAAGCCGAAGCCGAAGAAGAAACGGGTTGACAAGAAAGCGGCCGACGCCGCGGCGCCAGCCTGAAGTGATTCATGAGTTCTTTTTTTCGTCCCGGGTTTTTCCTGCAGCGTTTTTCGTTCTGCGGGGACACCCTCTTGGGAAAACCCGGGGCGAAAAAAAGAAAAGGGAAAAAGGTTGAATTATGGCAACCATGACCACCGGTGACTTCAAATGCATGATGTGCGGGCACGAGTACCAGGAGAAGGTGGTGAAAGGTGAGGATGTGGAGCGCTCATGTCCGAAGTGCCGGTCGAATAGCATCCGGCATCTGAAGAAGAAGAAGGCAAAAGAGAATTAGGAATTAGGAATGAGGAATTAGGAATTGGATACCGACGGCAATAACCAGATCGTTCGAGTCGATTTCGCCTTTAAGCGTGAGCTCGCGCGTAAGGTGGAGGGCAACCTCGCGAACTTCTGCTATCAGTGCGGCGCCTGCGTTGGCGATTGCCCGGCGACCCGTTACTCTCCGGCCTTCAACCCGCGCGAGATCATGCTCAAGGTGCTGTACGGCCTCGAGGACGAGCTCCTCGGCGAGCGCAACGTCCTGTGGCAGTGCACCAACTGCTACACCTGTCACGAACGCTGTCCGCAGGAGGTGAAGCCGGTCGAGGTCATCATCTCGCTCAAGAACATGCTTGCCGACCGCGGTCTTGCGCCCCCAGCCGCCGACAAGGTGATTCAGACCTTTATGACGTATGGCCGTACGGTGCCCGACAACCCGGCCATCAACAAACAGCGAGCCAAGTTCGGCTTGCAGCCTCTGACTGCGGTACCGATGGATGAAATCCGCACCCTGCTCGAACCCGAGGTCGAGAGCGGGGGTGAGTCGTGAAGCGATATGCCTTTTTCCCCGGTTGTTTGATTCCGGCGCGCCATCCGGCGATGGAGTTTGCGATCCGGTCGACCTTGGCCAAGCTGGATATAGAGATCGTCGATCTCGAGGGTGCGTCGTGCTGCCCCGACCCGATTTATTTCAAGTCCAAGGACAAGGTGGCGTGGCTGACCGTCGCCGCGCGCAATCTGACCCTCGCCGAGGACCTCGGTCTCGACATTTTCACCAACTGCTCCGGCTGCACGGCCACTTTGTCGGAGACCTACCATCTGCTCCAGGACGAGGAGCTGCGGGGCCGGGTCAACCAACGTCTTGCGCGTATCGACCGGGAGTATCGCGGTACCAGCCGGGTGCGCCACATCGCCACCCTGGTTCGTGACGAGGTGGGGTACGACGCGGTGCGGGAGACGATCAAACGGCCGCTCGAGGGGCTCAAGGTTGCGATCCACTACGGCTGCCACCTGCTCAAACCGTCGCGAATCATGCAGGTGGACAACCCCGACGACCCGCAGGTGTTGGAGCGCTTGATCGAAGCGCTGGGTGCGACGCCGGTCCGGCACGAGAATTGGCACCTGTGCTGCGGCAAGGCCTGCGATAGCGATGAAATCCCCAATCAGATGATGCACGATCTGCTCGCCACCGTGCACAAGGAAAAGGCTGATGTCCTGGGCATGATCTGTCCGACGTGCTTCGGTCAGTTCGACCACGGGCAGATGAAGATCGCCAAACTCTTCGACGAGGACTTTCACACCCCGCCCATCTACTACTTTCAGCTTCTCGCGTTTGCCCAGGGTGTGCCATACGAGAAGCTCGGTTTCGAGAGACAGCGATTCAAACCGGTAGCGCTTCAGCGATACGAGGAGGTTGCGGCGGAATGTTGACGGCATCCGGAGGAGGATTAGCGTGAGCCGCGTCGGCGTTTTCGTGTGCCACTGCGGTGAAAACATCGCCCGCAACGTCAAGGTGCAGCAGGTTGTCGAGTTCGCGCGCAACGTTCCCGGAGCTGTTGTTACAGCCGACTACCCCTACATGTGCTCGGCCCCGGGGCAGCAGTTGGTGATCGACGCCATCGCGGAGCACAATCTCGATCGTGTCGTGATCGCCGCCTGTTCGCCCCAATTGCACGAGCCGACATTTCGCGCGGCCGCCGCTCAGGCCGGGCTGAACCCGCACCTCGTCGAGATGGCCAACATTCGCGAACACTGCTCGTGGGTTCATCGAGACTCGGAGCTGGCGAGCGCCAAAGCCTGCCAGACCGTCATCGCCGCCATCGAGCGGATCAAGCGGGCTCACCCGCTCGATCCCATCGAGGTGCCGGTCACCAAGCGCGCGCTGGTGATCGGCGCCGGTGTCGCCGGGATCCGAGCCGCCCTCGATATGGCCAATGCAGGGCACCAGGTGGTGCTGGTCGAACGCCAACCGTCGATCGGTGGCAACATGTCCCGTCTGTCCGAGACCTTCCCGACCCTCGACTGTTCTCAGTGCATTCTGACGCCGCTCATGGTGCAGGTTTCCCGACACCCCAACATCGAACTCATGACCTACTCCGAGGTGGAGGAGGTGTCGGGCTATGTCGGCAACTTCACGGTTCGTATCCGTAAGAAACCGAGCTTTGTCATCGCTGAAGACTGTACCGCCTGCGGCGACTGTGCCGAGGTCTGTCCGGCGCCGGGCGGCAACGAGTTCGACATGGCGCTGTCGACCCGCAAGGCGATCTACATCCCCTTCCCACAGGCCGTGCCATCCGTTTTCACCCTCGACGCCGATCGTTGTCTGAACTCCAAGCTCGACTCACCCACCGGCTTCAGGGTCCTCGCGTGCGTCAAGTGCGACGAGGTCTGCCAACCCGACGCGATTGATTTCGACATGCAGCCCGAGATCGTCGAGCGCGAGGTCGGGGTGATCGTGGCGGCCACCGGCTTTGACCTGCGGCTCGGCCAGCCGGCCAAGGAGTTGGGCTACCAACGCTCCCTGGATGTGATGGACGGTCTCGAGTTCGAGCGCATGCTATCGGCCTCGGGGCCAACCGGCGGTGAGATCAGGCGACCCTCCGACGGGCAGACGCCCAAGGACGTGGTGTTTATCCAGTGCGTCGGCTCGCGGGATCCGGAGCACGGTGTTCCTTACTGCTCTCGGATCTGTTGTATGTACACCGCGAAGCACGCGCTTCTGCTCAAGCACAAGGTACCGGACTCTCGAGCCTTCGTCTTCTACATGGACATCCGCGCCGGCGGCAAAGGCTATGAGGAGTTCGTCTACCGGGTGATGGAGGAAGAGCGGGTGATGTACATCCGCGGCCGGGTCTCCCAGGTGATCGAAGATGACGGCAAGCTCAAGGTGTTCGGAGTCGATACCCTGTCCGGGCGGCCGGTGGAGATCGATGCCGACATGGTGGTGCTGGCCGCCGCCATGGAACCGGCCGATCACGGTGAGATCGCGGGCCGATTGCGGATTGCCGCCGATGTCCACGGCTTCTTCAAGGAAGCCCACCCCAAGCTGCGGCCGGTCGAGACGCTGACCGCCGGGATCTTCCTCGCCGGCGCCGCGCAGGCGCCCAAGGACATCCCGGACACCGTGTCGCAGGCCTCGGCGGCGGCGTCGAAGGGCATGGAGCTGCTGTCGAAGGAGTTTTTGGAGCGCGATCCGGCGACTGCCCACGTCAACGACGCCCTCTGCGCGGGCTGTTTCGAGTGCCTCGAGGTCTGCCCCTACCAGGCGATTGAACGGCGGGAGATCCTCGACTCCGAGGGTGTTCTCCTCAGAGAGGTGGCGTGGTCGAACCCGGCGATGTGCGAGGGTTGCGGTTTGTGTACCGTGACCTGCCGCGGCGGGTACATCGAGCTCGACGGTTACAGCGACGAGCAGGTCTTCGCCCAGCTCGGGGCGTTGGGGCCGCTGCCGGAGGCGCTCGAACGATGACTGAAGCTCATGCCGGCGTCGTCCGAGGTGGAACCGGTTCCGTTGCCGAGGATTGGCAGCCCCACATCGTTGCCCTGGTCTGCAACTGGTGCAGCTATGCCGGTGCGGACATGGCGGGCACCACCCGTCTTGAGTACCCGGCCGGCGTGCGCATGGTGCGGCTTCCCTGTACCGGTCGTATGAGCCCGCTGATGATTCTCAAGGCCTTCGAGCAGGGCGCCGACGGGGTGCTGGTTTCGGGCTGCCACCCCGGAGACTGTCACTACGTTCAGGGGAATCTGGTGGCGCGGCGGCGCTTCACCATCTTCAGATCGCTGATGGATTTCATCGGCATCGATCTCCGCCGCCTCCACTTTGCCTGGGTTTCGGCCGCCGAAGGCCACAAGTGGGCCAAGGTGGTCACCGACGTGACCGCCAAGGTCCGTGAAGCGGGGCCCCTGCCCGGCTTCGCCAACCCCGAAGGCTGGGACGGCATCGAGCTTCCGGCCGTGACCGGCGGCGGGCCGCAGGAGCTTGACACGGCGCAACTCGACGCCATCCGCGTCAATCTCCGAGAGGCCGCGTCCGAGTTGTTGGCGGCGGGCCGCGCCGGCGTGGTCATCGGCTATGGGGTGGGCTCGCTGCCCGATCAGACGGTGCCGGTTTTCGTCACGGAGACTGCAGACTGCGCAATGCTCGAGTGGGGCCATTGGTGTCGCAACAACCTCGCCACCTATGTCGTCTCGGCCCTAGGGCAGTACGAGCGGGTCGCGGTGGTGGCCAAGACCTGCGACCTGGGGGCCATCAGCAGCCTCATCCGCGAGGGACAGCTTCGGCGCGATCAATTGATGGTGATCGGGGTCCAGTGCCCGGGAATTCACAACGGGTCGGAGCTAGCCGGCAAGTGTTTGGCATGCTCCGGAGAACCGCATCCGATCTGTGACTTCGTGGTCACGGCCGATGGCGTCCACGAGAGCCGTCAGGATCCCTCAGAAGCCGCCCTCGACATGCCGGACGTGCGCGACGAGCAGATCGCCTTTCTGGAATCGCTGCCGCACGAGGTGCGGTGGAGATACTGGCAGCGGCAGTTCGGTAGATGTCTGCGCTGCTACGCGTGCCGCGCCGCCTGTCCCCTCTGTTACTGTTCCTCCTGCATCGTCGAGAAGCACCGTCCGCAGTGGATCTCCACGGCTATCGACAACCCCGGCAACAGCTCCTGGAACATCATCCGTGCCCTCCACCTGGCGGGACGTTGCTCGGGGTGCGACGAGTGCGCGCGGGTCTGTCCGGCCGACATCCGGCTCGATCTCATTAACCGCAAGCTGGCGCTCGAGGTCGAATGCCAGTACGGGAAGGTCGGTCTGGATCCGGAGCAGAGATCGGCGCTGGTCGACTTTCGGATGGAGGATAGCGAGGAGTTTATCCTGTGAAGGAACGGATGGACTCATCGTGGAAGCTCACCGAGACTCAGCTCCGCGAGTGGCTGCACGGCCTCCTTGACGCCAACACCGTCGTCGCGCCGGTTGAAGAGGACGGCGTGCTGCTGTTTCGCCGGATCACGTCGGAAGATCAGGCCGTCATCGAATCGTCGGGCAAGACCAGATGGTCGCCCAAGGAGTTTCTCTTCCCGCGGTCGGAGGCTTTGTACCGCTACAACTTCACCGGTGGAACCGTCCAACTCGATGATCCGCCCGTGCCCGAAGACCACCAGATACTTTTCGGGGTGCGGAGCTGTGATGCGGCGGGCCTCGTCCGTCTCGACGAGATCTTTCTCAGCGGCACGAAGGATCCCATCTACGCCGCGCGCCGGGAATCGACGACCGTCGTGTCGACTGCCTGTGCGGCGGCCGATGCGGAGTGCTTCTGCACCGCCGTGGGTGGCTCGCCGGTGGGCGTGGAGGGGAGCGATCTGCAGCTCGTGCCCCTCGACGAGGGGTGGCTGCTCAGGGTGTTGACCGATACGGGCCGGGATCTCGTCAGCGGTGCCACCGATGGCTGGACGGCGGCGACGGCTTCCGACGGCAAGCGACTTTCGGAACTCGAGAAAAAAATCTCCGAGCAGATCGAAAGATCGCCGGTCAAGCGGGAATGGTCGAAGATCCTTGAGGAGGGTTTCGAGAGCCCTGCGTGGGATCAGTTGGCCCAACACTGTCTCGGGTGCGGCGTGTGCGCCTATGTGTGCCCGTCGTGCTCGTGCTTTGACATGAACCACGAGGCCAACGCCTTCTCTGGCGAGCAGTGTCGATCATGGGACGCCTGCACCTTCGCGCTCTTCACCCGCCACGCCTCCGGCCACAATCCGCGCGCGACGAAGCAGGAGCGGTACCGGCAGCGCGTCCTCCACAAGTTCGCCTTCAGAGAGGAGGACGAGCCGTTCCGCTGTGTCGGTTGCGGCCGCTGCGTGGCGCTCTGTCCGGCCGGGCTCGACATCGCCAACGCGGTGGTCGCGGCGGTCGAGGCCATTCGGGAGGAGGGTGCAGATGGCGCTCGCTGAGGCATCCCCCAATCCCTATGAGCCGAGCCTAATGCGAATCCACGACTACCACGACGAGACCTCGGACGTCCGGACCTTGCAGCTGCAGTTCGTCGACGACGGCGAGGCCGTAGGCTTCGCCGGGTGGGCACCGGGCCAGTTCGGCCAGTTCACCGTCTTCGGCGCCGGCGAGTCGGTCTTCGCGCTCGCCAACCGGCCGTGGCGGCCGAACAACAATGGCGGGAAGCCGCCACTGATCGAGTGCACCTTCCGCACGGTGGGCAAGGTGACCTCAGCCCTGCGCGCGATGTCGAAGGGACAGGTGATCGGCTTCCGCGGCCCCTACGGCAACCACTTCCCGATCGATGACTGGAAGGGCAAGGACCTGGTCTTCATCGGCGGCGGCATCGGCATGGCGGCGCTGCGCTCGGCCATGCTGGATGTGATCGACCGCAAGTCAGAGTTCGGCGAGGTCGTCATCCTCAACGGCGCCCGCTCGGTGGCCGACATGGTCTACACCGGCGAGATGCCGGCGTGGGAGCAGGTGGAGGGTGTGCGGGTGGTGCGGACCGTGGACCCGGGCGGTGAGACCGAGGATTGGGACGATAAGGTGGGTCTCCTCCCTAATATCTTTGAAGAACTCGGGCTGGACCCGGAGGACCGCATCGTGGTCGCATGCGGACCGCCGGTGATGCTCCACTACCTCTTCCTCAGCCTCGGCAAGACGGGTTACTCGCCCAACCAGGTTGTGACAACGCTGGAGAACAAGATGAAGTGCGGCATCGGCCACTGCGGCCGTTGCTACGTCGGGCCCTTCTCGGTGTGCCGGGACGGCCCGGTGGTGACCTGGGCGGAGCTCAACGAACTCCCGAAGGACTACTGATGGAAAGAGCGCTGTCGTCATGAATGCCATCGTCAGGCCCGACTGGGACATCAGGGATGCGATCCTCGACATGGGCGCCGGCGACGCCTACAAGTGCTACCAGTGCGGCAAGTGCATGGCGGTGTGCCCGTGGACTCACGTCGAATCGGTGGTCTTTCCCGTCTACCGGATGCCGCAATCCGTCAAGTTCGGCGCCATCGTGTCGTCGGAGGACACCGCCGAGATTGAACGTGAGGTCGATGAGATCTATCGCTGTGTCGGTTGCGAGTCCTGCACAACCTGGTGCCCCCACGGCGTCAGCATGCCCGACATCATGCGTGGTATCCGCCGTATTCTCGTCGAGTTCGGTTCCTACCCGTCCGAGCTGTCGGAGTCGGTGTCCAGGATCCACAGCACCGGCAACCCCTTCGGTGAGCCGAGGGAGCGACGCGGCGCTTGGGCCGAGGAGGCGGAGATACCGGCGTTCGTGCCCGAGATGGACTATCTCTACTCCCCGTGCTGCGTGCCGGCCTACGACCCGCGCGCGACCAAGGTGGCGAATGCTACCGTACAAATCTTGCGGACGGCGGGGGTGTCCTTCGGTGTTCTCGGTGATCGGGAGACCTGCTGCGGCGAGGCCATCCGCCGGGTGGGCGTGGAGGAGGTCTTCCAGGAGGTGGCGGCCGCCAACATCGCGGCCTTCTCCGCGGCAGGCGTGCACCGGACGGTGGTCACTTCACCCCACTGCTACCGGACCTTCGACCAGGAATATGGAGAGCTCGGGGCCGACTTCGAGGCCGTCCACCAGACCCAGCTCTTTGCCAATCTCATCGAGCAGCAGCGGCTCGAGCCCAAGAAATCCCTCGATAAGAAGGTCGTGTATCACGATCCGTGCGCGCTCGGCCGCGGCTGCGGCGTCTACGATGAGCCGCGTGCGGTCCTTGAGAGCATTCCCGGGCTCGAGCTCGTCGAGATCCCCAATTACTCGCGCGAGCACAGCCTGTGCTGCGGTGGCGGCAGCGGCGGCGTGTGGCTGGAAAGACCCAAGGGGGAACGGCTCTCTGACATCCGCGTGCAGCAGGCCGCGGCGACCGGGGCCGAGATCCTGGCGGTAGCCTGCCCCTACTGCCTGCAGATGTTCTCCGACTCGATCAAGACCATGGAGCTCGATCTCGAGGTCAAGGATGTGAGCGAGCTGCTGGACGAGTCGTTGTGATCGGTTGGTGTGGCTCACGGCAAAGCGGATCGGGACGCGTCGATGCGTGAAAATGTTGAGAGCGAGGACTTCGAGCATTAGATTGTATTCAGGGATCGTATTATTGGGGCGTTCCGGCTGTCTGACAACTGCAGCGCCCCGGATCGGTGGTCATCATGGAGTGTGTCAGGTGTATCCGCATTTTCGAGGAGGTCGGGGATGCCTTCAACTCGACCCTCGGGACCGAGGAGAAGCTCGAACAGGTTGCCCGGGCAATCGTCGAGCACTTGGGCATCAAGGCGTGTCACTTCCGGGTTCTCAGTCGTGATCAGAGAAGCCTCGAGCACGTCGCGTCCTACGGTCTCAGCGAGACGTTTTTGAACAAGGGTGCGGTCGATGCGGAGAAAAGCGTCGCCGAAGCCCTCAACGGGCACATTGTCATGGTCGAGGATTGTGCCGACGACTCGCGGATCCAGTTTCCGAAAGAGCACGTCGACGAGGGCATCGTGTCACTGCTCACTGTCCCTCTCAGTGCACGAGGTAATGTCATCGGAGTCATGCGGCTTGCCACCGACAGGAAAAGAGAGTTTTCCGAGCAGGAGTTGACGTCCATCAAGACCCTCGCGTCCTTTTCAACCAGCGCGATCACCCACTCGATGTTCCACGACATTCTCGGCGAGGTCGCCGTGGCCGTGCGGTCGTCGCTCGATCTCAAGGAAGTTCTCGAGTCGACCGTGCGGGTGGTGTGCGAGAGCCTGCGCGTCAGGGGAAGCACGATTCGGCTTCTCGACAGGCGGGGGAACCTCGAGTTGCGAGCGGCCTTTGGATTGAGTCAGCAGTACCTGAAGACCGCGTCGTCCGACCCCGGGGATGCGGTGGCCGAGGCCTTGAATGGGGCGTGCGTAGCGATTCTCGATGCGCGAACGGACCCGCGCATTCGACATCACGATGAGATAACGAGGGAAAAGATCTCTTCGGTGCTGTTCGTGCCGCTGATGAGCCGTGACGAGGCGATCGGAGTGCTGTCGGTCTACACCCACAACCCCTATACCTTTTCTGATGATGAGAAAGCGCTCATGACGGCCCTCGGCGAACAGTGTGCGCTGTCGATCCGCAACGCTCAGATGTACCATACGATCAAACGCAGGTACGCGGACGTTGTGGACGAGTTCCAGCAGTGGTTCGAGCACTACGAGACGTATCCGGTGCGGAAAAACGACCTCATCTAAACGGCTCGACCGGACCGCGATTCAGATCCTGCGTCTCGATACCTGGCGTTCTGGCGATCGAGGGCGCATCTTGTAAAACAGGAAACTGAAAAAATCGCCCACGGCTGCGGTGAAGTCTCGCTCGCTCCGGCGTTGCCGTGGCGAATTGGGGGATTCTATGGCGGCGACGAACGCAGCACCGCAATCCGTGGCACCGATCGAGAAATCTCTGACTTTGAAAGATGGGCGCCATGTGACGGTGCGAAGCTTGCACCCGACCGATGTCGAACGCTCATACGACTTCTTCTGCGCCCTTCCCGAAGAAGATCGCAGGTATCTGCGCGTCGACGTCACCCGCCGCAGGATCGTAGAACGACGGACCACCGAGCTCGACCGAAGCCGGATCGAGCGTCT
>Ga0164313_10003351_pt1 | contig 14295 bp, 13 predicted proteins | sample GuaBasSedimGuay4_FD_113735 | JGI IMG/M metagenome (GOLD analysis project Ga0164313, IMG submission 113735) | Subseafloor sediment microbial communities from Guaymas Basin, Gulf of California, Mexico - Guay4, Core 4569-4, 0-3 cm | ecosystem: Environmental > Aquatic > Marine > Hydrothermal vents... | reverse complement strand
CGAAGACCCGCGGTGCACTCCTCGTTGCGCCACCGCCGATGACTGCGTCAGCGGCATCGGCTGCAACGCGACCCTCGGCGCCTGCCAATACTGAGCCCGCGGCCCGGCCCCTCCCCCTCAGTGCAGGGTGTGATCGGAACCGTCGTGTTTCACCGTCGGCACCCCCGAATCACGCTCCCGGGCAGGGTCGCTCGTGACGATGACGATGTGCTCGGCCTCCTCACGGGCCTCGTTACGGGCTTCTTGTCGGGCCATCTCCGCGAGTACGACGCCTTCGGCCCGGTCGAGGGCCGCGTCCCGGGCGGCCTCTTCGGCGGCCATGCGCTCGAGGCCGGCGTGGTGCTGGCGGCGCCGGCGCACGTAGGCCATCAGCAGCAGGATGGATGCGAAGACCCAGAGGCCGCCCCCGGTGACGACGAGGGGGATGGTCTGAAAGCGCTCCCCGAGGCGGTCTCGCCACTCGCGCTCCATCGTCGCGAGGGACATCTCGTAGCTGTCGAAGAATGACTCTTCGAAGGTCATGTCCTCTTCGCGGATCTTTCGCAGCAGCGACCGGAAGCGTCGCGCGTCGCTGTCGGCCCGCCGCATGTGGGCGATGATGTCCGCGCTTTGGGCGTACGCGACGCTCACCCGGTGGGCGTAGCGCGGGAAGCTGTTGTCGAGGTCGGCGAGGGGGACGACGTTGTCGGCGACGACGGCTCCCCAGAGCTTCTTGATGCGGTTGAGGTCGTTTTCCCCGGCCTGCTGGACCGCGACCCCTTCGACGAACCACCGCGGCAGGTGTTGGCCGCCGACGGCGCGGTAGAGGGCGATGTGGGAGAGCTCGTGGGTCAGTACCTTTTCGACGTCGGGGCGCTGCCAGGAGTCGGGGGCCTGGAGGGTCAGGAGGATGACGCCGAAGCGAGGGTAGGCGACGCCGGCCGCGTAGTCCGGGGCAGGGTGGCCTGCCGGCGCCAGGGCATGCATCTCTTCGGGGTTGAGGCCCACGCGGATGATGACCTCATCGTCGATCGAGCCGCCGAAGTCGCTGACGACCCGGGCCCAGGCGTTGGCGTAATGCCCCTGAAGCTCGCGGACCACAGAGGTGGCGGTCGCTGGGAACGTCCAGTGGACCGCGCCTCGAACCTCGGAGACGTAGCCCTCCGGAGCGTCCGGGAGCCTGGCAGTCTGAGAGCCGGCGGGGGCGTTGTCGTCGATGGGGACCCAGCCCGTGACGTCCTGGCCCTCGGGGGCCGGCGTCTGCGCCAGGGCGCTCGAGGTTCCGAGGGCCGCGAGCATCAACAGGAGGCTGACGACGCGAACCCAGCGCGTCGCCCACGGACGAATCGACGTTGACCGAAACCGCGTCGCATTGAGCGCAGAAAGCGAGGCCAGATCGCGCCGTGGATCGCGGTCAAGGTGATGCGGTTTAGTTGCCACCTGGGATAAAGCGTAGCACCGGAGACGGGAGGTCGGCACCGGGGTCGTCGTTCCCGGTGACGACGAAGTAAGTGACCATGGCCCCGAGCAGAAGGGCCCCGACCATGTAGGGCCACCACTTCGCGAAAAAACCGGGTTCCTCCTCATCTTCCTCGCCGTTTTCCGTGCCCTCTGAGGGCGTTGCTGATTCGCCCCCGGCGCCAGACCCCGCCCCATCCCGAGCCGCAGCGGCTCCTCCGCGCCAATCGCGCCTATCCGCGTCAGCGGCCCGTTCTGCGGCCCGGAGGGCCGAGGCCCGTGCCCGGGGCAGTACGAATCGCACGATCGCGGCGTCGCCGGCATCGTTCAGCTCCAACTCTCCTTCGTAGAGCCGGCCCGAGGCGACGTCGAGGGCTGTCGCCTCGATGCTGCCGGCCCGGCGCCGGATGGCGACCACCGCCACGGCCCCGGAGACCCGTCCGAGGGCCGAGAGGCCCCCGGCGTCCTCTTCGTCGTCGATGCCGAGGCCCCGGCGAAGGACGCGAACCCGCCCCAGGCCGTCGTCCTCGTCCGGTGCCGGGTCGCCCCGGAGGGCGCGGCGGAGACCGGAGTCGGTCGGGATGCGTAGGCCATCGGTCCGTGAGAACAGGCGGTCGAGTTCGCGGGCTTGGTCCCGGAGGCCGTCGTCGGGGTCGCCGACCGTGACGACGGCGACCTTCGCGGGCTCTTCGGGCGCGTCTCGTCCGTGGTCGGCTCGCAGGCGCTCCGCCCCGTCGCCTGCGCTCTCGGCGGTCGCGTCGCCTTCCGATGTCCCGGCGGCCGTGTCTTCTTCGCCTTCTGCTCCACCTTGGGCCGCGGCGCCGCCATCCGATTCGGCCGAGTCGCCGTCGTCTGTGCTCGGGTCTCTGGCGTCGGCCGCGTCGGGGCTGTCCTCCGAAGTCGTCTCGACGCCCGCCTCCGCCTCCGGCTCCTGGGCCGAGGCGGGCAGGGTGATGCTGGCCAGACCAAGGGCTGCCAAGGCGACGAAGATGCAGGAGGTCCGCACGGGGCGAGAGGGTACGGCGGGGGCCCAGCGATGCAAACCGGCCGAGCGTCAGAGAGGGGTGACGGTGCCTTTGTCGCGCCCGAGTTGAATCTCGATCAGGGTCAGGCCATGGGCGGGGGCCGTGGGCCCGGCGTCGGAGCGCACCCGCTCCGGGCTCAGGAGGCCCGCGACATCGTCCGGGGTCATGCGTTGCCTGCCGACCTCGACCAGGGTGCCCACGAGGATGCGCACCATGTTCTTGAGGAACGCCGTCCCGCGTACTTCGATCGCGAGCAGGCGCGGGTCCCCGGACCACCCCGGGATGACGTCGACGGCGCTGAGGGTGCGGACGGTGCGTTCCCGTAGGTCGTTCGAGGCGCGGAAGGCGCGGAAGTCGTGCTCGCCGACGAAGCGACTCGCCGCGTCGGCCATCACCCCGACGTCGAACGCGTCGACGGCCGTTTCTGCTTCCCGCCGGCCGGCCGCGAGGAGCCCGGGGCGCACGTGCCACGCTCGGTGGCGACGGAGGGGGTTGCGGGTCGGGCCGACCTCGATGACGTAGCGATAGAGCTTGTTCCGGGCGTCGTAGCGCGGGTTGTAGCCCGCCTCGACGACCTCGGCTCGGCGGACCGAGATGTCCTCGGGCAGATACTTGTTGAGGCCCTTCTGCCAACCGTCCGGCGAGATGAGGCGCTCGCTGTCGAAGGCCGCCGCCTGCATCTCTGCATGTACGCCCGCGTCGGTCCGGCTCGCGCCGCGGACCGTCACCGGGTGGCAGGTCATCACCGAGACGGCTCGGCCGACCTCTTCTTGCACCGTGCGCTCACCGGGTTGCGTCGCCCATCCGGCGAAGGCGGTGCCGTCGTAGGTAAGAATCAGCCGTACGCCGTGTGCCACACCAATGCCGCCCACTCACGCCATTCGCCGGCTTACGTCCTCGCCATCTCCCTCAAAATACCTTTGGTATTCCTCGGTCGACGGCTCCGGGCGCGCTCGGCGCTTGACGCAAGTGAACGGCATTGGACTTAGAAGAGGAAGCCGAGGCCGGCGGACCAGGCAACCCCGTCTTTGGGAGACGCGTCGAGGTTGCTGTGGGCCGCGGAGCCGAAGAGCTCGAAGAAGAGGAAGGAGTGATTGATGCCCCACACTTCGTCGAGGGCTCGGGCCGCCCGCTCGTTGAAGATGTCGAGCTCGAGGGCGAACTGCACTCCCCAGTGGAGGCCGATGCTCATGTTGGTCGCTTCGCTAGCTGAGCCGGTGCCGCTGTTCCAGATGACGAACTCTGCGCCGAGTTTGCCCGTGATGAGCAGGGGCACGCGCAGCCTCCGGGCGAGGGCGTCGAGGCGGAAGACCGCGAGCACCGGCATCGGATAGAGCGTCAGGCTCGTCTCTTCGGTCGTCGAACTGTTCGTCTCTCCGCTGGTCGCGAAGCCCACGTACTGGGTCCAGCCAAAGCCGAACGCGATGCCCGCGTCGAACCAGTCGTGGATTTCGAGCGGAAGGAAGTCGATCTCAAAGGCGAGTAGGGGGCCCGTGTCGTCCGCGAAGTACGTGTCGAAGGCCGCCCCTACGGTCGGTTGGTAGGTTCCGATGCGGAACTCGAGAGCCCAGGTCTCTTCGGACCCGATTTCGTCGACGAGGCCGGCGCTCCGGTCGTCGAAGTACTGAGCGCTGGCGGCGCTGGGAAGCGACGCCGCGATCACGGCCCAAGCCGCGGCCAAAGAGAGCAGTGTATTCTTCATTTTCGCCGTCGTCGCGCGAAGCCCAGGCCCGCTGCGAAGAGAAAGGTGAGGGCAGGAAACGATACCATCTGCGAGGTTTCGAGGCCGACTCGGCCCGCGGCGGAGCAGTCTTCGCACTCGCCGTAGGCGTCGCAGAACCCGTCGGTGTCGATGCGGCTCACGCAAGCGACTTCGGATACGACGCTCGAGTTGAGCGCCTGGTCGGTCGAGATGACGACGAAGGTCGCTGAATCTCCGGTGGCCATTCCGAGGTCCTCTGGGTTGACGACCGTCGAGCTGCCGGTCGATTGGCCGAGAAAGACGTATCCAGCCGCGGTGAAATCGCTGCCCGGGACCAAGGACGTCGCGGCCCTCGCTTCGTCGCAGGAGACCCCGAGGCTGCCCGGGTCCCCGTAGACATCGTATCGCTGGATGTCCGTGTCGCTGGCCTGGGTCCAACTGATGGTCGCCATGGTGTCGCCGCTGGTATCGCCGATCTCCGTCGGAGGGCTGGGCTGGGTCCGGTCGAAGGTGACCGGCAGCGAAACCGAGAGCGTGACCTCTTCTGTGCTCCCCAGGGTATTCGCGAGCAGAAACCAAATCGTCGAGCCCGCGGAATCACCGGCGCAGTCGATGAGCTCGGACATGGCGATATCCAGGTCTATTTGAACGGGGTTGCCGGAGAGCATCGTGTCGGCCGTGACGGTCAGGGCCGTGCAGGTCCCGTCCAGAGGGTTCCGGGCGGCGGCGGGGGTGCAATCCGTCGAGCCGGGGCCCGACCAGATGTCGATGAACGTCCCGGTGGTATCGAGGCCATTGAGGCGAAAGGCCACCGGATCGAGCAGCTCACATTCGGTGAGCCCGAGAGGAGGGGACACGTAGCCTACCGACGGCAGACGATCCTCGTCGGGGCTCTCGTAAGTCAGCGTCATCTGCGCTGCCGCCATAGATGGCGCGACGCACCAGACCGCGATGAGGACTAGGGCGAGGTGGGGGGAGGGGAGACGCATGCAATATCCTGCGCGAAAGCCATAGCAAGCCGCGATCCAAAGGCCAATGCCTGAGTTCCAGGGCTCCGGCCGGAGGTCGATGGACATTCTGTCATGCCCCGACCGTGACCGCCGCCCTCCGGTGACAAAAGGTCAATCAGATCAGGGCTTCGGCGATCTGTACCGCGTTCAGGGCGGCACCCTTCCGGAGATTGTCGCCGACGACCCAGAGCTGGAGTCCTCCGGGGTTGCCGATGTCTTCGCGGATCCGTCCCACCAGGACCGCATCTCGGCCCTCACAGTCCAGGGGGGTGGGGTAGACCCCGGCAGCGAAATCATCGACGACCTCGACCCCGGGTGCCGCCTCGAGGAGCTCCCGGGCCCGCTCCGGGGTGAGAGGGCGCGCCGTTTCGAGCGCGATGGATTCGCTGTGCCCCGTCGCGACCGGGACCCGGACCGCGGTCGGAGAGACGCGAATGCTGTCGTCGCCGAGGATCTTACGGGTCTCGTGCACCATCTTGAGCTCTTCTTCCTGGTAGCCGCTCGCCTCGTCGCGGGACCAGTGCATGAGCAGGTTGCCGGCGAGCTGGCCTTCGAGGACCCCCATTTCGAGGGGCTCGCCGAGGGCGAGGCTACGGCGCTGGGCATCGAGGCAGGCGACGGCCGGTGCACCGGCGCCGCTCACGGCCTGATAGGTCGAGACGACGACGCGCTCGATCTTGGCTTCGTCGTGGAGCGGCTTGAGGGCGACGACCATCTGGATCGTCGAGCAGTTGGGGTTGGCGATGATGCCCCGGGGGCGGTTGGCGGCCGCCTCGATATTGCACTCGGGGACGACCAAGGGGACATCGTCGTCCATGCGGAAGGCGCTCGAGTTGTCTATGACGACGGCCCCCGCGGCAGCCGCGACCGGACCCCACTCCAGAGAGATGTCGGCGCCGGCGGAGAAGAGCGCGATGTCGACGCCCTCGAAGACCTCGGGGCAGATGGCTCGGACCTCGAGCTCTCGATCGCCGAAGGCCACCTTGCGGCCCGCGCTGCGCTCTGAGGCGACCGCGATTACCTCCCGAGCAGGGAATCCCCGCTGATGAAGCACCCGGAGCATTTCCTGGCCGACGACTCCCGTCGCCCCGACCACCGCGACCTTCTTACCTGCCGTCATTGTCCATGCCTCCGTGGGCGTCTATACAGCACGGGGCAGGGGATCCGCCAACCGGCGGCGTCGGCCCTGAAGAGAAATCGGACGTTCCATGAACAAGTTCATCATCCACCCCCTCGCACACCTTCTCGCGCTGGCGGTCCTCGCCGCCCCGGGCCTCGCGGAAGCACAGGCCGAGGGCACTCCGGTGGAGGCCACCCCGGCCGAGGTCGCCCCGGGACAGGTCGCCGATCCGAACACCGCCGAAGGAGCCGCCCAGCTCCAGAACATCGCCGAGGACGAGGCGATCCGTGGCCTCGAACCGGTCGACCCGTCGGTCTATGTCGATGCGTTCCAGACCCTCGTCGACCCGAGCGGCCTGACCGTCGATGAGGTCGCCGAGACCGCGGTCGCGACGGCGCCGCAGATGGAGCAGCGCCGGGCCAGCATCCGGGCCCGCGAGGCGACCGCCGAGTCTCAATGGCTCAACTACATTCCTCAGGTTACCGGCTCCTTCGGCTTCACGCGCCTGTCCGAGGTCGAACAGCCCACCTTCGGTGGCGGCACCATCGACCCCACCATCATTGACACTGTCAATATGCGGATTGCGGATCAGCGGGACGGGTCGGCACTGGGAGCCGCGTCGGCGGACGTCGACCAGGCACTTCTGACGGGCCTTCAGGCAGCCGGAGGGGAAGCCTTCTCTTTTCCTCAGGTGCTCAACCAGTGGTCTCTTCGGGGGAGCCTGAGCTATCCGGTGACGGACCTCTTCCTCACGATCATGCCGAGCTATAACGCCGTCGAAGGCTTTGCTGACGCTGAACGGCTGCAGATCGATGCGGACCGGGCCAACGTCGACCTCCGGGCTCGCGAGGCTTGGTATGGCCACGTCCGAGCTCAGGCGACCCTCGCCGTCGCCCTCGCGGCGCAGCGCCAGACGGAAGCCAACAGGCAGCAGGTCGAGGCCCTCGTGCGGGCCGGCGTCTCCCCCCGGGTCGACCTCATGCGCGTCGAGGCCCAGAACGCAGCGGCCCGGGTCGGTGTTGCGCGGTCTCAGGGGGCGGTCCTCGTCACGGCCCACGTCGTGCGCACACTGATGCACTCGGAGCCCGGGACCGGGCTCATTCCCGTGGGGGAGAACCTCGCCGCGAATCTCCCCGAGATCACCGAGACCCGGGCCGCCCTCGTGGTCCAGGCCCTCGAGAGTCGTGCCGAGATGTTGGCCCTTCGCCGCTTGGTCGGGGCCCGGGATGACCTGGAGTCTTCCCAGGGAGGGAGCCGGTGGCCGCAGATCTTCATCCAGGCCGGTATCGAGTATGCAAACCCGAACCAAAGGGTCTTTCCTCAAACCGAGCACTGGAACGCCTCCTGGACAGTCGGTGCCGTGATGCAATACACGCTGCACCAGACCCTCCAAGGCAACCAGACCCTCGACCGGGCCGAGGCTCACACCGATGAAGCGCGGGCTGACCTCCTGGCCCTGCGCGACGCTGTTACCATCGAGGTCGACCAGGCCTACGAGAACTTCCGGGCCTCGAAGACCGCCATCCAGGCCGCCGGGGCCGGGCTCCAGGCTTCCGAAGAGGCCTACCGGGTGCGCCAAGAAGAGCTCGCCGCAGGCACGGCGGTGGCCCGGGACCTCGTCGACGCCGAGGCGGACCTCACCAACGCGCGCATCAACCTCGTCGACTCGATCATCGACCTGCGCGTCGCCGATGCGCAGCTCCGCCGCGCCGTCAGCCTCTGAAAGTGGCGACGCCGGTCATCGTCTCGGCTGCGGTGCTCTTTCACCACGGCGAGGTTCTCCTGACCCGCCGGATGGAAGGGGCCCACCTCGCCGGCCTCTGGGAGTTTCCCGGGGGCAAGGTCGAGGAGGGCGAGGACCCCGAGGACGCCCTGGTCCGCGAGGTCCGGGAGGAATGCGGGGTCGAGATCGCCGTCGAAGACATCTTCGACGTCACCTTCCACCGGTACGAGTCGAAGGACGTGCTGCTGCTCTTCTATCGCTGCCGCCTGGTATCGGGGGAGATCCAGCACCTCGGGGTCGCCGACCACGTATTTTGCGCGCCCGCTGCCATTCGGGGCTATCCGCTGCCGCCCCCGGACGACCGGGTGGTGGCCAAGATCGAAGCCTACAGTGCGTCCCTTGACAGCCCCCGGTCCGGGGGTTAAACAGCCCACCCCCAACCCGGGGATATTCGGGGATCGTCTAACGGCAGGACACAAGTTTCTGGTTCTTGTTATCTAGGTTCGAATCCTAGTCCCCGAGCTAAGGTTTAAAATCGGCCCCATCGTCTAGCGGTTAGGACGTCGGCCTCTCACGCCGAAAACGGGAGTTCAATTCTCCCTGGGGTCACTGCAGAAGGCGGTCGCGAAAGCGGCCGCCTTCTTTTTTCGGGCGATGCGGGCCCTCGATCGGCAGCCCCTCAGGCGCCGGTCGCTGCCGCGACCCGGGCGAGGAGTTCGTCCTTCGACGCCGACTTCGACAGGTAGTCGACGCCGGCGGTCTTGGCGATTTCCTCGAGGGCACGCTCGTCCATCGAGCTGAAGAGCACCACCTTGTCGGCGTCGCCGCGCTGTTTTAGGGCGTCGAGGATCTGCAGCCCGCTGAGCCCGGGCATGTTGATGTCGAGGAGGACCAGCGCAAAGCCTCCCTCGCCGATGCGTTCGATGGCCCCGTCGGGGCCTTCGTGAAACACGACATCGGCATCGATGTTCCTGAGGCGCCGCTGGGTGAGCTCTCCGAAATCGGCGTCGTCGTCGACGATGAGCACCTGCATGCGTTCTTTGGTCATCGGTGACGATCCTACCTCAGCGCTCGGTCCTCGATACACCGGAAATCCCTCCTCAGTGGGTGATGGCCTCGGGGGGGGACCGCGAAGCGCTCATATCGAGTATGGTGAAAGCATGACTTCTTTCCCCCGGTCGGGCCTGGTCCCCCTCCTCGTCTCGTTCTCCCTCGTTTCCCTCTTCGCCTTCGCCTTCGCCGGCTGCGACTGCAGCGATGGGAAGACGCCCCTCGCGATGTGCGAGACGACCGCCGACTGCGAAGCCGGTCAGCGATGTGTCGACGGCATGTGTGAGGTGATTCCAGACGGGGCCATGGACAGCGGCGTGCCCAGCGACAGCGCCCGGCCGGACACCGGGCCTCCTCCATGCACCGACGACTCCGAATGCGGCGGCGGCGTATGCCTCGAGGGGAGCTGCTGTCCTTCGAGCGATTTGGTCTGCGGGTCGGCGTGTTGCGCCGCTGGCGATACGTGTTTTGCCAACGCCTGCGTCGTGCCCGGGGCCCTGTGCCGAAGCACCGATGATTGCGGGGCCGACGAGTACTGCGAGGTTGGCCTCGCGGACCCGACACCGCCGGGGACGGATGGCGGCATGCCGACGCCCGACGGTGGGGTGTGCCTCGGGGATGCGCCGGTCCAGGGGCGGTGCCTCGCGCTTCCACCGCGGTGTGCCGACGGGATGGCGCCGGGGCCCGGGGAGGCCTGCATTCGCGACTGTGAGTATCGTCCGCCGGTCGGCAACCTCGATGCCGTGGAGCAGTGGGCCTTCGATTCGACGACCGCCGAGTCCTACACGGGTCGCCTCGACGTCTGGTCGACCCCCGTCGTCGGCCGCCTCGCCGATACCAACTGCGATGGCGTCGTCGACGAGTTCGACCCACCGAACGTCATCTTCGTCTCCGGCAACGCCCAGGGCACCTATTGCAGCAACGCCACCATCCCCAATATGTGCAAGACGGGCGTCCTGCGTGTGCTCGACGGTCCCTCCGGGCGCGAGCTTTGGTCGAGCCGGCGTCCCGAGGCTGGCTCCCTCGGCTTCTCCGGGGTCTCTCCGGCGATCGGCGACCTCGATCACGACGGAGACATGGAAGTCGTGGCCATCGACGGCGAGGGCTACGTGCGCATCGTCGACCATACCGGTGTGACCATCGGCAAGAGCGACCGGGTGATCCCCGGATTCGCCGCGAACAACGGCACCGGCTGGGGCGGGGGCGTTTCGATCGCGGACATGGACCACGATGGAAACCCAGAGATCGCCTACGGGCGCACCGTCTTCACGACGGATGGCACGACCATCACCCGACTCTGGGAGGGCACCGAAGACTGGGGCCGCGGTATCAACCAGGCCATCAGCGTCTTCGTCAACCTCGACGCCGACCCCGAGCTCGAGCTCCTGTCGGGGCGCACGGCCTATGGGACCGATGGAATCCCCGAGTGGAATCGCACCGACATCGGCAGCGGGTTTTCGGCGATTGGCGACTTTGATGGCGACGGCACGCCCGAGGTCCCGTACGTCAGTGGCGGTCGCATCTATCTGCTCAACGGCGCCGACGGGACCGACGTGATGGCCTCCATCGCATCGACGAGCGCGAGCCCGGGGAACGGCGGGCCGCCGACGGTCGCCGACTTCGACGGGGACGGCCGCCCAGAGATCGGCGTCGCCTTCCGCCAGGACTACATGGTGGTGCGCGCCAACTACACCACGATGAGCCTCGAGCTCGTGTGGGCCGCGCCGAACCACGACCTCAGCTCGTCGGTCACCGGCTCGACGGTCTTCGACTTCGAAGGCGATGGGGCCGCCGAGGTAATCTACAACGACGAGTGTTTCCTCTGGGTCTACGATGGCGCGACGGGGGCCGTGCGATTCGCGACGCCGACGACCTCGTTCACCGCGACCGAGGCGAGCCTCGTCGCCGACATCGACTCGGACGGCAGCGCCGAAATCGTCATGGTGGCGAACGGCGCCGACCCGTCATCATCGGGGTGGGGCTGCGACGTGGCGCCGTGGACATCCCCGGCGGCCCCCGGGGACCCGGACTTCGGCCGCCCAGCGTGGGTCGGCTCGGACGGGGCGAGCGCGGCGTACCGCGGCATCAAGGTCTTCCGGGCCCGGGACAACTCCTGGGTCGGGACCCGCAGTCTGTGGAATCAGCACGCTTACAGCGTCAGCAACATCTGCGGTGACCGCGGGGACGCCTGCACGCCAGCGTCGACCTACGGCGACATCCCAATCACTCAGGTAGACAACTGGAGCGTCGGCTTCCTCAACAACTTCCGGCAGAACATCCAGGGCGAGGGCATCTTCGATGCCCCGGACGCGACGGTGTCCCTGTCGATCGTATGCACCAATCCCCTCGGCCTCGAGGCGGCGCTGCGCAACCTCGGCGCGGCGGTATTGCCCGCCGGAGTTACGGTAGGCTTCTTCGTCGTAGAGGCGGGGGTCGAGACGGAGATCGGCCGGGCAACGACCGCGACCCCGCTCTTCCCGGGGCAGACGGATGTGCTCCTGCACGAGGCAGTCGGCTACGACGAGACCAACACCTTCAAGGCCCGGATCCTCATCGACCCGTCGATGCCGACCTTCCAGGAATGCGACGACACCAACAACGAGTCCGCCGAGGTCATGGCGAGCTGTCTCGGTTAGTGAGCATCCTCGAACAGGCCTTCTACGAGCGTGACGCCCTCGACGTGGCTCGGGACCTCCTGGGCAAACGCCTCGTGCGTCGCGGCGTCGAGGTGGTCATCACCGAGGTCGAGGCCTACCGCTTTCCCGGCGACACGGCGAACCACTGCCGGATGGGCCGGACTCCGAGGAACGCCGTGATGTGGGGTCCGCCGGGGCACGCCTACGTGTACGTCTGTTACGGCATTCACCAGATGTTGAACCTGGTGACCAATCCCGAGGGGGAGGGGGCCGCGGTGCTGATCCGGGCCTGCCAGCCGGTCCGTGGCCTCCGCACCATTCAGCGGCGGCGCGGCGATAAGCGCGGGCCCGTGCTTCTGACCGGCCCCGGGAAGGTGGGCGCTGCCCTCGGCCTCGACCGGGCGATGAACGGCCATGCGCTTTATCGGCCCGGGGGCCTCGAAGTTCACGACGGGCCCGCACCACCCGAGATCCTCTCGGGACCTCGCGTTGGGATCGACTATGCTTCCGAGGCTCACCGAGATGCTCCGTGGCGCCTGGCCGCCTCGGGCACGCCCTGGGTGAGCAAGCCCGCGAGCCTTCATCGAGTCGGACCATGACCATGATCCCCAGCACCGATTCCGAAACCGTCACCAACGGCCTCCGCGTGACGGTCACCAGCGAGTACCTCCCCGAGGAGTCCACGCCGTCAATCCAGCGCTACGTGTTCATCTACACGGTGCGTATCGCGAACGAAGGTACGGAAGTCGTGCAACTCCGCACGCGCCATTGGGTGATCACCCACGGCGACGGAGCCGTCGAAGAAGTCCGCGGCCCGGGGGTCGTCGGAGAAGAGCCGCGATTGCCGCCGGGGCACGGCTTTCAATATACGAGCGGATGCGTGCTGCGAACCCCGCGGGGCACGATGCACGGCAGCTATCAGATGGAGACCGAGGGCGGCGCCATGTTCGACGCCGAGATCGCCTCGTTTGCTCTCGAGATGCCCTACTCGCTGAACTGACCGGGGCGTCAGCCCTGGGGTTCGGGCTCAGCCGCTGGCGCGGCTTCGGCCACGGGCGCGGCTTCGGGCGTGGCTTCGGCTTCGGCTTCGGGCGCGGGCGCGGCTTCGGCTTCGGGCGCGGCCGCTGGCGCGGCTTCGGCTTCGGGCGCGGCCGCTGGCGCGGCTTCGGCTACGGGCGCGGCTTCGGCTACGGGAGCGGCTTCGGCCACGGGCGCGGCTTCGACAGCCTCTCGCACCGGCGGCTCCATCACCGGCGCGGACTCATCCCAACGGCCCTTCACCGTCGAGAAGGTCTTGATCGCGGCCTCCGTGAGATCGAGGGCGCCGAGCTCGACGAGCTTGTTGCGGATCTCCTTCGGGTCCTTCGACCAGCCCTTGGGCAGGGTGAACCGTTCGACCGCCGGTGCGCTGTTGGTCAGCCCCTGCTCCTCGAGGGCCCAGAGGGCCTCGGCGGCGAGGAACTGGCCTGCGATGGTCCGGTGATCCTCGGCGAGGTGGCTCGCGAGGGGGAAGACGTCGTAGAGGGCGCAGGTCCCGGGAGGCATCCCGAGGTTCTTGCGCAGGTACGAAAACGCCATCGGCGAGATGTTGAGCTCGGCGATGCCGAGGCCAGCGATCTCTTGGCCTTCGGCGGCTGTCATCGCGCGGTCGACCGCGTCGCCATGGCTGCGCGTAATCGCTGCAGCGCGGGCTGACGGGTCGAGAAGCACAGTCACGATGAGGAACGGGCGGGGGTCCTTCTCGGTCATTGGACGGCGAGGGTGCGCCAAAAGCGACCTCGGCGCCAACCTCTTCTTGAGCTGGGGCCACCTTCGTATGTTGGTGGGCTCAATCGACGTCCTCTTCATGCACATCTCAGCCCTGGAGAGGCCCACTTCACGCCCCCCAAGGCGCCTTCTTGATGGAGGACGGTGAGGTGGTTCGACGCCCCGGCCCGGAAGGTTCGAACGACCGAGGCCACTGAACTCGCTGGGCGGCGCAGGGGCCCGAAAAGCGGCATCGACCCAAACCCCCGGCTTGCGTTCCTGCCCCCTTCGTATACTGCGAGAGGCTATGGATATTCTCTTGATGCACTGCTCGGTCTACGACATTCCCACGTCGCATCGGGTCGGTGCCATCGTTCACGGAGGGTCGGCCGACATGCGCCTTCTCCGGGGGCCAGGCCCTGACCGCGAACTGGACCAGCAATGGGGGGGCCGCCTGCAGCGAGCCCTCGATACCGAACGCAAGGAGTTGGGAGGGGGGCCGCTTCCGTTGGGTTCCGTGGCCCGGGTACATCGGGGCAGCCTGCACTGCAATTTCCTGCTTTGGGCGGTGACATCCCCCGCCGCCGGTGGGTCCGAGGCGCCGACGGCACCGTCCCTGTCGGCGAACCATGATGCGGTCATCGCGGCCCTCGAGTTCGCCGCTGAGCGCTCCATCGCGCGCATCGCGTTCCCTGCCCTCGGCCATGGGGCAGAAGCCCTCGAGGCCGATGAGCGTCTCGCCACCATCGCCCGGGCGGCCCATGCCTATGCAAAGCAGCGCGGAGCGGCAGGGCGGTCGACCGGCGTGGAAGAGCTATTCCTCTGCGAGTCCAGCACCGTCGTGAT
>Ga0164313_10003349_pt1 | contig 14296 bp, 14 predicted proteins | sample GuaBasSedimGuay4_FD_113735 | JGI IMG/M metagenome (GOLD analysis project Ga0164313, IMG submission 113735) | Subseafloor sediment microbial communities from Guaymas Basin, Gulf of California, Mexico - Guay4, Core 4569-4, 0-3 cm | ecosystem: Environmental > Aquatic > Marine > Hydrothermal vents... | reverse complement strand
TGCGAGGGTGGCAAATTTGAGCACATGGGGCTTTTCCGCCTGCAGTGGCATACTTGCCAGGGTGGCAGCAGCCAGCAACGTGACTGACAGTAAGCAGCATAGCGCAGTCAGGTATTTGTAAATCAAAACCAGTCATCCTCATAGTCAAGCAGTATGGCCGCTCGCTGTTTGGCAATTCCATTTGCCAGCGCCATTGCCGGGTACAAATCATCCGGTGCTTCGATGATGGCGGTCAGGCGCTGGTGGAATGCCTGCTGGTCCAGCCGCTGGCGGTCCAGAAATTCTGCCTGCAGCAGATCAACAATCAGCAGCTTGTTGTCATTGATTTCTGCGGCTCGCCGGAATTCTGTTTCTGCGCGGGCAAAATCACCGCCCAGCATGGGCGCACGTCCACCGTAATAGACACCGAAGAACATGTGGGCGCCGCCAAAATAGAAATCATTATCGAGGTCGATGACGCGCTGCATAATGGCGGCAGTGTTGGCCAGGCTGGCGACCAGCGTCATGTCATCCCGACTCAGGTCAATCCACTTGCCCAGGCAACTGGCTGTCCAGAACAGTGCCGGCACTGCTTTTTTACCGGCCTTACTGACGGTGGCCTCTATCGTTTCCAGTGAGGCAGTTTCCGGGTCAATGTCAACGCCGGCCAGTTGCAGTGCCTGTTGTGCATGGGCATAACAGCGGCGGTACAGCTGTTTCGCCCGTGCGGGGTCCTCGATTTCCACAAACCCAAAGCTGTACCCGTAAAATCCCTCGGCCGCATATAAGAGCAGCACGGTATTGTTCGGATCCTCGATCAGCATACCCTCAAGCAGCTTCAGATTGGCCGGCATGGCATCCCTGGCAAGCTGCAGGTCTGTTTCGCGGTTCATGGATTCGATGCCACTGTCCAGAATGCTCTGCGATCCACGGACCACCATCTGACCCATGGAACAGGCAGACAGCAGCATGAGGGTACTGATGAGCACGGCGAGTCTTGTCAGGGAATACAGACCGCGCGGATTATGACCTTGATTCATTGTTGTTCGCTCAGGCTAATAATTGTTTTAATATTTCTTCGTAGATAGCTGACAGTTTATCAAGTTCTGCGACATTTACACATTCATTTGTTTGATGAATAGTAGCATTAACCGGGCCAAGTTCGACTACCTGTGCGCCGGTTGGGGCAATAAATCGTCCATCCGAGGTGCCGCCGCTGGTGGAGAGCTCGGTGGCTATTCCAGTGACCACCTGGATGGCATGGCGGGCCGCCGCTACCAGTTCGCCGGCAGCGGTGAGGAACGGCTGTCCGGAAAGCCGCCACTGGATATCGTAATTCAGTCCGTGACGGTCCAGCACTGCCGTTACCCGTGATTTCAGGGACCCGGCGGTGGACTCGGTTGAGAAGCGCAAATTGAACAGCAGTTCGATGCTTCCCGGAATGACGTTTTCAGCACCGGTACCGGCGTGGATGTTGGATATCTGGAAGGTGGTGGGCGGAAAAAACTCGTTGCCACGGTCCCATTCAACAGCCGCCAGTTCAGCCAGTACGGGTGCGGCCCGGTGTATTGGATTATCTGCAAGGAGTGGATAGGCAACATGGCCCTGCTGGCCCTGAATGGTCAATACGCCATTCAGCGATCCGCGACGTCCGTTCTTGATGGTGTCGCCGGTCTGGTCCTTGCTGGAAGGTTCGCCGACCAGGCACCAGTTGATTTTTTCACCGCGTGCTTCCAGCTGTTCAATGACCTTCACTGTGCCATTTACGGCCGGGCCTTCTTCGTCGCTGGTGATGAGAAATGCGATTGAACCGCTGTGGTCGGCATGTTCTTCCATGAAACGTTCACAGGCGGTGACCATGGCCGCAATGCTGCACTTCATGTCGGCAGAGCCCCGACCAAACAGGTAGCCGTCCCTGGTGACCGGATCAAACGGGTCAGTGTTCCAGTCGGCAAGCGGGCCGGTGGGCACGACATCGGTGTGTCCGGCAAATGCAAACAGCGGGGCGGTAGTGCCGCGGCGCGCCCAGAGGTTGTCAACGTCTCCAAAACACAGGTTTTCGATTACAAAACCGATTTTTTCGAGCCGCTCTGCCAGTAGTTGCTGACAACCCTTGTCATCCGGTGTAACGGACGGACGTGCGATTAATGCCTTTGAAAGTTCCAGGGTCGGGCTCATGCAGAGACCTGCACCCGGAAGATGGACTGATAGCTGTCGGTGCTGAAACCCAGATAAAGCTTGTTCCTGTGGGCAAGCACCGGCCGTTTAATGATCGCCGGGTTGTCCAGCATGATGTTTATCGCGCTGCTCTTGTTGATGCTGTTGCGGGCTGCTTCGGGCAGCTTGCGCCAGGTTGTCCCTCGACGGTTAAGCAGGTTTTCCCAGTCGAGGGTTTTCATCCAGTCCTGCAGATCGGCGCGGTTAATGCCATCAGTACGTACATCATGGAAGCGGTACTCAATGCCGTTTTCTTCCAGCCAGCGACGTGCCTTTTTAATGGTGTCACAGTTCCTGATGCCATAGAGCGTGGTCACTAAATATCACGCAGTAACGCGTTGATGCCGACCTTGGAAAGGGTTTTTGCATCGACGCGCTTGACGATGACGGCACAATACAGGCTGTAGGTGCCGTCTTTTGAAGGCAGATTGCCGGAGACCACGACAGAGCCGGCGGGTATCCGCCCATAGCTGGTCTCGCCGGTTGCGCGGTCATAGATGCGGGTGCTCTGGCCAATGTAGACACCCATGGAAATCACGGAGCCTTCCTCGACGATGACGCCTTCCACGACTTCCGAACGGGCACCAATAAAACAGTTGTCTTCAATAATGGTCGGGCTGGCCTGCACCGGTTCGAGTACCCCGCCGATGCCCACGCCGCCGGAGAGGTGTACGTTCTTGCCAATCTGTGCGCAGGAACCTACCGTGGCCCAGGTGTCGACCATGGTGCCGCTGTCGACATAGGCACCGATGTTTACATAGGACGGCATCAGCACGACGCCGGACGCAATATAGGCCCCCTTGCGTGCCGTGGCGGGTGGCACGACGCGCACGCCGCCTTCGCGGAACTCGCGTGAGTTGGTATCGGCGTACTTGGAGCTGACCTTGTCGTAATAGTTGGTGAAGCCGCCCTTCATAAAGACGTTGTCTTCGATACGGAAGGAAAGCAGTACCGCTTTTTTCAGCCAGTCATTGACGACCCAGCCACTATCCTGCTTCTCGGCAACCCGGGCAACGCCCCGGTCCAGCATGTCAATGGCCTCCAGCGTCGCTTCCTTGACGTGAGTTTCGACATTGCGCGGGGTGATATCGGCGCGGCGTTCGAAGGCTTCTTCAATCGTGGACTGCATGTTGCTCATGTGGGGTTTTCTCCGGTGAGATATATTTATTGCAAGCGGTTAATAATAACTGTCTACAGGCTGACAATATACGTTTTAATGCGTTCTGCGGCCTCGATACAATCTTCAATGGGTGCCACCAGTGCCATCCGCACGTGGTTCCTGCCGGGATTGATGCCCGCCGCCGACCGTGACAGATAACTGCCGGGTAACACGGTGACATGCTGCTGTGCCAGCAGGCCAAGGGCAAATTCGGCATCATCGACGGGTGTTTGTGGCCAGAGATAAAAGCCGGCATCCGGCAGTTGCACATCCAGGACCGGTGCCAGGATGTCCAGGACGGCCGCAAATTTTTGTGTATACAGCGTACGATTCTCGGCCACATGGGCTTCATCCCTCCAGGCACTGATACTGGCGGCCTGTGTGGCCGGCGGCATGGCACAGCCATGATAGGTGCGGTAGCGCAGAAAAGGTGCAATCAAATTCGCATCACCGGCAACAAAGCCGGAACGCAGGCCGGGTGCATTGGAACGCTTCGAGAGGCTGTGAAATACCATGCAGCGACGGTAGTCGCCCCGGCCCAGTGCGGCAGCCGCCTGCAGCAGGCCTGCAGGCGGGCTAGCGGATTCCGGGTAGATTTCCGAGTAGCATTCATCGGCGGCAATGATGAAATCGTATTGGTCAGCCAGGGCTAGCAGCTGTTGTAATTCGCGGGTACTCATAACAGCGCCGGTCGGATTGCCGGGGGTACAGATGTAAACGAGCTGGCAACGTTGCCAGACGGACTCGGGAACGCTGTTGAAATTCGGCCGGTAGCCATTCTCCCGTGTCGTATTCATGAACCAGGGTTCGGCACCGGCCAGCAGGGCAGCGCCCTCGTAAATCTGGTAGAAGGGGTTCGGCATTAGCACGACCGGGCTGGATGTCGGATCAACAACGCACTGTGCAAAGGCAAACAGGGCCTCGCGGGTGCCATTGACCGGCAGTACCTGGGTGTCGGGGTTCAGACTGTTTGCAGTCAGTCTGAAACGTCTCTGCAGCCAGTCCGCAATTGCGGTGCGCAGTTCCACGGTCCCGCGGGTAAGCGGGTAACGTGACAGGCCGTGCAGATGGGTGATGAGTTCTTCGGTTATAAATCCGGGCGTGGGGTGACGGGGTTCCCCGATAGACAGTGATATCGGTTGCAAGTGAGCGGGCAGAGTGGTTCCGTCAAACAGTTTGGCGAGTCGTTCAAACGGGTAGGGATGCAGCCGCGACAGGTTCGGATTCATGTGATTGTGTTTTTCAGGATATGTTCAGGATGAAAGCTCGGGCTGCAGTGGAAATGACTTGCCTTTACCTGTAAATGGATGGAAGTATAAGGGAAGCCATGGATACGTCCAAACAGGAAAATCGACTGCTACCGATACTCAGCCTGCTGTTTACAGCAACTCTCTGGGGCGTTATCTGGTATCCGCTGCGCCTGCTTGAAGAGCAGGGGCTGGCCGGGCTGTGGAGTGCGTTAATCAGTTACGGCGCCGTGCTGGGCGTTTTCTGCTGGGTGCTGGTGCGCGAACGGGAATCATGGCAACAAAACTTGCTGTCATTCGCGTTGATGAGCCTGTCAGCCGGCTGGTGTAATGTCGCTTTTATCATGGCAGTGCTGGACGGTAACGTGGTGCGGGTGCTGTTGCTGTTTTATCTGTCACCTTTCTGGGCCGTTTGCCTGGGCTGGTTTTTGCTGGATGAACGACTTGACAGACAATCCATGCTGGTGTTTGGCATCGCGGTTGTCGGTGCCCTCATTATGCTCTGGGATGACAGTCTCGGCATGCCGTGGCCGCGGGACAATGCGGACTGGCTGGCCGTTTCCTCGGGTTTTGCATTTGCCCTGAGTAATGTCTTCGTGCGCCGCCTGCAGAGTGTCAGCGTCCTGTTGAAGTCAACCGGCAGCTGGACGGGTGTGGTTGTAGTCGCCAGTATCTGGATATTTCTGAGCCATACAGCGGTTCCGGCCGTGAGTGCCGGAGTACTGTTCGCTGCCGTTGCGCTGGGCCTGTGCGGCTTCCTGGTGATGACGTTCACTGTGCTTTATGGTGTGACGCGTATGCCGGTGCATCGCTCTGCGGTCATTCTGCTGTTTGAACTGGTGATCGGTGCTGCTTCGGCGCAGTTACTGACCGATGAGGTGGTGCTGCCAAGAGAGTGGCTGGGTGGTTTCATGATTATAGCGGCTGCCTGGCTGGCGGCACGCATTCACGCCAGAGATGAATTATGACGAATATTGTGTCGCTCAACCATGTCAGTCTGCTGGTTGCGGACACCGCGCGTGCACTTGATTTCTATCATGGCTTGCTGGGGCTGGATATCGTTGCATCCCGACCGGAGCTGGCTTTCCCGGGTGCATGGTTGATCGTGGGTGCCGGGCAAATTCACCTGCTGGAACTGCCGGACACAAACAGGCAGGCCGTGTTGCCGGAACATGGCGGACGGGACCAGCATGTTGCCATGAACGTGACAGACCTGGATGCGGTAGTCGCGGCGCTTGAATCGGTCGGTATCGGTTATACACTCAGCCGGTCGGGTCGTCGGGCGCTGTTCTGCCGGGACCCTGATGATAATGCCATTGAACTGGTCGAGGTGCCTGCGGATGCAGAGTTAAGCAGGTAGAAGGTGTCTGGATGTCTTCAGGTTCAACCTGTGGGAGCGGCGTCCTCGCCACGATTCGCGCCGGGGACGGCGCTCCCACAGTATTGCAGGATGGGTGAAGGAATGCAGCGACGCACCCATCAGCCGTTGCCTGATGAATCTTCCTCGTCCAGGTACTTGTGGATCGCCTTGTCCAGGCATTCTGTGATCAGTGCTTCTGTCAGCGGCTGGTTGTTCCGGTCGGTAATGTAATACACATTTTCTGCGCGTGAGCCCAGCGTGGTGATCCTGGCATTCAGCAGTTTGATTTCACAGTCGGCAAAGGCCCGGCCGATGAGGGAAAGCAGGCCGGGGCGGTCTGCCGTTACAACCTCCATGACGGTGCGCTGATCCAACTGGTCCAGCCTGAATTCAAGGTGTGTTTTGATCGGGAAATGCCGGTGCTGGCGGGGCGCGCGTCGTGAGATTTTCCAGCTGTTGCGGCCCTTGCTGTTAATTTCGTCAAGCAGGGCGGTGCGGATTGCCTCGATGCGCTGACTGCCTGCCTCGACCGGGGAGCCGGATGCTTCCAGTACCTGAAAGGTGTCCAGGATATGGTTGTCGGCGGTGGTGGTTATGCCAGCATCGACAACATTCAGACCAAGTTGGTCGAGCACTGCGGCAATGCGGCTGAACAGGTCTGTCTCGGCTGGCGCAAAGATGAATATTTCCGTGCCGCCGCGTGTTGTTACCGGCTGGATATCTACAATATTGCTGTGGTCCACCCGTTCCAGCAACAAGCGGGTGTGATGGGCAAGCTGCTCGGGTGAATGCCGGAGGAAATATTCATCACAAAACTCCTCCCACAGTGCCTGTGCAGCCGGTGCCCGTTCTTCCAGTAGATCTGCCGCTGCCTGTTGCACCTGCTGGATGTGCTCGGCGCGTTCCAGCGGATCCTGCAGGCCGCGTTGCAGTGCACGGCGCGTGTTGTAGTAGAGCTGTTTCAGCAGGGCATCTTTCCAGGTGTTCCACATGTCGGGATTGGTGCCGCGAATATCGGCCACTGTCAGCAGGTAGAGGTAATCAAGGTGGACCGTATCTCCCACAATGTTTGCAAAGCGATTGACGACCACCGGATCACTGATGTCTTCACGCTGGGCGGTGGATGACATCAGCAGGTGCTGGCTAACCAGCCAGGTAACCAGATTGGTATCATAGTCACCGAGGCCATGCTGAATGCAGAATTCATGGACATCCTTGCCACCCAGTGTTGAGTGATCGCCACCACGCCCCTTGGCGATGTCGTGAAACAGCCCTGCAAGGTACAGCAGTTCAGGCTTGGGGAGCGTGGCGGTGATGTGGCTGCATAGTGGCAGCTCCAGGGCGAATTCATGCACAGTGAAGCGCCGCAGGTTGCGTACCACGGTAAGAATGTGGGCATCTACCGTGTAACTGTGAAACAGGTCGTACTGCATGAGTCCGACGATGTGTTCGAATGCCGGCAGGTAGGCGGCCAGGATGCCATAGGTGTTCATGCGCCGCAGTTCGTGGGTGATACCCTGCGGCTGCCTGATTATTTCCATGAACAGGCTGCGCGCCCGGATATCTTTTCGAAAGTTCTCGTCAATCAGGTGACGATACTGGCGGATGGCGCGAATGGTGCCGGCGCGCACGCCGTGCAACTCCGGGTCCTGTTCCAGCAACAGGAATATTTCGAGCAGTGCAAATGGCTGCCTGCTGAATACCCTCTCATTGCTTATTTCAATGTAGCCACTGCGACTCTGGAAGCGCTTGTTGATTATTACCGGTTCAGCCGGTCCCCCGGGATGCAGGATGTTCTCGTGAAACAGTTGCAGTAGCATTTCATTGAGACGGCTCAGTTCCATGATGGTGCGGTAGTACTGTTTCATGAAGGCTTCTACGCCCAGCCGGTTGTCATCATCATTAAAACCGAAGGTTTTCGCCAGGGTGCGCTGGTAGTCAAATAACAAACGGTCTTCGCCCCGGCCGGTGAGCGTGTGCAGGGCAAAGCGTATATTCCAGAGCAGGTCGCGCCCGTCGACCAGGGTTTGGTATTCATCGGGTGTCAGAAAACCCCGGTCAACCAGTTGTTCAAGGGAAGCAGTGCCGAAGTGCCTGTTTGCAACCCATGCAATCATCTGGATGTCACGCAGGCCGCCCGGGCCTTCCTTGATGTTCGGCTCCAGGTTGTAGGCGGTGTCGTGATATTTTTTATAACGGCGCCGCTGTTCCCTGCTCTTTACTTCAAAAAAGTCCTGGCTGTTCCAGATTTCTGCGGGAGCAGTACTTTCCTGCATGCGCCGAAACAGCTCCCCGCACCCTGCCAGCAAGCGGGCTTCCATGATATTGGTGACCACTGTGACGTCCGCAAGCGACTGTTCGACGCAGTCCCGGACGGTGCGCACGCTGTGGCCAACTTCCAGGCCTGTATCCCAGAGGAAAGTCAGCAGTGCAGTTATCTGCTGGTCAAACTGGTTGTTTTCATTGTCGGGCAGCAGTATCAGCAGATCGATGTCGGAACCGGGCATCAATTCGCTGCGTCCGTAACCGCCAACGGCAACCAGTGCCAGTTGGTCTGCTGCCGGTCCCATGAAGCGGGACCAGGCACGTTGTAACAGCTGGTCGATCTGCCAGGAGCGGCCGCGGATGAGAACCGGTGCCCCGGCACCGTCCTCAAATTCTTTCCTTAAAACCTCCCGGCCGTGTTGCAGGCTTGCCTTGAAAGGTATCAGGGGGTTTTCGGTGGTGGCGAGTGCGGCATCCAGTGTGTGCAGCTGGAACCAGGACTCAAACGTTGTCGTGGTCGCTGTATCTGAGTGGGCATCTGTCATGCTGATACTGTTCGACAGATTTCCAGAACTCTTTCAATCTGAAAATAATATATTTTTGCCACGGAATCCACGGAAAAACACGGAAGGATAAAAGCATTAACAGACTTTTTTTCGTGTTCTTTCGTGGATTCCGTGGCCATTATTTTAAAACCTGTTACTCGGTTGAGTTGGTTCTGCATGCGTATCTATCAGATTTCATCACCTGGCAGGCAGGTCAGTACTTCGTGGCCGGACTCGGTCACCAGAATAGTATGTTCCCATTGTGATGAAAGGCTGTGGTCCTTGGTGACCACGGTCCAGCCATCCGGTAGCAATTTCGTGTGACGTTTGCCGGCGTTCACCATGGGTTCGATGGTAAATGTCATGCCGGCTTCCAGCGTGAGGCCGGTGCCAGGCTTGCCGTAGTGCAACACCTGTGGATCTTCATGAAATTCCCGGCCGATGCCATGTCCGCAGTACTCGCGGACAATGGAGCAGTTATGTGCTTCGGCATGCTGCTGGATGGCGTGACCGATGTCTCCAAGCTGAATGCCGGGCTTGACCATCCCGATACCGATTTTCATGCATTCATGACTGATGCGTGCCAGGCGCTCTACTGCAACAGAGGGTTTCCCGATGAAGAACATCTTGCTGGTGTCACCATGAAACCCGTCCTTGATGACGGTGATGTCTATATTGATGGCGTCGCCTTTCTTTAATACCTTGTCAGCGGGTATGCCATGGCACACCACGTGGTTGACCGATGTGCAGATGGACTTGGGAAAGCCGCGATAATTGAGCGGTGCCGGGATTGCCTGTTGCTGGTTAACGATGTAGTCGTGACAAATACGGTCCAGTTCATTGGTGGTTACACCGGGTTTTACGTAGGGGCGGATCATCTGCAGGACCTCGCCGCCGAGGCGTCCGGCGATACGCATTTTGTCAATTTCATCGCGGGTTTTTATGGAGACGGGCATTTAAGGTCCTGATTATTATTGAAGTTGCGGCCGGTCCGGGATGAACCTGTGGCGGTGCACCGGATTGCCGTGCCCGGGAGTGTATGGTATAAAGGCGGGCTTGTTAAGTGGGACTGGCCCGCTTGACCTAATTCACACATGTACCGGCACATGCAGCAGGGTGCCTGATTGACTGCGAGCAGGCAACAGCAGTCATAACGGGTTGCTGTCATGGGGTGCATGGAAGCCCAACCCTGAAATTGGAGAAATTAAGATGGCAGAAGTTACTATGCGCCAGATGCTTGAAGCTGGCGTGCATTTTGGTCACCAGACCCGTTACTGGAACCCGAAGATGGCCCCCTATATCTTCGGCGAACGCGGCAAGATTCACATTATCAACCTCGAAAAGACCATGCCGTTGTTCACCGAGGCCATGAACTATCTCGGTAGCATGGTCGCCAGTGGGAAAACGGTACTGTTCGTTGGCACCAAGCGTTCTGCACAGCAGACAATCAAGGAAAGCGCGTCACGTTGCGGCATGCCTTACGTCAACCATCGCTGGCTTGGCGGTATGTTGACCAACTACAAAACAGTGCGTGCGTCGATCAAGCGGCTGAAAGATCTTGAAGCCATGTCTGAAGATGGTTCCTTTGACAAGATCAGCAAGAAAGAAGCCCTGATGCTGACGCGTGAACTGGAGAAGCTGGAACGCAGTCTGGGTGGCATCAAGAATATGCGTGGCATACCGGATGCCATGTTTATCATCGATGTCGGCCATGAAAAGATAGCGATCAGTGAAGCCAAAAAACTGGGTATACCGGTTATTGGTGTCGTTGACACCAATAACTCCCTGGATGCCGTCGATTATGTGATCCCCGGTAATGATGATGCCATTCGTGCCATCAAGCTGTTTGTTGAATCTGCTGCTAATGCTGTCGACACGGGCAAATTGAGTGTTGCGCATGCTGTCGTTGACTCAACCGACGAATTTGTCGAGGTTGACGAGGAAAATACTGTGAAACCGGCCAGGAAGAAAGCCGGGGCTGCCACCAAAAAAGCGGCAGACAAGGTCACGGTAAAGGAGACGGCTGCTGCGAAGCAGCCGGAAGCAGCCGCCGCACCGGAAGCAACGGCCGCTGAGCCGGAAGCTGCGGCTGCGCCGCAAGCGGGTGAGGCAGACAAGGCTGAAGCCGGGAAAGAGTAAGCGGCAGGGCGTTCTTCAAGAGACGTAATAAATTCAGAGGATAATTTGATATGGCAATTACTGCTGCGCAGGTAAAAGAACTGCGCGAACGTACCGGCTCCGGGATGATGGAGTGCAAGAAGGCATTGGTTGATGCGGATGGTGATATGGATGCGGCCATCGATGCATTACGTAAAACCGGTCTGGCCAAGGCCGACAAGAAGGCCAGCCGTATTGCGGCAGAAGGTCTGGTTGTTATCGAAATGAGTGCTGACAGCAAGACAGCAGCCATTGTCGAGGTTAATAGCGAAACAGATTTCGTTGCCAGGAAAGAGGACTTTCAGGAGTTTGCTGCAGCTATTGCGCAGCGGGTGCTGGTGGATAATCCTGCAGATCTGGAGGCGCTGATGGCGATGCCGCTCAAGGATGGTGATGCCGCCTCTATCGAGGATGCGCGCAAGGCACTGATTGCAACGATTGGCGAGAATATCACTGTACGGCGTTTTACCCGCGTGGAAAGTGACAACGCGATTGCCAGTTACCGTCATGGTGTGCGTATCGGGGTGCTGGTGGAACTTGCCGGCGGCGATGCCGTGCTTGGCAAGGACCTGGCAATGCATATAGCAGCGCATGACCCGCGCCCGGTCTGTATCTCCGAGGAGCAGGTCCCCGCAGACATGATTGCAGCCGAGCGTGATATTTTTACCGCCCAGGCACGCGAGAGTGGCAAACCTGACAATATCATTGAAAAAATGATTACCGGCAGAATTCGCAAATACCTTGGTGAAATTACCCTGCTTGGCCAGTCCTTTGTCAAGGACCCGGATCTGACTGTTGGCAAGTTGCTGGAACAGTCGGGTGCCAGTGTCGTGCGTTTTGAACGTATTGAACTGGGTGAGGGTATCGAGAAGAAGTCAGAAAATTTTGCTGACGAGGTGATGGCACAGGCCAAGGGTGGTTGATACGCCAGCGCCGCCGTGCAGGAAAGCCGCGGATGTCTGTTTTGACGGATGCAGCCTGGATTTCTCACCAGATTGTATCGATCCGGTGAGCAGTCCGGGCCAGAACGGGGTCGATTTTCGACCCCGTTTTTTTATGGCAATTGTCCGGAAAACATAAGACAATGCCCGCCAGGTATTATTAGATGCTGTAATTTATAACATATTGTATGTAAAGGATATTGCATGTTGTACAAGCGAATATTGCTGAAGCTGAGCGGCGAGGCGCTGATGGGGCAGGGCACGCACGGGATTGATCCGGACGTGGCACAGCGATTGGCTGGTGAAATACATGATGTCGTCAGCCAGGGGGCGCAACTGGGGCTGGTGATTGGTGGCGGAAATATCCTGCGGGGCGCCGGTCTGGCTGCCCAGGGCATGAACCGGGTAAGCGGCGATCACATGGGGATGCTGGCAACGGTTATTAACGCGCTTGCCATGCAGGATGCCATCGAGAAAACCGGGACTGCCTGTTGCGTGATGTCGGCGCTGACCATCGACCAGGTTTGCGAACCTTATTCCAGCCGGCAGGCAATCCGGTATCTGGAGCAGGGGCAGGTGGTCATTTTTGCGGCGGGCACCGGTAATCCGTTCTTTACCACCGACTCCGCAGCCAGTTTGCGTGCCATTGAAATTGGTGCAGACATTATGTTGAAGGCAACCAAGGTTGATGGTGTCTACACGGCCGACCCGGTTACTGATCCCGGGGCAACGCTTTACCAGCGCATTGGTTTTGACGAGGCCCTGGTGAAGAAGCTGGGGGTGATGGATGCAACCGCGCTGGTGCTTTGCCGGGATCACAACATGCCGGTGCGGGTGTTTAATGTATTTGAGGCCGGCCAACTCGGCCGAATAATGGACGGGCAGGATATTGGAACCCTGGTGGAGAGTTAGGTAATGATAGACGAGATTTTGCAGGATGCCGGTGTGCGCATGGACAAGAGTATCGATGCTTTCAGGCAGACCCTCGGCAGGGTGCGTACCGGGCGGGCGCACCCCAGTTTGCTGGACCACCTGGTGGTTGATTATTACGGTTCGGATGTGCCGATCTCGCAGGTGGCGAATATCGGCGTGGAGGATGCACGCACACTCACGGTGACACCCTGGGAAAAGCCCATGGTGCAGGCCATCGAGAAAGCCATCCTGAAATCCGACCTGGGACTGAATCCGGCAACAGCCGGGACGGTGATTCGTATTCCCATGCCACCCCTGACTGAAGAGACCCGCCGTGATCTGGTAAAGGTCGTGCGTCACGATGGCGAGGCAGCAAAGGTTGCCATCCGTAATATCAGGCGTGATGCGAACAGTGATTTCAAGGATCTGCTCAAGGAAAAGGAAATCTCGGAAGATGAAGAGCGCAAGGCGCAGGATACCATCCAGAAAATAACCGATGCGCATGTCACCGGGGTTGACAAGGTCCTTGCAGTCAAGGAAGCAGAGTTGATGGAAATCTAGCTGGATCGCCATCGCCCACAGCAAGATTTATACGATTGATACAATGATTGGGTTAACAGGGTACATCGGGTTTTTTCTTGATGGTAGAAGACAGTAATCAGGGCAGTTTGCCACGCCATATCGCCATTATCATGGATGGTAACGGTCGCTGGGCGCGTGCGCGTTTATTGCCGCGCTATGTCGGGCACCGTGAGGGGGTCAAGTCGGTCCGGCGTGCGGTAGAGGCCTGTCTGAATAAAAACATCAAGGCACTTACCCTGTTCGCCTTCAGCAGTGAGAACTGGCGGCGTCCGGGTGAGGAAGTCAGCCTGATCATGGATCTGTTCGTAAATGCCCTCAAAAAGGAAGTGGTTGCACTGAACCGGAACGGTGTCAGGCTGCGCTTCATTGGTGACCGCACCGCATTTTCGGACAAGCTTTGTGCGCTGATTGCCACTGCTGAGGAAGATACCCGTGGCAATTCAGAGCTGGATCTGGTAATTGCGGCCAATTATGGCGGCCAGTGGGATATTACCCGGGCCGTACAGACGCTTGCAGGCCGCCTCGCCGCTGGTGAGTTGCAACAGCAGGATATTACCCAGGAGGTGCTGGCAGCCGAAATCTGCCTGTCGGATCTGCCGCCTCCCGATCTGTTTATCCGTACCGGCGGCGAACAGCGCATCAGTAATTTTCTGCTCTGGCAGCTGGCCTATACCGAACTGTATTTTACCGATGTGCTGTGGCCGGCATTTGACGAGCAGCAACTTGATGAAGCCCTGTTGTGGTATGCCAACCGCCAACGTCGTTTTGGGCGTACGGGTGAACAAGTGGAGCAGCAAAAGGGTGCTTAAGGCACGTTTGATATCTGCTGCCATTATGGTACCGCTGGTTGTTTACGGCGTGCTGTTTTTGTCCACCCCCGTGTTCGCGCTGCTTGTTGCTGCAATTCTGTTGCTGGCTGCCTGGGAATGGAG
>Ga0164313_10003348_pt1 | contig 14298 bp, 10 predicted proteins | sample GuaBasSedimGuay4_FD_113735 | JGI IMG/M metagenome (GOLD analysis project Ga0164313, IMG submission 113735) | Subseafloor sediment microbial communities from Guaymas Basin, Gulf of California, Mexico - Guay4, Core 4569-4, 0-3 cm | ecosystem: Environmental > Aquatic > Marine > Hydrothermal vents... | reverse complement strand
GCCATTGGTTAGCTTTTGTATATCCTAACACATACCGTGCTTCTACTACACGGGAAGCAGCAATTTGAATATCTTTATTGTTTATAATGGTAGTATCTATAAGGGCAATAAGCTGTTCATCGTTAAACAATTCCCACCACCTCAGATTGAGAACCGTATCGGCCCTTAAACTGTCATAACTGAAATATTCAGGTGATTCGACTTCAGGTTTTTGAAAATTCGGGCCCACTGCACAACCGGAAATGCCAACCAGGATAACTACTATTAAATAAAATATTATTGACCTGTTCATAATTATTTATGAATTATTGGTTAAATAAAATTCAAATCTCAACCCCCAAAAAACAAATAAATCACAATATTGAAATATCAAATAATCAAATTTTTCTATTTGGATTTTTCTATAATTGAGGATAATATTTTTTTCAATTCAATAGACTCTTTGTAAAGTTTTAGAGCTTCCTTATTATTTATACTATTTGTTTCATGAATTAACCTTAACCAATAACCACTTTCTTTTGCTTCTTTTCGTGAAATCTTAACTCTCATCAAGAAATCTTTTTTACTCAATGACTCATTGGCTTCCCTATAATTAGCTCCTACAGATCCTGAAGCTTTAATCAATTGTCTTCCATCCTCCTCATTTGCCATTGAAAAAGGCAATGTTTTCACAAAGAACCTTACATCTTTGGCAAAAATAAATGTACGTTCCTCAAGATCATAAACAGGTTTGGAACTTGGTTTTTCAGTCATTGTGGTTATCGCTATTTGGCTTTTGAAGTTTAGATATTGAGTATTATTTGTTTTTTATTATTTCCCATAATTAGGTGTCAGACATCTGTAATGCCTCTCGTTCCCTCTTCTTCTCATACCCTGCAATCTTACCTATAAATACAAACAACATAGGATATAAGAAAACTCCAAGGAATGTTGCCAGCGACATTCCTCCCATTAATGCCATACCCATAACTTTCCTTGCCTCAGCACCAGACCCTGAAGCAATTACAAGGGGAAATACTCCAAGAATAAATGAAAAAGCTGTCATTAATATTGGCCGAAACCGGGATCTGGCAGCAGCCATTGCTGCATCAAATAAACTTAAGCCCTTTTTAAACTCATCATTGGCAAATTCCACAATAAGAATAGCATTTTTAGCTGCCATACCTATGAGCATCACAAAAGATACCTGTGCAAAAATATTATTTTCAAAAGTCGGGCTAAAAAGCCTCGCTACCCACAATGCAAACAGGGCACCAAAAATAGCAAAAGGAGTCCCCATCAGAATACTGAAGGGTAGAGACCAACTTTCATACTGTGCTGACAAAATCAGGAATACAAACACCAAAGAAAACGTTAGAATAATCCCCAATGATCCTGAAGCTTTTTCCTCCTGGAACGACATTGCATTCCAGGTATAACTCATATCACCGGGAAGAACCTCTGCAGCTACCTCCTTTAATGCAATTCTGGCCTGATCCGAAGTATATCCATCTGCAGGGCCCCCTGTAACTTCAACTGAACGGAACAAATTGAAACGCACAGTATAATCAGGTCCTGAAATAGGTCTGATTGTAGCTACAGTTTCAAGAGGAACCATATTACCATCCTTGTTTTTTATAAAGAAATTACTGATCTGGGACTCATCAACCCTATATTCAGGCTCTGCCTGAATATATGTTTTATACAAGCGTCCGAAGCGGGTGAAATCATTCACATAAGAACCTCCCATAAAGGCTCCCACTGTGGTGTAAAGATCATTTAAATTAATTCCCAGTTTAAGTGCTTTTTCTCTATCAATATCCATATATCTTTGTGGAACTGTAGCCTGGAAGGTGGTAAAAGCTTTCCCTATTTCGGGACGATCATTTGCAGCTTTGATAAACTTCATAGCATTTTCTGACAGGTATGCAGGGTCATTCCCTCCCTTGTCCTGTAGCATTATACTAAAACCGGAGCCATTTCCCAGTCCCGGTATGGCTGGTGGGCCAAATGCAAATACCTGCGCCCCTTTTATGTCGTTTACAAGTTTACTGTTTACCAGGCTAACAATTTCTTCGGCCGTAAGGTCTCTGTCTCCCCAATCTTTTAACGAGACAAACAACATACCCGAATTGGATGTCATAGCTCCTGACAGCATACTGTAGCCGGCTGCAGTAGTTACATATTCTATTTCCTCAAATTCCATCAGGATATTCTCCACCTCCATTGCAATTTCATCTGTTCGCTGAATAGAAGCTGCATTGGGTAATTGAATATTTACAAAGAAATAGCCCATATCTTCCTCAGGAATAAATCCTCCTGGTACCAGCTTGCCAAATATGCCTACTCCAAGGGTCATAATAACAATAAAAACTATACTACGCTTAAGTTTACGAGCTACAACATTTGTAAAACTCATATAGGAATCAGTGGTTTTGTCCATCCCACTGTTGAATTTTTTAAAGGCCCATCCCAGGGGACCACCATATGGAGATGGTTTTTTTAATAATAATGAGCACAAAGCCGGACTCAGGGTAAGGGCATTGATGGATGATACAAGAACCGAAACAACAATAGTAATGGCAAACTGCTGATATAACAATCCTGTAATACCTGCCATTCCTGCAACAGGGATAAACACTGCAATCAATACCAGAGTAGTGGCAATTACCGGAGCAGTTACTTTAGCCATAGCATCAAGGGTAGCTTCTTTACTATTCATACCCTTCGCTATGTTTACCTGTACTGCCTCAACAACCACAATAGCATCATCAACTACAATTCCAATAGCCAAAACCAGGCCTAATAAGGATAATACATTAATAGTAAAACCAAGAGCAGGAAAAAACATGAAGGCTCCAATAAGAGAAACAGGAATAGCAAGGGTTGGGATTAGTGTAGCCCGCCAATCCTGAATAAATACGAACACTACAAACACAACTAGAATTAATGCAATAATCAGGGTTACAATGATATCCCTGATACCGGCTGTAATTGGAGCAGTGGAGTCAAGTGAAACTTCATATTTGATACTTTCGGGAAAATCCAATGCCAGCCGGTCCATTTCAATAATTGCTTTTTCGGCCAATTCAACAGCGTTTGATCCGGGTGCCTGATATAGCCCTATAATTGCAGCTGTTTTACCATTGAGCCTTGGAATCATATTATAGGTTTCTACACCCAGATTAATGCTTGCTACATCTTTTAGTTTTATCTGGGATCCGTCAGCCTGTGTCCTTACCACTATATTTCCAAAAGCTTCAGGCGAATTAAACCGATCGGGGAGCCTAACTGTATAAGTAAACTCAGTACCAGGTGGTGCAGGTTCGGCGCCAAATTTCCCTCCGGGCACAATTATATTTTGTTCGTTAATGGCCTTTATGATCTCAGGTACAGTAAGCCCCATTTGTGAGAGACGATCGGGTTTGATCCAGATGCGCATAGAATAATCTGCAGCACCCATAATATCTACCCTGCCAATTCCTTTTATCCTTGCCAGTTGATCTTTTATATTAATTAATGCATAGTTACCCAAAAAATCCTGATCGTATCTGCCATCTGATGTTAAGGTAATAAGCATTAAAATATTTGGCAAAGACTTTTGGGTTGTCACCCCATATTTTTTAACAGATTCCGGAAGTTTTGCCGTAGCCGCCGATACCCTGTTCTGAGTAAGGACGGTGTTCATGTCCGGGTCGGTTCCCACATCAAACGAAACATCAATAACCATAGTACCATCATTGGCGTTGGTTGACTTCATATAGATCATATTGTCAACACCATTGATTTGCTGCTCCAATGGAGTTGCCATAGATTCTTCAACATTAATTGCATTGGCTCCGGTAAAAGTACCCCTTACCTGAACTATTGGAGGTGTTAAGTTAGGATATTGCTCAATTGCCAGGCCTATTAATGAAACCGCACCAACAATTACTATCACAATAGCAATTACAATAGCTACAATTGGACGATGGACGAAGAAATTTCCTTTATTTTCAGCCATGTTAAATTATTGAGCGTTAATTTGACTTTCAAATTCAATAAGTGAAGGATTAACCTTTAGCCCCGAACCTACTTTTTGTAATCCATCAATTACAATTTGTTCTCCAGCCTCAAGGCCGTCTTTTATCAGCCATAAATCGCCAAGTCGTTCCCCAACAGTGACCTGTCTTGATTCCACAATATTATCATCTTTTACAACGAAAACAGAATATTGACCCTGTAACTCAATTATACATCTTTGTGGAACGAGCAGTGCCCCCTCAACGTTTTGCATTTGCGCCTTTATCTTGGCATAAAATCCGGGCCTTAATAATTTGTCAGGATTAGGAAAATGTGCCTGCACCAACATCGATCCGGTTGTAGGGTCAACGTTGCGGTTGACAAAATCAACTTTACCTTTCTGATCGTAGGTGCTCCCATCCGATAAAATTAAATCGAGTTTATAGTCAGCTTCACTTTCTTCTACCTTTTTCTTATTTTTTTTATCCTCTTCATTTGGATTATTTATAAATTCCTTCACAAGGCCAAGGTATTCCGCTTCAGTAAGAAAAAACTGAACACGAATAGTATCAATTCTTGAAACAGTATTTAAAATAACAGGATTTGGGCTTTTGCCTACAAACTCCCCCTCACGGGCTTCGGTTTTGCCAATTACCCCTTGAATAGGAGAATAAATCTGTGCATAACCCAGTCGTATTTCAGAAAGTTTAAGATTTGCCTTTGCCGCATCAACCCCGGCAACAGCAGCATCGCGTGAAGCCTGGGCGGCATCCAGGTCACTTTGACTAACAGCATTAATTTCTGCTAATGGTTTATACCTGGCCAATTCGTTTTCAGCATTTACAAGCAAGGTTTTTGCTTCGGCAAGCTTACTTTTTTCAGCTGCAACATCTGCAAGAAAGGGTTCCGGATCAACAGAGTATAGCAATTGGCCTTTATAAACTCTCATGCCTTCATCAAAATATATTTTTTCTAAAAATCCTTCCACACGGGCCCGTATAGGGATGTCTTTTAAACCATACATCTGCCCCACAAACTCTTTGTAAATCGGTGTATCTTTTTGAATAACCTTTACCACCTTAATTTCGGGAGGAGGCTGTACCTCTTTCGCTTTTTCTTTACAGGAACCAACAAGCAACATAAGAGATGTACTAAAAAAAAGATAAAACAGTGTTTTTATTTTCATAATAAAAAAATATTTCTAACTAAAAACTATATGATATTAAATAATAATCATTGATTTTAAACCTGGAAACCTTTCCCTTTCTTCTTCTTATTATCACGGGGAAAATCATACTGTTCAAATTTAAAATTATTAAAAATAAGAGGCGCAAGGCTATATACCGGCTCATAAAGATAAGAGTTATTGATCTTATCCTTTGGAAGGAAGTTTACATGTTTATCAAGGGAGCCTAATATTACCAGCAAAATACTTACTATTAAGGCTGTTTTTAACAGGCCAAAAACCATTCCGGCAATTTTGTTCACCAAACTTAAAACAGGTAATTTGAAAAATTTATCCAATATGTCCCCAAGAAAATGAATAGCAATAATAATGACAAGAAAAGTAATTGCAAAAGATAAAACAGGCAAATATTTTCCAGACATGTTAAAATGCTCAATTAGCAGGGATGAGGTATAATCAGAGAATTTTATAGCACCAAATATCCCAAGTAAAAGGGCAACCAAAGAGGTTATCTCTTTGATAAAACCATTAGAAAATCCGCGGATTAATCCAAGACCTAACAATATGATAAGAATAATATCAAGGTAGTTCACATGGTAAAAGTAATAAAAATATCTCTTTAACCAAGTTACAGAAATTAGCATAATCTGATTTCACACTCCCGTTTGAGAATGCAAATATGCCAGTATTTTCTTTAAACTATGGACGAGGAACAATAGTTTCATATTTTCCGCCCTCAAGTATAATTATTCATCAACCCTAATATAATCAGCGTTATACGATTTCATTTTTCTTTACTTTGAGTGTCCTATTACTAAAAAAACTAATTTTTGAACCCAAAAGCTTAAAGAAAAGATTGTATTGTATTCTTTTGTAAGGATTAATCCGGATTTTATCCAAATAATACCGATTTTTTGGAGATCATTGTCCCGTACGTATGCGCCGTAGCTTTAGCGAAGTAGTAAGGGACAATGAATTTATAGAAAATGAAACCACCGGTAGCAAAGTCCCTTAGGGACGTAATATGAAAGAATGATGGCTATTACATACACACAAACGTACATCCGGTATGTGTTTGCAATTAAAATTGATTCAATAATATGTCGTCCCTGACGGGACTTTTATTCTTTTATGATGTTTGTTTCTAAAAATATTACGTCCCTAACGGGACGAAAAATTGTATGATTATTGAACAATGGAATTTTTTTAAGAAGGTTTAATGTGCAAAACAAAAGGACACTTTATAAAAGGAATAAGCCTTTTAGTACACAAGGTGCAAAATCCTTATCAAAACGGATACCCATTCCGTTTTAAAGCGGACAGTCATTCCGATTCAAAACAGATACTTTTCTCATCATATTTTTGCTATTTAATTTTAGGGGACCTCTAATAAAATTCGATGGCAAATAAAACAATTACAATGAGAGAAGTAAGAGAACTTCATAAAAATCAAAAACTAACAAATTACAATAATGAAAATTCAAAATCCGCTTGAATTTTAAACATTTTGGATTTGGACATTATCCGCCCGAGCCGGTACGGACGGGTTTGAGATTTGCCTTTTGAGATTTATCTTTTCTGGTATAATCAGGTTTAGGCAATACACCTATATTCTATTTTCTCTACAAAAATAGTCAGAAAAGTTATTCTTGCAGCTTTTTGTAAACTGCTAATTTTCAACAATTTTCTTCTTAAGCTGAATTACTGAAAAAAGATTAATTGATTAATTATCCTGCTATTGTTCCGTTAATAAGGATAACAACAAGTAGTCCAAGAATGGCATAAAGTTCAGGAAATACACCTAAAATCATAGTGTTACCAAATACTTTGTGTCCTGATCCGATAGCAGCAACACCATTGGCACAAACCTGCCCCTGACGAATACCGGAAAACAGACCCGATAATCCCATTGTTAGTCCTGCTCCAAATACAGCTCCGGCTGCCGCCCACGACATATCCGGTATAATGACTGCACTCATTACAAAGTATCCCACAAAACCGTAAAGCCCCTGTGTACTTGGAAGAGCTGATAATACCATATAATTACCGAATGATTCCGGATCTTTTTTCATGGCGCCAATAGCTGCATTACCACTAATTGATACCCCATAAATACTTCCAATACCAGATAAGCCAACCATAAGTGCTACTCCGATATAAGCTAAAACAATTGCTTCCATATTTTCTCTTTTTTATTAAGTTATTTAATTTATTTAGATAATTTATTCTTGTTTGTATTTAATTCTTAAACGGACTGTAACCTCTTCCGCCTCCGGTAAATCCGGCATTTTTGTAAAACTCCACAAAGGTTAAGCGCAAGGGATGAACAAAAGAGCCTAGTGCTGCCATAAAAAAGTTCAGGCTATGCCCAAAGGCTAAAATCAAAATCATTACAAGTGGTCCTATAATAATAATATCAGGCTTTAAATCCATTGCCAGTGTATTAAATACATTACCCAATATAGCACTTGATAACCCCAGGGCAAAAAGTCGAATGTAGGAAAGTACATCACCGAGTAAGCCTGAAGCCATTTGATAAGTATCCCAAACTCCGGTTCCAAGGTTCAATAATGGGTTTTTTCCTGGTGTGTTATAAAATAAGGCCGGAATACCACCAATTATCAGTGATATCAGGGCAATATTGTTGGCTATATCTGTAGGGATAACTTCATACCTGCCTAAAACATAAACAGGTAAACTTACCATAACAATAATATTCCATCCCAATTGCGAAATACTATATTTAAAGCCATACATTTTGGCTTTATTGGCTGCTTTAATAAACATACCAAATAGTACCTGTATGTATCCCAAACTGAGAGCAAAAATCATTAATTTATCACTATCAAGTATGTATCCCTGATAAGATTTAAGCCATGGCCAATCCACATCTACTAAGAAAATTCCAAAGAAGGTACCTCCAACAATTCCCATAAATGTTGTAGCTATACCTAAATATATACCCAATTTTAGTAAGGGCTTATACTTATCCTGCGCTTTGAAAAGGCCGTAAACAGCTGCAATGACAATCAATAACCCATATCCGGCATCTCCCAGGCAAAAACCAAAGAAAAGCATATAAAATGGTGCAAAAAATACTGTTAAGTCAATTTCGGGATATTCTGGTAAAGTGTAAAGTTTGCCAATAGGTTCAAAAAGCCTGGCAAACTTATTGTTCTTAAGTTTAATTGGAGGCATTTCCGTTATTTCCGGCCTGGCTACTTCAAAATATACACCACGGGTATCCAGGAAGGAGTTTAACTCTTCTTGCTTGTCAACAGGGGTCCAACCCTCCAGTACCATTAATTTATTATCTGCCTCATGCCGGGTATAAAGTTTAACTTTATCTAAATGAAGTTCATTGGCAATACTATCTCTGGTTTGCTTTAGAAGCCCAAGAAAATTAGCTGCATATTCATCAAAAACAACTTCGGTCTCATTCCTTAAGGCTATTGTTTCAGTTTCTGATTTTCGCAAATCACTTAGAGAAGCTTTCGGCAGACTAACTTCTTCAGCATCAATCTCAATGGCCTCATCACCGCGTTGAATCAAAACAAAATAAACATGACCTCTTAAATTGTTTATTTCCTGAACAAAGAAATTATCCTTTATTTCTTCTTCAAATTTTCGAGATGGTGCCTGAAAGAACCTAACTTTTAATCCGCTGTCTGAAAGTTTATCAATAATCTCCCAACTGAAATTGCCCCAGGGTTCTGCAATTCTTAAATCTTTCTGAACAACAACTAAATCCTGAGTATATTTTTCATACTTTTCTATATGTGAATTTAGTTCGGCTAGTATCTTTAACCCGTCTGCCCCGGTATTTGAATTGGTTTTATCAATTTCACGCTTGTCAAGAAATTTAATAGATTTTGTAAGTTCGGCAAGCAGACTGTATTTTTCTCTCAGCCCTTCATTTTCGATATCGTCCAGTTTCTTTTCAATCACATGCAGAACACCCAATTCCTGTAAACTTTTCAGGAATTGTTCATACTCTTTGTGATAAACAAGGAATGAATATTTCTTCATTGGGACTATCATAATACAGCCTCCTCCTGTTGTCTGTTTTTAACAATTTTTTGTGATGCTTTAGAAAGGTTATCTTCATCTTCCATAAATCGTTTTATTTTTCTAACGGCATCTTCATAGCCCGGAATTTGAACTTTTTCAAATAAGTTTACCTTCTGGGTTGTTTTCTTACGTCCATATTCAAGCAGTTGCATCTTTTTTTCAAACACTTCGCGCCGAATAGCAATTTCAGCCATTTTCTTCAAAATAGCTACACCATTAAGATACCATTTTGGTTTATTAAAAACGCTAAATTCAACCTCATCGAATTCTATACTTTCTAAGACAGGAGTTTTAACTCCGGCTATCTTTTTAACGCCAAGTTTAACATCAGATACCTTAATAAGTGAAGTATCGAATTCACACCACAATGCAACCATATTATCATAGGATTCTATAGTTTTACTTAACTCTGAATCCAATTGTTTACTTTCATCCTTAGACTTTTTTACTTCCACCCGAAGTGCCGATTCCTTACTTATTAATGTAGGTAAAGCACGTACACGAACCTTGAGTTGTTTCTCAAGTGATTGTAGTGATGTTTTATTATATTGAAATTTTATTGCCATAAATTTCAGTTTAAAGTTGGATGTTTAAGGCGCTCATAGCTGGCTGGAAACATTTAATTAATCTTTAGGCCAATACTTGTCGACCAACTCTTGTTTAATTCCTACTTCTTCGGGCTTAAAGTACTTTCCGAATAGATCCCAGGCAGTATTAAGCATTTTATCGATATCAATGTTAACATCAATAGCCAGAAGTTTGTTTGAATAGTCTTTTGCAAAACTTAAGCACCGCTGATCGTAATCAGTAAGGTCAAAGCCGTTTTCAAGTTTTGTTTTTGCATTCGCAGCATCAGCAAACAGACGTACTGCCGAGTTCATAACCTGTGGGTGATCTTCCCTGGTTTTCTTACCAATTACCAACTGTTTCAGACGTGATAATGAGCGGAAAGGGTCAACAATAACTTTTCCTATATCAGTATCTTTACGTAAGAATAACTGGCCTTCGGTAATATATCCTGTATTATCTGGAACAGCATTTGTTATATCCCCACCAGAAAGAGTGGTTACCGCAATAATGGTAATAGATCCTCCTTCAGGAAACTGTACCGCTTTTTCGTAAATCTTAGCTAAATCAGAGTAAAGCGAACCGGGCATTGAATCTTTTGAAGGAATTTGATCCATACGGTTCGATACAATACTTAGCGCATCGGCATAAAGGGTCATATCGGTAAGTAAAACAAGTACCGATTCATTTTTTTCAACAGCAAAATACTCAGCAGTTGTTAAAGCCATATCGGGTATCAGAAGTCTTTCTAGTGGTGGATTGTCAGTAGTATTTACAAAACTAATAATCCGGTCAAGTGCACCGGCATTATCAAATACATTCTTGTAATAAAGGTAATCATCGTTGGTAAGTCCCATACCTCCAAGAATGATTTTATCTGTTTTCGCCCTGAGTGCAACACTTGCCATTACCTGATTGTAAGGTTCATTAGGGTCGGCAAAGAATGGAATTTTTTGTCCTGACACAATGGTGTTGTTAAGGTCGATACCCGCAATACCTGTTGCAATAAGTTCCGATGGTTGCTTTCTGCGCACCGGGTTTACTGAAGGACCTCCAATCTCAACTTCTTTTCCTTCAATAGGCGGACCACCATCTATGGGTTCTCCATATGCATTGAAGAAACGACCGGCAAGATCGTCACTTAATTTAATTGTTGGAGCTGTTCCCAAAAATGTTACTTCGGCATTGGTAGGAATACCTTCAGTACCTGTAAATATCTGTAATGTTACAGTATCGCCAATTAGTTTAACAACCTGACCAAGCTTACCATGTACAATTGCAAGTTCTTCATAACCAACTCCAGAGGCCTGAAGTGAACATGTAGCCTTGGTGATCTGAGTAATTTTAGTGTATGTTTTTTGAAAAGCCTTTTTTTCCATGCTTTAATTTTTTTCCTGTTTCAAATTAATTATGCTACTACTGCTTCTCTTGATTTGATGAGTTCCTTTAATTCTTCTTCGAATTTGTTAAACTTCTCCGATTTGAATTCAGAATAGTTCATTTGTTTATAACTGTTAATCAGTTTCTTAAAGAAAGAAATCACATCGTTGAACGTATCAAAACTAAATTCTGTGTGACACACATCAAGTAAACTTTTTAGCATATATTCCTGTCGATCTAAAGAAGTAATCTGATCAATTTTATCAAAAGCATCCTGTTGCAGGAATGCAAAATCAATAAGCTCCGATTTCCAATAAACAACATGGTAATCGACAGGCACTCCATCATCGCCAAGAATATTGATTTGTTCATAGGTTTCTTTACCACGGTGAAGTATATTTTTGATTTCATTCACCATTCCCAGCCATTCTTTTGATATTACATCACTTATATACTCTTCGAACTCAGGGTATTCCAGGTACTTTGAATAACTATCAACCGGGTCAACTGCAGGATAACGCTTACTATCAGCACGTTCCTGTGCCAAAGCCCAAAAACAACGGGCAACTTTTTTAGTTGATTCTGTTACCGGTTCTTTTAAATTACCACCAGCAGGTGATACAGTACCGATAAATGTAACTGAGCCTGTTTTATCATTATTGAGATAAACATGTCCTGCACGAGCATAGAAATTAGAAATAATTGCAGACAAGTCCATTGGAAAGCCATCTGGACCAGGAAGTTCTTCAAGCCTGTTCGACATTTCACGTAATGCTTGTGCCCAACGGGAAGTAGAATCGGCCATTAACAGAACACGAAGTCCCATTGCACGGTAGTATTCGCCAAGAGTCATTGCAGTATAAACCGAAGCTTCCCTTGCGGCTACCGGCATATTTGATGTATTTGCAATAATAATTGTACGGTCATAAAGTTTTCTGCCTGTACGGACATCTATCAATTCAGGAAATTCAGTAAAAATTTCAACAACTTCATTTGCACGTTCACCACAGGCAGCAATAATTACAACATCTGCTTCGGCTTGTTTAGAAATAGCATGTTGCAATACCGTTTTACCGGCACCAAATGGTCCGGGAATAAATCCTGTACCCCCTTCAACAATCGGATTTAGCGTATCAAGGGTACGCACACCTGTTTCCATAAGCTTAAATGGACGGGGTTTTTCTTTGTAGTTGGTGATGGCAATTTTTACCGGCCATTTCTGAATCATAGTAACTTTAACATCCTTACCGTTTTCATCAAGCAGAATAGCAATATTTTCTTCAAGGCTATATTCACCTTCGTCAATAACACTTTTCACAGTGTAAGTACCCTTAAAAGTGAAGGGAACCATTATTTTATGTGGCATTCCATTTTCATCAACTTCACCCAGCCAATCAGTAGCTTTTACTGTATCGCCCGTTTTAGCTAATGGTTTAAAAGGCCATTTTTTATCCAGATCAAGTGGATATATATATTCTCCTCTTTTAAGAAAAGCACCATCCATTTTATCAAGATCGTTTTGCAGTCCATCGTAGTTTTTCGACAGAAGACCAGGCCCCAAAGTTACTTCAAGCATATGATCGTCAAATTCAACATCACTGCCAATTTTCACACCTCTGGTACTTTCGAAAACCTGTACATAGGTATTTGTACCAACAACTTTTATAACTTCGGCCATTAGTTTAGTGTGGCCATGCAGAATATAACATATTTCGTTTTGTGACACCGGTCCATCGGCTTCAACTATTACGAGATTGGAAATTATTCCTTTTACTTTACCTTTTGTTGACATACTTATAACTTGTTTTTAACTAAACTCAACAGAAAACTCAAAACTGGTTTCAAGACTGTTCAGTAATTCTTTAAATAATTCTAATCCTTTTATTCTATCCAGACCCATCCAGCGTTCAACTATTGAAAGCTTGATAAGGAAAACAAATAGTTTTTCGAGACTGAAATAATGGAAAAAGGAGCTTTCGTCGAGTAGTTCCCAACGAATTGTGTCAAATTTCTTTTCCTGCTCCATTAAATCTTCAATTTCCAAAGCTTTGAAAACAGCATCGGCGTTTATCAGGTCATCATTATCGACACCAAAATCGCGGGCACTACTTTTCAGAAGTTTATCATTCAGCTCGCCGGAACCAATCAGTTGATTTTCGATTGCTATATCAGCCTTTCTGCAATTAATTGCAGTAAGGATATTTCCCAGGTTTTGCTCAAACTTATACCATCCACTAATAAACTTGTTTTCTATTCCGGTGAGGTATTGAAAATAGATTTCTGAAAATTGCAGTTCCCAGCTTTTATTAGCACAAATAGGAGTCTCTGTTTTAAAAGCTTCAATAAACTCAATGATATAATCAGGAATCTCAAAACTCAAAGACTCAAAAGAATCATCTTTTACCGCAGAAAATAATTCGTCTAACTCGTTTGTATCAAGATTTCCTGAGGTATTATGTTCTTCTTCCCGATTCTCAAGCCTGTTAAGAATATTTATGTTGTCGAAACGCCAATAGTGCAGCTCAATGAGTTTCATTTCCTGCTCTGTAAGATATTCATTCAGATAGGTTCGAAATTCATTCAGAGACACAGAGATTTTCTTATCATCGAAAAAAATATCCGGTAATCCTGCAACAAGAAAATAGTGTTGTTTGCTCATGCTCACAGATTTACTATGAGAATAATAATTCGATTAATTTCGGGCGAAGATATTGCCTGAAGAAGTTGTTGAAATCTTCTTCTGTAAAACTCACTTTATAGCTACCATCTTTAGGTGCAATTTGAAAACCGGCTTTAACAGAAGTGTCAAACTTAATTTCAAGACCTTTGTCTAACAGGTCTTTTAAAGATTTATTGAAGTGAGCTGAAAGCTCTTTTTCCTGTTCTTTAGAAATTAAAACTGAAAGATCTGAAGTTTGATTTTTTGCCCAATTTTTTAAAGTCGTATCAACAATCTTTTTGGTAAATTCGGCATCAAAAGCTTCACCGGTTGCACTTCCAATAACTTGGCTGTTTAGAACATCAGTAATTTGTTGTTTAAGTGCGTTAACAGCTTGTTTCGAAGAAAGCTTAATTTCCGATTCAGTATTTTTCTTTGTTTCTGTTGCAGTTTT
>Ga0164313_10003347_pt1 | contig 14300 bp, 13 predicted proteins | sample GuaBasSedimGuay4_FD_113735 | JGI IMG/M metagenome (GOLD analysis project Ga0164313, IMG submission 113735) | Subseafloor sediment microbial communities from Guaymas Basin, Gulf of California, Mexico - Guay4, Core 4569-4, 0-3 cm | ecosystem: Environmental > Aquatic > Marine > Hydrothermal vents... | reverse complement strand
TTGCCATGCCTGTCAACCGTAACAACGACCTGATCCATGGTCATGCCGAGTTTCTTGGCGGTCGCAGTTATGATTCGAAGGTTGGCCTGGTGAGGAATCAGCCAGTCAAGATCAGATTTATCCATCTGGTTGTGTGTCAGGGTCTCATCCACGATACGGCCCAGGGTCCTTACTGCAACCTTGAAAACCTCATTGCCTTTCATTTTAATACGCACACCACCACGCTCTTCTGCTTTGAAACTTGTACTGACACCAACATCAACGCCAAGAAGGTCACTATGCCTGCCTGCTGCGTGGATATGTGTAGAAAGGATCCCAGCCTCATCTGAGGCCTCAAGCACCACAGCTCCGGCGCCGTCGCCAAACAGGACCGCCGTACCACGATCGTTCCAGTCAAGCATGGCCGTCAATTTGTCCACGCCAATAACCAGCGCCCTTTTGACCTCTCCACAGCGTATGTATTTATCTGCAACTGACAATGCATACATAAAACCCGAACAGGCCGCATTAACATCCATTGCACCGCAATCGGGCAGACTCAGCCGCGCTTGTAACAGGCAGGCCGTGCTGGGAAATATCAGGTCCGGGGTGGTTGTGCCAACGATAAGCAAACCAATGTCTTCCGGATTAACACCGGCGGCCTGCATTGCACGTTGTGCAGCAGGCTCTGCCATATCAGCGCTGGTTTCATCTTCATGCGCGATATGCCGTTCACGGATTCCAGTCCGTTCCTGGATCCACTGGTCAGAGGTATCCAGTATTTTTTCCAAATCAGCGTTGGTAACGGTTTTTTCCGGTAAGTAACTACCGGTACCAATTATTTTTGAAAACTTCACTTGTGCTCCTTAATCTGCACTAACCTGCATCAATAGAAAAGTCATTAATCATTGATTGGATTAATTGTGGAACCTGACGTTCAGCCTCCACTACAGCTTCTAAAATTGCATGACCCAGGGCTTCACGGTTCGCATTTCCGTGACTTTTCACCACAACGCCCTGAAGTCCCAGCAATGGGGCACCATTATGCTTGGATGGTTCAAAACGTGCCAGTGTGCGTTTCAGTGACCTCCCAAGCAGAAATGCCCCGATCTTTGCAAGTAAACCTGTATGCATCGCCATATCCAGGTGTCGAAAAAACATCCTCGCCAGTCCTTCACCGGATTTCAGGATCAGATTTCCGGAAAACCCATCACATACCGCAACATCGGCCTTTCCGGCAAAAATATCATGTCCTTCAATAAACCCTGTGTAGTTGATGGGTAATTCTTTCAACATGGCGTGGGCTTCCTTGACCACCGTGTCACCTTTGCTGTCTTCATGCCCCACGTTCAACAGGGCCACTTTTGCTTGCCCTGAGTCACTTGCCACCGGACAGGCCACGGACCCCATAATGGCGAACTGAACCAATTGATAGGCACTGACATTCAGGTTCGCACCCAGATCCAGCAGGTTGGTATGACCGGATGCCGATGGAACACGGGACATCAGGGCCGGGCGCTCAATACCCGGGAGCATCCCAAGCAGTTTTACACCCAGGGCCAATATCGCTGCCGTGCTTCCAGCACTCACACAGGCACTCGCCTCGCCTTTTGCCACCTGCTCCAGGGCAAGCCACAAACTACTTCCCTTACCCCGCCGCAATGCAGCCACTGGCCGTGCATCCGAGGCCAGAGCATGGGTTGCAGAAACTATCTTCAGACGTTGAAAACAATGTTGGAAAGCACTTTCTGATTCAAGCTTCTCCAGCACCGGTGCGAGTTCTTCAGCAACACCACACAATAAGATTTCAAGATTTGGCTGTGTGCGCAAAATATCCAACGCTGCTGGAATGGTCACACCCGGGCCAAAATCTCCGCCATGAGCATCCAGGGCCAACACAACATTACCCGGAACAGTTTTATTTGAAACATTCATATAGTTTCAGAATTGAAACAAAACCGCCGGCGATATGGCCGGCGGTCTGTACATTCTTTTAATCCAATGTCTGGAAAAATATTTATTCTTCTTCGTCGAACTCAACTACCGGTGAATCAATGACCTTGCGGCCCTTGTAGTAACCTTCCGGGCTGACGTTGTGACGCAAATGCGTCTCACCCGTGGTCGGGTCAACAGACAAGGTAGGTGCTTTCAGCGAATCGTGTGAACGACGCATTCCACGTGTTGATGGGGTTCTTCGGCTCTTTTGTACAGCCATGATGTTCTACTCCTGATTTTAAAAATATAATAATAATTCTGTTTGCAACCTGTCGTAACAGGTCATTGGTCCCGCTTCAACATATCCTGCAAAGCGGCAAAAGGGTTTTTCTTGACCTCTTCCTGTGCTTGTTCGCTTTTAAACGTCGCCCCACCGGTCGAATATTCAATTTTATCCAAACCTGGCTTACGCGGTATTTGCGGTAATCCAAGCAATAACTCGTCCTCTACCAGGCTGGCAATAGCCAACCTTCCATTTTCTGTCTCAACCGGTTCGTAGTCCTCCGGCAATTCAGCCTGCTCGCTTCCGTTCTCTATAACAGCCAGAACACTGTTGCGTTTCACCTGCTCATCATAGACTTTGAGACTTGCCTGGCAAACTAGTGACAGCGCGGCTTCAACTTGTAATTCTATGATCACACGTTTATCGAGGTCTGTTTTGAAAGCCGCCACGAAGGATGCTTCACCTTGCGTATCAACCAACAACCCGGCCAAACGCTTCATCCGTAATATCGGTATCGTCCCACTGAAAATTCGTTTGCCTTCAGCGGCGCGACCTGGCGAAATCCAGTCTGGATATTCCCGTGACATAGCTTCACAATTCCCTATGGCCCCGGATCGCCTATAAAATACAATACTCAAAATACAATACTTGTAAAATACAATCGAAATTTGGAACCAATAACCCAGTAAATTACTGATAACGAATCAACTTAACCGGCAATTTTACTACACAAATGAATAGTGAGTCACTACCTGTAAGACTAATTCTTGCTTCGTCAAGCAAATACCGCAAAATGTTGCTGCAGCGCTTTGGTATACACTTTGACTGCCAATCACCCGAAATAGATGAAACTGCGCATAAAAATGAGACCCCTTATGACCTGGTGGCCCGCCTTGCCAGGCAAAAGGCGCAAGTGGTCAGTTTGCAATACCCACAGGCTGTAATCATCGGTTCGGATCAACTGGCAGTCTTTGCTGGCCAGATCATCGGTAAACCCGGTGGACAAAGAGAAGCGCTTGAGCAACTGACCTCTTTTAGCGGGCAGAGTGTTGAGTTTCTGACTGCGGTTTCAGTGCAATCCCGAATCAGTGGTTTCAATGAGCAGCATACAGATCGCACCCGGGTTGGTTTCAGAAGCCTGCAGACAGAAGAAATTGAGCGCTACCTGGAAAAAGAAAAACCTTTTGATTGTGCCGGTGCTTTCAAGGCCGAGTCATTGGGTATTACATTATTTGACCACATCAGCAGTGAAGATCCGACCGCCTTGATTGGATTACCGTTGATCCAAACAGCGGCTATGCTGCGCCGGGCCGGGTTGCTGTTGCCATAGTGTTATAAAACAGGGCGAATCGTCAGAATCATATCCTTGCAAGTGTTACATTTGCCCTTATGTTTTTTAATTAGCCCCCACTGATCAGAATACTGGAAACCTGATGACAAAAAAGCCTGAAAAAAGTACTCCTTTCAAAAACTGGAAGCTCTCAACAGATATTGATAACGTGCTGTGGCTGAGTATTGACCGTGAAGGTGAAAGCGCTAACAGCCTGTCGATGGAAGTGCTCAGCGAGCTGGAAACCATCGTCGAAGAACTCGAGACCAATGCTCCCGCCGGTCTTGTTTTGCAATCAGGCAAACCAGGCACATTCATCGTAGGTGCCGACGTACGGGAGTTTGACAGTTATGACGATGCTGAAATGGCCAGTGACGGCATCAGCAGGGTCCACCGCCTGTTTAATCGTATCGAAGCACTGCCCTTCCCCACCGTTGTCACCATTGACGGCTTTTGCCTCGGTGGCGGACTGGAGCTGGCCCTGACCTTCGACTATCGCATCGCCAGCAATGTTGAGCATACGCGCCTCGGATTCCCTGAAATTCAGCTGGGCATCTATCCTGGCTTTGGTGGTAGCGCCCGTAGCATTCAACAGGCTGGTGCATCAAATGCAATGTCGATCATGCTCAGTAGTCGCAACCTGCGGCCCAAAGCGGCCCGGGCTATGGGCCTGGTGGATGAATTGGTGGGCCCGCATGGCTCACTGCGTTGGGCTGCCCGCCGGGCCATCAAACAAGGTCGCAAAAGTCGTCAACCCGGTCAATTGACCCGTTTGCAGAATCTTGCCCCGGTACGTACCCAGCTCGCGCGCGTGATGCGTAAAAAAGTTGCCGCAAAAGCCAATCCAAAACACTACCCGGCACCCTTCGAGCTGATTGAAGCCTGGGAAAAATATGGTGATGACCCACAGCGCATGATGGCTGAGGAGTCGACGCGAGTCGGTAAACTGATCACCGGGGATACTTCAAAGAATTTGCGCCGTGTATTTTTCCTGATGGAACGTCTTAAAGGTATCGGTAAAAAGACCGATATCAAGGTCCGGCGCGTACATGTCATCGGCGCAGGCGTGATGGGTGGCGATATTGCCGCATGGTGCGTACTGAGGGGGCTTGAGGTCACATTACAGGATCGCGAGTTGAAATACATCGAACCTGCGCTTAAGCGGGCTAAATCCCTGTTCAGGAAAAAACTCAGGGAGCCTGGCAAGGTTGCAGCGGCTGTTAGTCGCCTGCTACCCGATGTAGAAGGAAAGGGCATCAGCAAAGCCGATGTCATAATCGAGGCCATATTTGAAGATGTGGATGCAAAGCGTGAACTGTTCTCAGGCATTGAGCCACTCATGAAACCCGACGCGGTGCTTGCCACCAATACTTCTGCTATTCCTTTGGCCGATATTTCTACAGTACTTGAAAAACCAGAACGCCTGATAGGTATACATTTCTTTAACCCGGTCGCAAAAATGCCACTGGTTGAAATTGTTTATGATGAAAACACCGACACGCAACAAGTCGCCAAAGGCGCGGCCTTTTGTGGTGCTATCAGTCGTTTCCCGCTGCCGGTTAAAAGCTCACCTGGATTCCTGGTTAACCGTGTGTTGTCCGGTTATATGGCCAAGGCTATGACCATGCACCTGGAGAGGGATATTCCCATAGAAGTGCTGGATAAGGCAGCCACATCTTTCGGCATGCCAATGGGTCCGGTTGAACTGGCGGATACGGTCGGTCTTGATGTGTGTATGAAAGTTGTCACCATGCTTGGCGGAGGGTCAACTGAAAAAGAAGCGGCGCTGCTACAGGAAAAGGTCCATGCCGGGGAACTGGGTCGCAAGACGGGCAAGGGATTTTATACCTGGGAGAAAGGCAAACCCAAACGGGCTGAAACCGATACCAGCCAATATGCATTGGAAGAGATCACAGCATCCCTGATGCAACCCTATTTTGATGCATGCAAGGCCGCACTTGCGGATGGCATCGTAGAGGATGCCGACATACTCGATGCCGGTATGATTTTTGGTACCGGGTTTGCACCCTTCAGGGGCGGTCCTCTTCATTACCTGCAACAAGAAGGAGCAAAACAATGACTGAATCACTACGCAGGGTAGCCATTGTCGGCGGCAGCCGAATTCCTTTTTGTCGTTCCAATACAATGTATGCTGATAAAAGCAACCTGGATATGTTGACGGCGGTCATAGACGGCATCGTCCACCGCTTTAACCTGGCTGGTGAACAACTGGACGAGGTTATGGCGGGCGCCGTTATCACCCACTCCAGGGACTTCAACCTGGCACGCGAAGCGGTATTGTCCAGTAAACTTTCGCCACTGACATCCGGTATTACCTTGCAACAGGCCTGTGGTACAAGCTTGCAGGGCGCTTTGAATCTTGCCGCCAAAATCGCATGTGGACAAATTGAAAGTGGCATCGCTGCCGGTTCGGATACCACCTCGGATGCACCGATTGTTTTCGGTGATAAATTTGCTGGTCGCATGATCCGCCTGAGCCAGGCCAGAAGCATGAAACAACGCATGAATGCTCTCAAGGGATTTAGCCCGGCTGAGCTGAAACCGGTTTCACCAACCAATGGTGAAGTGCGTACCGGCCTGTCCATGGGTCAGCACTGTGAACGAATGGCCCAGCAGTGGCAGATAAAGCGGGAAGACCAGGATCAACTGGCATTCGACAGCCACCAAAAAGCCGCTGTCGCCTATGATGATGGTTTTTTTGACGATTTGATCACACCTTTTAACGGTGTTAACCGGGATAACAACCTGCGTGCCGATACCAGCCTGGAAAAGCTGGGCAGCTTACGCACGGTTTTTGACAAAGGTCCCAAGGCCACACTGAGTGCGGGAAACAGTACTTCATTGACCGATGGTGCGGCAGCTGTTTTGCTGTGTTCTGAGGAATGGGCAGCCGAACACAATCTTCCGGTACAGGCTTATCTCACAACCGGTCGATCTGCTGCAGTTGATTTTGTTAATGACGAAGGTTTGCTGATGGCACCGACGGTTGCCGTGGCTGAAATGTTGCAGCGGACAGGCCTGGAATCGCAGGATTTTGATTATTACGAAATCCACGAAGCCTTCGCGGCACAGGTTCTTTGTACCTTAAAGGCATGGGAATCCAAGCAGTATTGCAGTGAACGCCTGGGACTGAAAAAGCCACTTGGCAGCATCGACAAAGATAAATTGAATGTCAACGGCAGCAGTCTTGCAGTGGGCCACCCTTTTGCAGCTACCGGTGCCCGCATCGTGGCAACGCTGGCCCAGTTGCTTGAAGAAAAGGGCTCAGGCCGCGGATTAATATCCGTATGTACTGCCGGTGGAATGGGCGTTTGCGCTATCCTGGAAAGAGCAAAAGAGTGAAATAAGTTATGCTATGACCCGGTGAGTTCAAATGGAGCATTGAACATGAATGTTTTCGAATATGTTTTCGTATCCATTTACGGGGCCCGGATGTCGCTATCAACTTACCAGGGACAACCATTACTTATCGTCAATACAGCCTCGGAATGTGAGTACACATCACAATACCAGGGACTGGAAGACCTGTGGATGGATTACAGGCAAAGTGGATTAATCGTCCTCGGCATACCCTGTGATGATTTTGGTCACCATGAACCGGGTGACGAAGACGACATTGCCGAATTCTGTGAAACAAAATTTCATATCAGTTTTCCCATGACCGGTAAATACAATTTAATGGGGATTTCTGCTCACCCCATGGTTAATGCGATTCGCGAAGAGTTCGGCGATGATGCCACACCACGTTGGAATTTCTATAAATACCTGTTTGACCGTACGGGGCAGATGATAGGCTTTTGGCCCTCTGATGTACCACCGAATGATAGCGCCATCACACATCAGATCGAGTGTAACCTGCAATCCTGGGTGCTGTAGGAGCGCCTATTTACGGGACTTGCGTTGGGTGTATTTCTTTAGTCGTTTGCGCTTGGCCATTTGCCGCGGGTTAAGCTTGTTTTTCTTATCCTTATACGGGTTCCCTCCACTTCGGAAATCAATCCGGAGCGGAGTACCGCGTAATTTGAAATGACGGATAAAGACATTTTCCAGGTAGCGTTTATAGGAATCAGGGATGGCATCTGTGCGATTGCCATGAATGATTATCCGCGGGGGTAAACTGCCGCCGGAATGTGCAAACCGTAAGCGGGATGTGCGTCCCTGGCTCATCGGTGGTTGATGAGCCTCAAAGGCCTTTTGCAGAACCCGGGTCAATTCCGGAGTAGGCATATCCACAGTGGCGCTACGCCAGGCCTCCCTGACGGCCTTGATCAGTTCTTTCAGTCCGGAGCCGTGTAGGGCGGAGAGGCGAATTTGCCGGGCCCAGGGTACATATTGTAAACGGCGGTCCATTTCAGAAAGCACCTGTTTGCGGTCGTACTCTCCCATGCCATCCCATTTATTCAACGCGATCACCAGGGCCCTGCCCTGTTGTAAAATATGACCCAGCAGCGTGGCATCCTGATCGGTGATACCTTCGCCTGCATCCAGCATCAGGATAACAACATGGGCACGATCTATGGCTTGTAAAGCTTTGATGACGCTGAATTTTTCAACGACATCGGTAACACGTGAACGCCTGCGCACACCCGCGGTATCAATCAATTCATACTTGACGCCCTGATGTTCCATAAACGAGCTGATGCTGTCCCGCGTGGTGCCAGGCAGATCAAATGCCATTACACGTTCTTCACCCAGTAACCGGTTGACCAACGTCGATTTACCAACATTGGGGCGACCCACAATAGCCAATCGCAAACGATCCCTTTCCTCTTCAGGAACGGTCTCATCCTCTTCAGCCGGAGGTAAAATATCAGCCGCTAATTCCATCAGGCTGCTCATACCCTGTCGGTGCGTGGCCGCCACTGGAAGGGTCGGGCCCAGTCCGAGCGCAGCAAACTCAGCCAGCGCGACATCCGGGTCCGTTCCATCAGTTTTATTACCAACCAACAGTATCGGCCGGTCGTGTTGACGCAACAGCTGGCTGATTTCTTCATCTTCTATCGTCAGCCCTTCCCGGGCGCTGACAACAAACAATACCAACTGGGACTCATCAATGGCCTGGTGCACCTGTTGGGCTGTCAGGTAATCAATACCTTCGGCTTGCCCAACCAATCCACCTGTATCTATCAGGACACAGGGCCGGTCGCCAACTTCACTAATACCGTATTGACGATCACGGGTGACACCCGGCATATCAGCTACCAGCGCATCACGGGTGCGAGTGAGGGCATTAAAGATCGTGGATTTACCGACATTTGGCCGGCCGACGATGGCGACTACAGGTAACATTAATTGAGTGCTGCACCCGCTCGGAATGCGGTCAGATCACCTTTTTTGGTCATTACGTACAAAGTGTTTCCTACCACCAGCGGCGGTCCGGAGAACCCTTTACCACCGACTTTTTCACGAGCGGCAAACTGGCCGTTACTGATATTGATCCAGTGTAAATAACCATCTGCATCACCTACCACGACAAAGCTGCCATAAATGACCGGGCGGGTAAGTCCCCTGCGCAGAAGCTGATTATTCTTCCAGGACTCCGCACCATTACGACGATCCAGCAACCACACGTTACCGTCCTTGTCACTGAGTGTCAGGTTGATTCGATCTACCGTAACGCCACTGGCCGATGAAACATCTTTGAACCACAGCAAGCGACCGGAATCTGCAGCCAATGATGCCAGGCGATTTTTATAACTGGAAACAAGCAGGTCTGATGCAATAAATACCAACTGACCATCAATATCGGAAAGACGTTCCAACTCGGTCCTGCCCTCAATGGTTACAAGAGACTGCTCCCACATCAAGGTGCCGTCATCAATATGCAAAGCGACCACCTGACCACCATCGTAACCAACAAAGGCCACACCGGCTCTCAGCAGTGGTGGTGCATTTCCCCTGAGCGTCAACAAGGGGACATTATGGTCATAAACCCAAACACGCTGTCCGGTATCGGAATCCAGACCAAACACACGTCCATCGATACAGCGTACAACGACGATACCATCAGCCTCGTCGGGTGCGGCAAGAACCTCGGAAGTTACCGTTGCAGACCAGAGTTGGGTTCCTGTTGATGCATCAAATGCAAAAACTTCACCATTTTCCGTACCCATCAGCAACAAATTATCAGAAATACCAGGACCACCGGTGAAAGGTAGCTTGGTCTTGATCTCCCAGCGCATCTGGCCGTTGTTGGAATCAACCGCCTTTAGCAGGCCTTTGTAATCTGCTGCGTATAAAGTACCGGATGAATAGACAGGCCTGAGTTGCCTGCCAGCTTTATCCAGTCCCTTGCCAATGCCCGTAGACCATACCTTACCCACATTAAGTGTTGGCTCAAACTCCACCAGTTCGGCGGGGGCATCAGCATCATCGCCATCACCCCAGCTTTTTATCCAACTGCAACCATTGAGAAGCAATATGGCTGCCAGTGCAGGAATAAGCCATTGCCTCACATTTCACCCCCGTCAGCAGCCAACTCAACACCGAGTGCCTCCAGCTTCATGATTATAAAATCCCGATTCCCAACACCTTCTTCCAGCGTATTCAGCGAAGCCTGATAACTTTGAATGGCCAGATCGGTTTCACCGTTTGCCAGGTGGATATCACCACGAATTTCAGCAAACTGCGATTCAAAACCAATTTCAGATGGCGCACCGTCAAGCAGGGTATTTGCGGCGTGGGTATCACCCTGGCTAAGCTTGATCCGCGCAAGTCTTTCCCTTGCTATGACCTGGACCGGTGCAGGTTGGGCATTGTCCATTGCAAACGTCAATGCGGTAGCTGCAAGATCAACCTGACCTGCTTGTAAACGTGCCTTTGCCATCAGCATGGAAGCCATGGAAGTATAAGCAGATTTTGGATATTCAGTTTTGAGTACCTCGTAATTTGGTACTGCAGCATCCATATTTTCAGCCTCGATAAAACTGAGCATTACCTGGTATTCAGCCGATGCCTGTTGGCGTTTGCTGGTTTCCCAGGCCTGCCATTGTTTGAATCCAAACATTAACCCGAAGGCAAGCACCAGGCCCATAACAATGGCACTGCCATTTTCACGTAACCAGTTTTTAACAATTTCACCCTGTTCATGGGTATCATATAAGTCTGACATTGCTTTTTTTAATCCATCATTTGAAATTACACCGGACGCTTTGTCCGGAAGAAAATTTATAAAGATTCGATATATCTACGAATCCAGTCTCCAGCTTCTTCACGGGCCAAATTCAATTGCTTGTCACCGCTGCGTAAAAACTTAACTGCAACTTGACCATTGCGAAGCTCATCTTCACCCAACACCAGGGCCAGCAGCGCACCACTACGATCCGCACGCTTAAACTGTGCTTTGAAACTACCACCGTTCAAATTGCCGATCAGATGCAGATCAGGATTCCCGGCGCGCAGATCATACGCGAGTTCCAGTGCAGATTCAGCGCTGTTTTCACCTACGGCCACCATATAAGCATGAACTACCGATGGCACAATATCGTCTTTTTGGCGCAGCAGTTCAACCAGTCGCTCCATACCCATTGCAAATCCAATACCGGGCCAGGGTTTTCCTCCCTGTAATTCAACCAGGTTATCGTAACGCCCGCCTGCACAAACTGTGCCCTGTGCACCCAGTTCATCGGTAATCCACTCAAATACAGTATGGCAATAATAATCAAGCCCACGAACCAGTCGCGGGTTTTCGTGATATTCAATACCCAGGCGATCCAGGTAACGTTTTAATTGATCATAATGGCTGCGTGAATCTTCACCCAGGTGGTCAATTAACAAGGGTGCATCCTTGAGCAAAGCCTGGACTTTCGGATCTTTGCTATCGAGCACACGTAGTGGGTTTCGTTCTGCGCGTTCGTTGGTTTGCTCGTCAAGCTCACCCCTGTGCGCCTTGAGAAACCCATACAACTGATCCCTGTATGAGCTTCGCTCTTGCGCGTTACCCAGTGTATTGAGTTCCAAACGCAAATTTTGCAAGCCAAGGCTATCCCATAAACGACTGCCCATTGCCAGGATTTCCGCATCTGCATCCGCACCCGGTGCACCAAAAAGCTCTGCACCTATCTGGTGGAACTGACGGCTGCGTCCCTTTTGCGGTCGTTCGTAACGAAACATTGGCCCGCTATACCAAAGCCGTTTGACAGGCCCATACAACATTCCATTTTGTAATGCCGCCCGCACCACACTGGCAGTGCCCTCAGGACGTAAACTCAAAGACTCGCCATTGCGATCATCAAAGCTGTACATTTCCTTGGAGACCACATCGGTCGCAGATCCTATTGCCCGTGTAAAAACTTCTGTTTTTTCCAGCATAGGTGTCCGGAACTGTTCAAAACCAAAAGCAGAAAAGATATTTTCAGCTTTTGTTTCAAGCATTTTCCAATAGTGGATATCTTGCGGAAGGATGTCATTCATCCCGCGGATTGAGCGAATCGGGGTATTCATTCTTGGGCCTGTAGTTCCTGTGGCCAGGTCAGCTGGGCAATATCACCCCGGGTAAAAGAAGTTAAATCCACCTGTTCACCATCCACCGACAAATGCACAGCCGCCGCACGCCCGAGCAAGATCCGGAACGGTGGTTTGCCGTGGTAGGATTTATCGCTGCCACCTCGCAACAGGTCCATTTCAAGCTCCTGCCCGTCAGCATCTGTAATTTCCACCCAGCTATCTGCGGAAACACTAATCTGTAATCGGTTTTCACCTTCTGGCAGAGCTGTACGGGACACTGCGGCCCAGGCTTGCTCAGCGGTATCATAGCCTTCAGTATTATTTTCGTGCAGGGCTCCCAGTGGTGCGATAGACGCATTTACCGTCCCCCTGACCTCCTCTGCCTTCACCTTTTCCTGGTATGTTTTACTATCTTTATCTGGTATAGATTCCTGCCCACTATGGAGTCGTGAACCACTCTGTGACAGCCTGACCGCTTCATGGGTAAATTGCCATGCCAGTGTTCCTATCAACAAAGAGGCCAGCACATAACTGGTTGCACGCAACCATTTATCCATTGGATTACGAACAGGCGGCTTAGAAAAAACATTACGAACAGTGGATTCCCCGGTATCTGCCGATGAGATCAGTTGCTGAATTTCTTCCTCAGAAATTTGTAAATATGTTGCATACTTTTTAATGTAGCCATTTCTGTATACCGGGGCGATATAGTCCGCCTGACCCTCTTCAATTTCTCTCAGTCGATGCTCATCAAGGCAGATGGCCTGCGCAACTGTCGCCAGTGATAACTGACGTTCCACACGCACCTGTTTCAGGTATTCACCCGTTGCCAATGGGATCAAATCTTGTTGCTGTTTCATTTTTCAGACACCCTTCGCAATTCTGCGGTCTGATCTGATTTTGGGAAATTGGATTCAAGGATAAGCTTATACTTATATGCAGATTTTCCCGCACCTAATGCTTTTTCAATTCTGTACGCAAGTAATAAACTGGCCGCATCATGAACGGCAACAGCTTCATATCGCTGCATAAAAGCACGTGATTTCAGATAGTTTTGTTGCTTATAGTTCAGTCGCGACATACTCATTAAGGCATCCGGAAACCCCGGTTCAATTTTCAATGCGCGACGAAGAAAATCATCAGCAACGGCCATCTCCCCCCTGCTCAGCGCACAGGAACCGGCGTTCGTCAGCGCGACTGATGGTGAACTATAAAACGGGTCATCCAGTGCTTTAAGGAAGTGATCAATAGCGTTGTTGTTTTCGCCGGACTTACACAAATAGATAGCGTAATTATTGTTCACATCACCGTCTGCCGGGTCAGCTTCGTAGGCCTTGCGATATTGCTGGCCTGCCAACCTGTCCTCACCAATTCGTTCATAGAGCACCGCCATTACCGTATGTGCCGGTGCATAATCCGGATCCTCTTTTACCGCCTTTTTTAACTTGCCCAGCGACACCTCATACTGGCCACGGTTCATATACTCGAGTCCGAGGGAGGTATTGGATTCTGCGGCTTTACGCTTTTTGTTTTCGTCGTATGAATCGTCAGTTTGACTGGATGCACAAGCACCTATAAAAACAGATATCGAAAGCAACACCAATAACCGGAATTTCGCAGACAACAGATATCTTCTTGGTTCAGAATTCAGGTATGTCAGCGTATTCATGGGGTGGTCTCCGCCATCTGTAATTTTATACGTTCACTTCTTTTCGTACGATCCTGTACTTTACCCACCAATTGCCCGCAGGCTGCATCAATATCCTCGCCGCGAGTCTTTCTCACCGTTGCTATCAAGCCCCCCTGCATCACGATTTGCTGGAATTGTGTGATGCGATCCTGGCTCGAACAACGGTATTGAGTGCCAGGAAACGGGTTAAATGGTATCAGATTCAGCTTGCTGGGTACTGTTCTTAATAATTTTACTAATTTACGCGCATGCTCCGGGTGGTCATTAACACCGTCAATTAACGTGTATTCGAAGGTTACCGATCGCTTGTGTTTATCTGAAACATAATCCCTGCAGGCCTGCATTAATACAGCTATCGGGTATTTACGGTTGAGGGGGACCAACTGCGTGCGGACCTCATCAACCGGTGCATGCAATGATACGGCAAGCGCCACATCAATGGTTTCGCGCAATCGTTGGATATCCGGCACCAGGCCAGCAGTGCTCAGCGTTACACGCTTTGCAGCGAACCCAAAACCCAGGTCATTTCTCATCAGGGACATTGCGGACACAACGGCATTGAAATTGAGTAATGGTTCACCCATACCCATCATGACGATATTGGTGATTCGACGCTT
>Ga0164313_10003346_pt1 | contig 14301 bp, 13 predicted proteins | sample GuaBasSedimGuay4_FD_113735 | JGI IMG/M metagenome (GOLD analysis project Ga0164313, IMG submission 113735) | Subseafloor sediment microbial communities from Guaymas Basin, Gulf of California, Mexico - Guay4, Core 4569-4, 0-3 cm | ecosystem: Environmental > Aquatic > Marine > Hydrothermal vents... | reverse complement strand
GCCCGAAGGGAGGCCCACAAATGACTCAATACTGCGTTACAGTTCTTATTAAGGGAACAACCATTAACTGCGAACTGTGCCTTGTCTTGAATCATTTGTGGGCCTCTGAAAGTACCATCAAGTGCGATGCAGTACACTAGGTGCCCGCGGCTTGCCGGAAGGTGGCTTTCCAGTAAGCCAGCGTGAGTTTGTCCCAATTGAAAGTTTTGCCGGTTAACGACTGTTTATATCTCAATAGACGGGTTTTGCTTATATCCTTCCACGAGTCAACAAACAGAACGGGGAGGTCATTGAACAAATCTGAAAGGTAGTTGCGTTTGATGACGGGAATGCAGCCTAACACCAGGGCTTCCCAGGTCCGGTGACAGTCAACGCCATTTCCCAGCGGTGAAATTACAAAACTCGCAGCCCCCTGTCGTTTCCAGGTCAGTTCCCGGGACATGCGTTGCGGTTCGAACAGCATAAATGATTGAGCTTTTAAAGCTTTCGCAGCCTTGATCCGGTCCCGGTTCAGGCTGAAGGAAAAATTTGCATAGGCCGTCAACGGTCGTTTATCCAGGGCATCAAGTGAACCCCGTATCGCCAGCAACCCGGCTTCCTGCTCCCGGGCTGTCTGGTATTCTCCCTGGCCATGCTCCGCCCCTTTCCACCCTTCACCCTGCAAGGTGTGGTAATCCAGGCCGATCGGTATCTGCGTTACGCGGGGGTGAGAAAGTGACAGGTTCTGTCCAAACCAGTGCAGTATCCGGTCGTCGCTCAGCAGTTTACGCTGCAGTGTCCATTTTCGAATGTACTTCCCGGGAATAGTAATGTCGGCATCACCCGTGACGAGCACTATGCCTGCATCCAGGTTCGGGAGAATCTGGCGGATGAAGCCCCTCAATTGTGTCGCGGTCACATAGACCACAGATCCCGGATGAATATTTTTATAGTCCTCCGGGTTGAGTTCCGGCGAATCAGAAATCAACTGTGATGGAAACACATCACAACTTCTGGCCAGTCCCCTGGAGGAGACAAAGTGGCAATCCTGTTCATTCATGCCTTACTCACCTCCAGGACGCCCCGGATAGTCATAATCATCCCATGTAGTCCCCCACACATCGGGGTAATCCTTTACAACCGCGTCGCGCAGCATCGGGTAGGTGCTCCAGGGATCAAAGGGTACCAGCCGTTGTTCCTGCAATACCGGGCGGACGGTTGTCACCGCCTTTTCATTCAGCATCGCTGCTACAACGGAAAAAGTGCTGTTGGATATTGCCAGGTGATGGCATTGTGTCAGCAGGTAGTAGTCCAGGTAGTAATCGAAGCCCGGGGGCAGGGTAATTCCCAGATCCCCAGCAGTAACCGGATCGTACCCGGAAAAATCCGAACGAACATACTCCGGAAGGTCGCTGGCTATGTACAGCACCGGGTTTTCCAGGTCAGACCAAAAGGATGCCAGCCAGTTTTTGTACCAGGAATTCGGTGCAATAAAAAAATAGCCATAACCAAAGTCACCACGGCGAAGGTGCAAGCCAACCAGGGTAGTGCCGCGTGCTTTTAGCTTCTTCATGGCTTCGTGGCTTTTTTCAGCAAATTCACCAACGGGTTGACACCAGGACCGAATTTGTTCCTTGTGTGCTGCAAAGGTGCTGGTGTGGAATTGAAAGTAACCCCGAAAATCAACATTCCTGGGTTCAGAGGAAAGGCCCATATCATCCGCTTTTACACGAAACTCAGGAAGCTTGCGCGAAAGGTGGGGCACCCGGGTGCCAAACAGCTTTTCACCCACCCATGGTGAGGTTTCGTATCGAAGTCCCCGATCTTCGGCATAGGTTCGAAGAAAGATGTATTGAAAAAACTGGTTGCCAAACCGATGGTTCGCCAGTGTGGAAAGTGTGACCGTATCCCTTTGCCGTTCAGTAGCAGAAAGGCCTAACCATCTCACCTGTCTTTTCAGGCCCCGAACGAAATGTACGCCAAAATTAAACCACCGATTGCGGTAAAGCCATCTACGGATGTTATTCATTTTGACGTGGTTTTATCAGGTATCATAGTAACGATTGGAGGTTTTCAACGGCATCCTGAAAGTTGTACCGCAAGCACATTCTTAGCGGGCACGAGGAACAGTATACTGTCCACATGGCGATATCCATACGATTAAGGCATCTTTTTGAAGGACTGGGTCTGGATGCATGGAAAGAGCGAATCTTTCCTCAGCCACCTAACCCTGTGGATGTTGGAGATATATATGATGTATTTCCTTTTTTCAACGAACTGGATTTACTGAGGATCCGTTTCGAAACCCTGTACGACGTGGTTGATAAATTCGTACTTATGGAAGCACCCTGGACCCATCAAGGTGACGCCAAGCCGTTGTACTTCGAAGAAAACAGGCACCTGTTTTCAGACTATGACGACAAAATCATTCATGTCGTTATGGAGGCTCACCCCTTTGAGAGGCTGAAACAGGATCCCTGGCGGTTGGAAGAACTCCAGCGAAATGCGATATACAAAACACTGCAGACCTGCTGTGGTGAAAATGATTTGATTCTTGTTTCTGACGTAGATGAGATCCCTTCTGATGTCAGTGTCAAAAAAATGCTGGAACTCGTTGCACAGGATTCCAAAAGTTTTTGCGTGTGCACGATGCCCCTGTACAGGTATTACCTCAATCTTACCCACGCACTTTCAGATCACAGCAAGGGGTATTGGCATGGAACCTGCGGCATACTGTTTGGGCAGATAGGTGAGCAAAGCCTCAGCGCCCTTCGACACAGTCGAATGATGCACAAGAAAGTAAGAAAGTACAAAAAATACGAAATATCCAATGGCGGATGGCACCTGACCTCACTAGGGGGCTATGAGCAGTTCGTCAAAAAGCACGAAGCCTTCGCACATCGTAATCACAATACCAGGGCATATAAATCCAGGGCGAACTTTAACGCTCACATAAAGCGCCATACCTGGATACCCATTGAAAAAGCGTTGCACGGCCTTCCCAACTGTATCCAAGACAAATTTCTGACAGAATTTGAAGGCAAGGGCCTGTTTCTCAGCCGTGAACATTACCGGACTGCAATCGCTGGTTCTGATTTGGCCAATGACAAAACCAGGACATAGTGTCGTGTTGAACGGCCATAAATAGCTGATATGAATGAGACTAAGCATAGCTCTGTACCAAGTGTGGCCATCGCTATTGCTACCTGTAATAAGTATGCCTTCGTTCTTGGTCCGCAGTTCATAATGATGGACCGCTACTGGCCCGACCGGTCCTTACCGATTTATCTGAGCAGCGACTGTTCTCTTGCTCCTTATCAACACATTCATAACATCAAGTTAATTGAGAGGTCCGGTGATCCAGGCTTCCTGGATTCATGGGTCAACCTGCTCAGAGAGATTCCTGAAGACTATGTCATCGTGTTGCAGGAAGATTTCATCATAGAAAGGCCTGTCAACCAGGAGGTCCTGGACGGTATCTTCCATGACCTGCACTGCGACCCTTCCATAGCATGCGTACGCCTGATGCCGTTTCCACCCGGGAAAGGAGAAAGGATCACGCCGTCAACGGTTTCGTACACTACATTGATTGCGGAACAGGACTACAGTTTTTCCTGGCAACTCGCGATATGGGATCGGCTTGTCTTTATTGATTTTATGGAAGCGAGAATAAAACGGGGTATTGTGAAGGCGAGAAAACAAGGTCACAAAACAATTGATTACCGAAAACCGAAGCCAAAACCTGACGTGTACCACTACTTTAACCCTGAGCATCATGGTTCTGAGTTGTTTACACAGTTTCCCAACAAAAAATTTCTGTGCATTTACTCTGAATTGAAAATGCCCGAGTCGGGTCAGCACGCACCCATATCCTACCGTCCGACGGCCGTAGAAAACGGCCAGGTTCGACGTTGGGCCCAGAAACTATTTGAAAATGAACGGGTGCCGATTAAAGCCCCGCCGAATATGTTGGAATCAAGGGGGGCATGGTTGAAGAGGATGATTCGCAATAAGGCTCGTAGGTTACGAACAAAACTCCCTTTCTAAACGATAATTGGATACTGATGGAAGGCCTGAAAAAAACCTGCGCATAGGTGGCGGCGCAGGTTGGTTCAGCCGTTCTCTCTGATTAAAGTGCCTTGAACACCGCATCCAGAGTGTCTTTTGCATCTCCGAACAACATGCGGGTGTTGTCCTTGAAGAACAATGGGTTTTGCACACCCGCATAGCCGGTTGCCATACTGCGCTTGAGCACAATCGAAACTTTACCATTCCAGCATTCCAGTACCGGCATGCCACCGATCGGACCATCCGGGTCTGTCATTGCTGAAGGATTGACGATGTCATTGGCACCTATCACGATAGAAACATCAATATCAGGGAAATCATCGTTGATCTCATCCATCTCGAAGACGATATCGTAGGGTACCTTGGCTTCGGCCAGCAGCACGTTCATGTGACCGGGCATACGCCCGGCAACCGGGTGTATACCAAAGCGGACATTGACACCCTTGTCGCGAAGAACTTTGGTGATCTCGTTGACGACATGCTGGGCCTGAGCTACCGCCATGCCGTAACCGGGGATAATCATGATCTCTTTGGCATCAAGCAGCAATGCTGCAGTTTCTGCGCTATCAATTGCAACAACCTCACCTTGCTCTTCACCCGTAGTTTCCGCCGCTTTGCCGCCACCGGTGCCGAAGCCGCCGGCTATCACGGCCAGGAACTTGCGGTTCATCGCACGGCACATGATGTAACTCAAGATGGCACCACTGGACCCGACCAGCGCGCCGGTAACGATCAGCAGATCATTGCCAAGCATAAAGCCTGTCGCTGCTGCTGCCCAACCGGAATAGCTGTTGAGCATGGACACCACGACTGGCATATCGGCACCGCCGATTGCCATGACCATGTGAATGCCGAATAACAGGGCAATAACCGTCATGATGATGAGTGGTTCCATGCCCCCACCGGCGGCTGATTGCACCACAAACTGGTATCCAAACCAGATTGCGCCAATCAGCAGGGCAAGATTCATATAATGCCGTCCTGGCAAGGTCAACGGGCTACCGCCGATGCGCCCCGACAGCTTGCCAAATGCGATCACTGACCCGGAAAGCGTTACAGCACCGATCAGAATACCAAGATAAGTTTCGATAGCGTGGATGGTTAACTCGACACCAACGAGATGATGGGTAGGATCCATGAAATTGGCATAACCGACGGCCACTGCTGCAAGGCCTACCAGGCTGTGCAGTATGGCGACAAGCTCAGGCATCTGCGTCATCTGTACTCGACGTGCTGCCAGCAGTCCGATGCTGCTACCTATCACCAGGGCTGCCAGCAGGATAGTGTAATGTTGTGTGACGACCCCCAGCACGGTCGCGATCAATGCAATCGCCATACCGATCATGCCGTAATAGTTACCCCGCCTGGCCGTTTCCTGGTTGGAAAGCCCGCCCAGGGCGAGGATGAAAAGGATGGTCGCAATGATATACGACACGGTAATAACTCCAGCGTTAATCATGACGGCCTATCTCCTGAACATTTCGAGCATGCGGCGCGTGACGGCAAATCCGCCCGCGATGTTGATACTCGCTATGAGCACAGTTCCGGCTGCGATCCACGTGATCATTTCATTGTCTGAACTGATTTGTATCAAGGCACCGATAATGATGATGCTCGATATTGCATTGGTAACGCTCATTAGCGGCGTGTGCAATGCAGCAGTCACGTTCCAGATCACCATGTAACCGATAAAGCAAGCCAGCACGAACACCGTGAAGTGCGCCATGAAGGACTCGGGTGCAACGGCACCCATACCGAGTAGCGCAAGACCGGCGATCACCATGCCGAAAATGGGGCCGGCAACTGTTTTTTTCTTTTCCTCGACGACAGGTGCAGACGCAGGGGCTGGTTCCGCCTTGGGCGGAGCAGCGGAAAGCTTCGGTGCCGGTGGCGGCCAGGTAGTCTCTCCATCCTTGCAGATGGTTGCCCCGCGAATGACCTCGTCTTCCATGTCGACTACGATCTGGCCATCTTTCTCAGGGGTCAGGTCGGTCACCAGGTGACGTAAATTGGATGCGTACAACTGGCTGGATTGTGCAGCCATCCGGCTGGGTAAATCGGTATACCCGATCAGGGTTACGCCGTGATGTATGGCAACTTTTTCAGGTTCGGTCAACTCGCAGTTGCCGCCTTGCTCGGCAGCCAGGTCAACGACAACACTGCCGTCTTTCATGGATTCCACCATCTCTGCCGTAATCAGCTTGGGTGCCGGTCTGCCCGGGATAAGGGCGGTGGTAATGATGATATCCACTTCTTTAGCCTGCTCGGCGAACAACGCCATCTCGGCCTTGATGAACTCGTCGCTCATGACCTTTGCGTAACCGCCTTCACCGGAGCCGTCTTCATCTTCAAAATCGAGCAACAGGAATTCGGCATCCATGCTCTCTATCTGCTCCTGAACTTCAGGACGGGTATCAAAGGAGCGAACGATTGCCCCCATGCTCTTGGCGGTGCCAATAGCAGCCAGTCCGGCTACACCCGCTCCGATAACCAGTACCTTGGCGGGCATTACTTTACCTGCAGCGGTGATCTGTCCGGTGAAAAAGCGTCCGAAATGCTGGGCCGCTTCCACCACGGCCCGGTAACCGGCGATGTTTGCCATGGAACTCAGTGCATCCATTTTCTGGGCACGTGAGATACGGGGGATGCTGTCCATTGCCATGGCGGTTACACCGCGATCGGCAAGTTGTTGAAGAAGTTCGGGGTTTTGTGCCGGCCACAGGAAACTGATCAGGGTCTGGCCTGATTTCAGACGCATGGTTTCTTGTTTATCCGGTCCGCGGACTTTCATTACGATGTCGGAATCATTCCAGATCTCATCCACCGTTGCGATAGAGCATCCGGCTTCCACAAAATCTGCGTCCGAATAATTAGCTGCGACACCAGCATTGGATTCAACTGCTATGTCAAAGCCCATCTTGATTAATTGGGAGGCCACATCCGGGGTCGTGGCTACGCGCTTTTCGCCCGTATATAACTCCTTCGGTACACCGATTTTCATAAAAAATCTCCGGTTGATATGATGTATTTGCTGATTGAAGTCAGGGTGGTTAGTATTTACTTTGCTGACAGGTCTTCCCGTTGAATGTGAGTATACTCACAAACACCATCCTGAGTGACGATTTAGATCAATAATTATGCGGGTAGTCTGTTCGGGTCATGACCACGTAGTGCTTCGAGCCTTTCCACTGTACCTATATCGTGCCAGACCCCTCTGTAAATCTCGCCCGTGACATGTTTTAACGCCGTTGCAGCATACAGCATGGGCACCACGGAAAAACGGCCACCGGCAGCGGAACTGAAAAAGCGCGGGTGATATACACTGATGCCGCTGAATGTAAAACCAGTTTGATCTGCCTGATCTGTTTTCAGCATGACGTGCCCGCCCTGCAATGCAAAATCACCGTCCGGATTGTGGGCCGGGTTCGGTACCAGCACCAGGTGGGCGTGGTTACACTTGATGGCTCTTAGTCTCGCCAGCGGATAATGGCTGAATATATCGCCGTTAATGATGGCGAATGGAGACTCTCCCAGTAGTGGCAATGCCTTCTGAATGCCCCCGCCTGTATCCAGAGCGCCTGTTGGTTCTGGTGAATAATGGATATTCAAACCCCATTTGGAACCATTGCCAAGAGTGTCGCGTATCATGTCGCCAAGATGGGCGAGATTGATAACAACTTCACGGAAACCTGCCTGTGCCAGTTTTTCCAGGTGAAGTTCGATCAGGGTTTTGCCATTGATGTCGAATAAAGGTTTTGGCACGGTATCTGTTAGCGGTCGCAGGCGTTCACCACGCCCTGCGGCCAGTATCATGGCTCGCATGAGTCTTTCTCCAGGATGTTCAGTATCCCGGTAAACTCCGGGTAAAGTCGCAGCGTGTTGATAATGTATTGGTAAAAGCGGGGGATCATTTCGATATAACCATTCTTGCCGTCACGGTAATACAAGCGGGCAAAAATACCGACAATTTTGAAGTTACGCTGCAAGCCCATCAGGTCACAATGGCGCTGCCATTGTTCAGGTCCTGTTTTCTGGCAGAAATCCCGGCCGAGCATTTGTCTGAATTCCTCCATCCAGTTTTCGATCTGATTTCGCGGCCATTCGATGTAGCGGTCCCAGATCAGCGAGATAAAGTCATAGCTGATGGGGCCATTTACCGCATCCTGGAAATCAATGATTCCAACCTCGTCATCGCTTATCTTCAGCAAATTAGAGGAATGATAGTCGCGGTGGACAAAGCAGCGGGACTGATCCAGGGCTGAGTCGATGACTTGCTGGCAAAACTTTCCCCACACGGCATCAAACTGCGTGCGTGGCATAGTGCTTCGATGGCTTCCCAGGTACCAGTCAGGGAACAGGTTCATCTCTGCTTGCAACATTCCGGCACTATAATCCCTTAGCCCGCTGGTATTAACGTCCAGCACCATGTTTTTCAGTACTTCAAACAGGCTGCTGAAATGCGTATTGACTGTGCTCCGGTCCAGCAAACCTTTGTACAAGTCATCGCCGAGGTCTTCCAGCAACAGGTAGCCATTCTGCTGATCCTCGTAAAAGATTTCCGGTGCATGCAGATTGGCTGCCGTTAGCCGCCTGGCGATATCAATAAAGGGCCTGACGTCTTCGTCTGGAGGAGGTGCGTCCATCAGGATACGTGACTGACCGTCAATCATGGCCCTGAAATAACGGCGGAAACTCGCATCACCGGCAATACCGAGCAGTTCGGTTTGCAGATCAACATCAAGTGAATGCAGCCAGCTTTCAGCCTGTTCAAGACGCTGATCCCTGGTTGAAATATTTAATTCGGAAGCTCCCATGTCAGGGATTTTGCCGTAAACGGGCACAGGTTGAAATACCGGTGAGCAAAAGTAGCCATATTTTTGCAGTTTCAAAGAGTACTAATATGGTACTATATGTAAATTGATACAGTTTGTTGCTCACCTATTTTTGGGAAATGACGCATGTTACGCATCAGCAAAATGACCGATTATGCCATCATGGTGATGGTTGAATTGCACGCCTCACGGGGTGAGGTTCTGAGTGCTCTGGCGCTTTCTGAGCGTTCCAGACTGGAGTTGCCGACCGTCAGTAAAGTTTTGAAATTACTGGTAAAAGCAGGATTGGTTGAGTCTTTTAGAGGCGCTAATGGTGGCTACAGCATGGAAAGGCAGGCAGCAGATGTCAGCGTGGCTGAAATCATCGCTGCCATTGAAGGTCCGATCGCCATGACCGAATGCAGTGTTGAAGAAGGCTTGTGTGCGCAAGAGGCAATTTGCAGTTTGCGTGGCAACTGGCAGCGCATCAGCGTCGCAATCGCAAAAGCCATGGCCGGTGTATCACTGGCAGAAATGGCCCAACCCGTGAAGCCGGCAACTTCACCTTTGCATATTAATACTTTGAATGCTTAAGACCAGAAGAACACCAGGATCTGCTTTATGAATAATGAAACGTCGACTATCGATACACTGGTTGAGCAAAAATACCAACATGGTTTTGTGACAGATATTGAATCCGATACACTGCCACCCGGGCTTTCAGAGGATGTAATCCGCACCATTTCAGCACGCAAGGATGAACCGGAGTGGTTATTGGAATGGCGTCTGCAAGCATACACACGCTGGCTTGAGATGGAACAACCGGATTGGGCACACCTGAATATCGAAGCCATTGACTTCCAGGCGATATCCTATTTTTCTGCCCCCATAGCAGATAAAGACCGACCGCAAAGCCTTGATGAAGTTGACCCGAAGTTGCTGGAAACCTATGACAAGCTGGGCGTGCCATTGCACGAACGTGCCCGTTTGGCGGGTGTGGCGGTTGATGCTGTATTCGATTCGGTATCCGTGGGCACTACTTTCAAGAAGGAGCTGGGTAAGGTTGGTGTAATTTTCTGCTCTTTTTCCGAGGCCGTGAAGGATCACCCTGAACTGGTCAAAAAGTACCTGGGTACAGTCGTACCGCAGCGGGATAATTTTTTTGCTGCTTTGAATTCTGCAGTGTTCACCGATGGCAGTTTTGTGTTTATTCCCAAGGGAGTACGTTGTCCGATGGAACTGTCCACATACTTCCGCATCAATGCGGCAGAAACCGGTCAGTTTGAGCGCACGTTGATCGTCGCGGAAGAGGGCTCCTATGTCAGCTACCTCGAAGGATGCACAGCACCGATGCGGGATGAGAACCAGTTGCATGCAGCGGTGGTAGAACTGGTCACGCTGGATGATGCAAGCATCAAATACTCGACCGTGCAGAACTGGTATCCGGGTGATGAAAATGGCATTGGTGGAATTTACAATTTCGTGACCAAGCGTGGTGATTGCCGTGGTGTGCGTTCACATATTTCGTGGACCCAGGTTGAAACCGGCTCTGCAATCACGTGGAAGTATCCCAGTTGTATCCTGCGCGGGGATGACTCGAAAGGTGAGTTTTACTCGGTCGCACTGACCAACAATTACCAGCAGGCTGACACCGGTACCAAGATGATCCATATCGGCCGCAATACAACCAGCAAGATTATCTCCAAAGGTATTTCTGCCGGCCATGCACAGAATGCCTACCGTGGTCTGGTCAGGATGACGCCGCGTGCCGATAATGCACGTAACTACACCCAGTGTGATTCCATGCTGATCGGTAAAAAGTGTGGTGCACATACCTTCCCTTACATTGAGGTTCGTAATCCAACAGCAAAAGTTGAGCATGAAGCGACCACTTCGAGAATCGGTGAAGACCAGTTGTTTTACTGCCTGCAACGCGGAATATCCGAAGAGGATGCTGTTTCGATGATTGTCGATGGTTTCTGCAAACAGGTGTTTAAAGAATTACCAATGGAATTCGCGGTTGAGGCCAAGGCCTTATTGGAAGTCAGTCTTGAAGGCGCCGTGGGTTAAGCAAATTATTCAGAGAGTATGTCGAACATGTTAAAAATCACAAATCTGCACGCCAATGTGGCGGGCAAAGAGATTCTCAAAGGTCTGAACCTGGAAGTCAGCGGTGGTGAAATCCACGCCATCATGGGTCCAAATGGTGCCGGAAAAAGCACCCTGGGCAATGTGCTGGCAGGCCGTGAAGGTTATGAAGTTACCAAGGGGGAAATCTTGTTTAATGGCAAGAACCTGCTGGAACTTGAGCCGGAAGAGCGTGCCTGTGAAGGTGTTTTCCTGGCCTTTCAATATCCTGTTGAAATCCCGGGTGTAAACAATACCTATTTTTTACGTGCTGCATTGAATGCACAACGTAAATATCGCGGAGAGCCTGAACTGGATTCGGTCAGCTTCCTGCGACTGGTGCGTGAAAAACTGAATGTCCTGCATATCGGTGATGAATTACTGCACCGTGCTGTTAATGAGGGTTTTTCAGGCGGCGAGAAAAAGCGCAACGAGATTTTCCAGATGGCTGTGCTTGAGCCAACTCTGGCCATCCTGGATGAAACGGATTCCGGCCTGGATATTGATGCCTTGAAGACCGTTGCGGAAGGCGTCAATCGTCTGCGTTCCCCTGACCGTGGAATGATCGTGATCACGCATTATCAACGTTTACTGGACTATATCGTACCCGACAAAGTGCATGTGTTAGCGGATGGCAAGCTGGCCGCCACGGGTGGCGCCGACCTGGCATTGAAACTTGAAGAGGAAGGTTATGCCTGGCTCGAGGATGGTGGTATCGGGTCGTTGGTCAATGAGACTGCGAGTCAGGCGGAAGCTCAATGAGCGAGTTTTCACAACAATTGGCCGCAGATTTGCCGCAGGACAGCAAGCCCCGGCCGGATTGGGTCAGGGCCTTGCGCAAAGATGCGGCGGATCAGTTCCACACACACGGTTTGCCGACCCGCAAGAACGAGGCGTGGAAGTACACCGGGCTTGGAGTACTTGAGCAGCGTGGAGTGCGACTGGCAACGGGAGTTGACTCGACCACATCATCTTTTGCGGCACCGGTGATTGAAACAGAACACCAGGTCAGGATGCTGGATGGACGCATGCTGGAACTGGATGGTGATCTACCAACCGGTGTGACCTTGCTTCCCCTTGAAGAGGCTTTGAGTGCGGGCGTCACTGGATTGCAGGGATTACTTGAGTCATTGCCTCCAGCAAAACAGAAGCAGCTATCTTCAGACGGCTTCAGCGCCCTGAATACAGCCACGCTGGAAAACGGCGTGGTGATTCATGTTGCTGCCGATGTTGATGGTGGCCAATTTCTGTTGAATTGGTCTACATCAGATAGCGGGGCAGATGGCGGGGCCCGCCTGTTCAATTCCCGCATCTGCATGATTCTTGAGGCGGGTGCCAAACTGGAATTACTGGAGCAGTTTGAGTCTCAGAATGCCAATGCTACAAATGTGGTGTTCCAGGCTGATCTCGGTGAAGGTGCTTCTCTGCAGCACATACGCCTGCAGCAGGAAGCCCATGATGCCGGTTTGATTACTCGTACTGAAGTGACACAACAAAATGACAGTGACTACAGCTATTATGGTTTTGACCTGGGCGGTGGCCTGGTGCGTCACGACCTGCATTGCAGTCTGCTCGGCAGCGCTGCCAGGGCCAGTCTGAACGGCGCATACTTGTTGGATGGTAGTCGTCATGTGGATAATCATGCAAAGGTGGACCACATGGCCCCCGATGGTTTCAGCGAGCAGTATTTCCGCGGTGTTGTCAGTGATAGCGGCAAGGCGGTATTTAACACCGCTGTGTATGTTCATCCCGGTGCTGATGGTACCGAAGCCAAACAATCCAATGCCAACATTTTGTTGTCCAAACGGGCTGAGATCGATACCAAGCCTGAACTTGAAATCTATGCTGATGAAGTGATTGCCAGTCATGGTGCAACCGTTGGTCAACTGGATGAGCAGGCAATTTTTTATCTGCGTAGCCGTGGGCTGAGCGAAGTAGAGGCCAGACAAATACTGACGACAGCTTTCTGCCAGTCTGTCAGTGACAAATTGGCAGACCGGGAATTATCTGAAGCGATTTCAGAGCGCATGATGGATGTAATGCCGCAGGCGCAGGGGTAAACAGATGAGTTCTACAGTCCCAAAAACTGCAAATTCCGGTCTGGATATCGACAAGGTCCGTGCTGATTTTCCTGTCCTGCAGCGTACCGTTCATGGCAAGCCACTGGTGTACTTCGATACCGCTGCGTCTGCACAGCGTCCGCTAAAGGTGATTGAGACGGTTGACGATTTCTATCGCAATCACAATGCGAATATACATCGCGGCGTACATACCCTGAGCCAGGAGGCCACGGATCTTTACGAGCAGGCACGTATCAAGACGGCTAACTTTATCAATGCACCGTCTGAGCAGGAAATCATATTTACCCGCGGTACGACGGAAAGTATCAACCTGGTTGCCCATAGTTTCGTGCGACCACGCTTAAAGCAGGGTGATGAGATACTGATCAGTTGGATGGAGCACCATTCCAATATTGTTCCATGGCAGATGCTGTGTGAGGAGACCGGCGCAGTATTGAAAGTTGTGCCAATCAATCAACGTGGCGAATTGAAAATGGATGTGCTGGCCGAAATGCTGTCAGAGCGGGTCAAATTACTGGCTGTGGTGCATATATCCAATGCACTCGGAACGGTCAACCCGGTGGCCGAAATTTGCACAATGGCAAAACGGCACGGTATCCCGGTACTGATAGATGGTGCCCAGGCGATGCCGCACCAGGCAGTCGATGTACAGGCGCTGGGATGTGATTTTTACTGCTTCTCCGGTCATAAAATGTATGGTCCGACCGGTATTGGCGCATTGTGGGGGCGTGCAGAGCACCTCAAGGCCATGCCGCCTTACCAGGGTGGTGGAGAAATGATCCGTCATGTGACCTTTGAGAAATCCACATTCAATGAAGCCCCCGGCAAATTCGAGGCCGGAACACCGAATATCGCCGGTGCCATCGGCCTGGGTGCCGCTGTAGATTATCTGCAAGGCCTGGGCATGGAAAATGTAGCAGCGTGGGAGGCTCAATTGCTGGCCTACGGGACAGAAAAGCTGGCAAAGATAGATGGTTTCAGGATGATCGGCACCGCGGCGCACAAAGCCGGCGTAATGTCATTTGTCCTGGGTGACATTCACGCGAATGATGTCGGTACAATCATCGATCTTCATGGGGTGGCTATCCGTACCGGGCATCATTGTACGATGCCGGTGGTGCAGTTTTTCGGACTGCCGGCGACCGCGCGGGCATCGCTCGGTGTTTACAACACATTTAAAGAAATTGATGTTCTGGCTGACGCGCTTGAGAAGACTAACGGGATGTTTGCCTGAT
>Ga0164313_10003345_pt1 | contig 14304 bp, 12 predicted proteins | sample GuaBasSedimGuay4_FD_113735 | JGI IMG/M metagenome (GOLD analysis project Ga0164313, IMG submission 113735) | Subseafloor sediment microbial communities from Guaymas Basin, Gulf of California, Mexico - Guay4, Core 4569-4, 0-3 cm | ecosystem: Environmental > Aquatic > Marine > Hydrothermal vents... | reverse complement strand
GCCCTAAGGCGACGAAGTACAGGAGGGTGGCGAGGAACGAGCAGGCAACGCCGAGGAAGGCGATCGCGAGCCACGCCTCGACCGTTATGTTTGCGAGGCTGAAGCCGGTGGCGCGCGCCTCGGACCACCCGACCGGGATCATCGTCAGGGCGCCGATGACCGTCACCCACGCGGTCACCCGCAGCGCGCCCAGCTCGTCGATCATTTTCTTGCCGTAAACGGTAAACAGACCCCACATGACGAGGCTCGCGAGGACCAGGAGGTCGCCCTTGACGTGGCCGAGTTCGAGGGTGCTCAAGGTGTCGGCGCCCATAACGACGAGCACGCCGGCGACCGCGAGGGCGACGCCAAAAGCCTTGCGGGCCGTAATGTGCTCGCCGAGCACCAGGGCCGACAGCAGGAGGATCGTGATCGGCCCGGTGGTGGTGTAGAGCGACGCGTTGGACGCGGTGGTGAACTGGAGACCGATGGTCTGCAGGCTGTAGTGGAGGCTGGTGCCGAAGAGGCTGAGAACGAAGAGGCGCAGTAGGCCGCGGCCGCCGCCTAGCCCCTTCGCTCCGCCGGTGGCCGCGATCCACGGCAGAAAGCACACTGCGGAAATCAGCAACCGCAGGGTCACCACCACCAGCGGCGGCGCCGCCTCGAGAGCCACCTTGGTGGCGACGAAAGACACCGCCCACAGGGCACAGGCGGTGAGCAGGAAGATTCGGGCGCGGTTCGGCATGGCATGCGGAGTCTAACCCACACAAATGGCAGGCGGGACGCCTGCCCCACAAGGCTGACCGGAAGCTTTGTGGGACAGAGGTCTCACCCCACAAGGCTGACCGGGGGCTTTGTGGGACAGCGGTCTCACCTGCCCCACAAGGCTGACCGGAGGCTTTGTGGTGCAGGCGTCCCGCCTGCCTCGTGGGTTCAGGACGCCTGCACATTGGCGATGTTAATCTCGGCTTGAGTTTTGGGAGGGTTGCATGAAGACACGGATCACTGAGCTGTTTGGCATCGAGCACCCCATCGTTCTCTCCGGTATGAGCTGGATCAGCACCCCCGAGCTGGTGGCCGCCGTAGCCAACGCCGGCGGTCTCGGCATTCTCGCCACCGGGGTGCTGGACGCCGATGAGACCCTTAAGGCGGTGCGCCGCACCCGCGAGCTCACCGACCGCCCGTTCGCCGCCAACGTCACGCTCTACTTCCCGGGCAACCGCAAGAACGCCGAGGTGCTGCTCGACGAACAGGTGCCGGTCATCAACTACTCGCTCGGCAAGGGTGACTGGATCTGCAAAGGCGCCCACGCCTACGGTGGAAAGGTCATCGCCACCGTGGCCACCGAGAAGCACGCGGTGGCAGCGCAGCGCGACGGCGCCGACGCCTTGATCGTCACCGGCTACGAAGCGGCGGGACACGGCGGCCAGATAACCTCGTTGGTGCTGGTGCCCAGGCTCGCCGACCAGGTGTCGATCCCGATCATTGCTGCCGGCGGGTTTGCCGACGGCCGAGGGCTGGCCGCGGCGCTCGCCCTCGGCGCCGACGGTATCGCCATGGGGACCCGCTTCATGAACACCCTCGAAAGCCCGGCCCACGAAGGCGCCAAGCAGGCGAGCATCGAGCACCAGGTCGCCGACACCGTCTACACGGACCGGGTCGACGGCCTTGACGCGCGTTACGTCGATGCTCCTGGCGCGCAGCGGCTGCTCCGCCAGCACATGAATCCACTGTCCGCCCTGCTCCGTTCGCGCGAGATCGCCGCCCTGCTCGGTCTGCCGTGGGCCAAGCTGGCCGCAGGCATCGTCCTCTCGGGCTACAGCAAATCCGTGCAGATGGCGAGGATGGCGATCGGATTCGAAGCCTTCAAGAACGGCTGTACGCGGGGTGATCTCGAACGAGGCGCGCTGCCCCTGGGCCAGTGCACGGGACTGATCGATGACACGCCTTCGGTGGCCAAGGTCATCGACCGGATTGTCGACGAGGCCGAGACGACCCGGACACGGCTCGAACAGGTGTTCGAGTCGCCGGTCGCCGTCAGCTAGTTCCCGTCCGGAAACGGCGCTTTTTTGCAATCTCGGCGTCAGGCGGCGAATTTCCTTGTGCGGCGTACCCAAGTACGCCTCCGCGGAAATCCTTGCCTTCCTTGACCTTGCAGAAAAATCGCTCGTTTCCGCATCGAGAACTGCGCTGTCCCCTCCGGAGTTTCCGGATGGGAACCAGCTAACGGTTCACGCGTCGAGGCCGATACCGTACACCTGATCCGGTCCGAGGGCGTCCGGGAGGTAGTCCCTCAACGCACGCCGGGCCTCGTAGCAGAGGTGGCAGGCATCGGCGTAGGCGGTTTCGTGCGGGAGGTCGAAGCGCCGCACCAGCTCTGCGGGACCGCCAGCCAGGAGCGGTCCGATCACCGGATGGGCCTCCGGGTCGTACGCCTCGCAGATGGTTGCGAGCGTGCTTCGAAATACGTTACCGATCGAGATCCCCTGGCAGATGTGGACGTTGCCGAGCGGGTCGAGGTGAACCCGTCCGGGGTCTCTGAAGTCCTCGCACGGACACTCGGTGAACTCCTCCCACGGCCTTTTGGGAGCATCACCGGCGAGCTTCTCCGCCGCCCGACCCCGAAACCTGACCGGCGACTCCCCTTGCGGCAGCTGGCCGACCGGACTGTCCGCCCCCGAGCCCTCCGGCTGCGCGATGGCGATGGTGCCCATCGGGATCCCGAGCTCTTTGGCCGCGGCCGCCGCGTTCTCGGCCAGGCGGTCCTGCTCGTCGCTGTGATGGAAGAGATCGCTCGAGACCGAGAGGTCCTGGACACGACCGGCGAACGGCCGCAGCCACTCCAGCGCGTCGCGTTTCTCGGTCGCCCAGTAGGCGTTGGATACCAGACCGACCTTGAAACCCGCCCCGGCCGCCTGCTCCACCGCCTTCACCAATACCGGGTAAAAAAGGAACGGCTCTCCACCCTCGAAGTAGATCCACTCCACCGTCCGCAGCTCGCCGGCCTGGCGGAGGATCTCGTCGAGCTGGTCGAGGCTGAGGGTCCCCTCCTGCCAAGGGCTGCCCCACACGAAGCAGTGGTCGCACTCGGAGGTGCAGGTGTAGGTGAGGAGAACGTGAACGCCTGAAAGTTGCAGCGTCATTTTCGACCCCCGCCGCGATCATACTGCGAATCGCTGTCCTATACTCCTTTCATGATGGATGACGACCAGCAACCCGCAGACCCGTGGCAGCAAATCCCCGAGGCCGGCCAACGCCGGGGTCTGCAGATCTTTGGCTTTCCCCTGCGCATCGACCCGTTCTTCTTCGTTACTGCGTGGTTGATCGGTGGCCGGCAGGAGCCGCTGTGGATGGTGGTGTGGGTGGTGGTGGTGCTGGTCGGTATCCTCGCCCACGAGCTCGGGCACGCCTTTGCCGGGCGCAGGCTCGGGATGGCACCGTGGATCCGGCTGATGGCCTTCGGCGGGATGACCGGGTGGCAGCGGCCGCGTCCGTTGACCCCTGGCCAGCAGATCTTCATCAGCGCCGCCGGTCCGGCGGTGGGGATTGCCATCGGCGGCGGGGTGCTGCTCGCAGGTACGGCGGGGCTGTTCGCGGGCGCATCGCCGTCCCTCCTGCGCGTGCTCGACTTCGTGCTCTGGGTCAATCTCGGCTGGGGGGTCCTCAACCTGCTTCCGATCCTTCCACTCGACGGCGGCCACATCGCGTCGTCCCTCGCTGGTATCGTCGCCGGTCACAGGGGCCGCGTGGCGGCGCGGGTATTCTCGATCGTCCTCACGGTGACTATCGGCCTGTGGGCCCTGCTGGCGGGGCAGTGGTGGATCGCCGTGCTCGGCGTCGTGCTGACCTACGCCAACGTCCAGGGGCTGCGGGCAGAGACGGGCCACGGGTAAACCCGCGATTCGCCGCAGCGAATCGCAATGCACTACAATCGGTTGCCGCCGTCCGTAAATTTTGGACGGGTGGCGATTGACACATGTATCAGGAATACTATGGCCTCGAGGCCCCGCCGTTCAACATCACGCCGGACCCGCGGTTTCTGTTCTTCAGCCGCCGCCACCGGCAGGCCTTCGAGCACATTCTCTTTGGGGTCAGCGAACGCAAGGGCTTCATCCAGATCACCGGTGAGGTCGGCGCGGGCAAGAGCACGCTGTGCCGTAAGGTCCTCGAGGAGCTCGACGACGGCTACGCCACGGCGCTGATCCTCAACCCGGTCATGACCCCGATCCAGCTCATGCGGTCGATCCTGCGCGAGCTCGATCTCAAGGCCACGGGTAACGACCGTGTCCGACTGGTGGAGCGGCTCAACGAGTTCCTGCTCGACCGGGCGCACGCGAATGTGGCGGTGGTGCTCTTCATCGATGAGGCGCAGGACATGTCCGACGAACTGCTCGAACAGGTGCGGCTGCTGTCCAACCTCGAGACCGACCAGCACAAGCTGCTGCAGATCGTGTTGATCGGCCAACCCGAGCTGCGCGACCGGCTCGATCGAGAGGAGCTACGCCAGCTCCGGCAACGGATCACCGTCCGCTACCACCTCGGCTCCATCAGCCGCCAGGAAACGGTGGCGTACATCCAGCACCGGCTGCTGATCGCCGGCTCCAACGGCCGACCGACCTTCACCCGTCCGGCCTACCGCGCCATCCACAGCTACTCACGCGGCGTGCCGCGATTGATCAATGCGGTGTGCGACAAGGCGCTACTCTGCGGCTATGTCCAGGGTCGCGACAATCTGGGTTGGTGGCAGATACGGCGTGCCATCCACGACCTCGAGGGACAGGGCTGGTGAGCCTGATCAACGACGCCCTTCGCAAGGCGCGGCAGGCCGCGGCCGAGCACGAGGCGCAACAGCCGGACACGGTTTTTCGAGCGCCGAAGGCCTACCCATCGCGCACCCCCCCCCGGCGGAGCGGGGTCGCCGTGCTGGCGTCGGTGGCCGTCATGGCGGGGCTCGCGGGCGCAGCCGTCGCATGGTGGGCGGTGGGGCAGCGGGAGCAACCGGTCGCCGCCGTCGAACCGGGGCCCACGCCCTCCCCTACCGCCTATGTCGAGGAGCCTGACGACCCAGCGCCCGCCCTCTCCCCAACCCCAATCGTCGAGGCGCTCCAGGCGGAGGCTCCGGCGGTCGCGCCTGTCGAGTCGGCCGAGGAAACCGCGGTCGTGGTCGTCGCGACTCCAACTCCCACCGCACCGCTGGTCGCAGCCATCCAGGAGCCGGCGCCCGTACCGGCCCCGCAGGAGAGAAGCGGTGAGACATCCGGTGACCGCGTCTTCGTCCTCGACGCAGACCTCGGCTATGCGACCCTCAGCCTCGGCTACATCGTCGCCAGGCCCGTCAACCCCTTCGCCGAGATCAACGGTATCGAGGTCTCCGTCGGCTCCGAGGTGGAAGGCTTTCGAGTGGAGAAGATCGAGGCCGACCGGGTGGTCCTGCGGGACGAGAAGGGCGAGCTGGTGCTGCGGGTGCCGTGAGGATGTTAAACGTTTGAACGTTGAACGTTAGAACGTTGACCATCCACCCGGCAGGCGAGACGCCTGCCCCACAAGGGCTCCGGGACGTTTTGTGGGGCAGGCGTCTCGCCTGCCATTTGTGCGGGAGCCCCGCCCGCACATCCCTCTGCATCCGTGACGCGTGCATTATCATCGTGCGATGAAGCTGCTCTTGGTCTACAACCCCTGTGCCGGGCACGGCAGGGCGCGGCGGTCTCTCGCTGAGATCGAGGACCTCGCCCGCGAGCTCGGCCTGAAGGTCGACACTCGGCTCACCGGGTACCACGGCCACGCCGCCGAGATCGTCGGGACAGCCGATCTCGAGGCCTTTGACGGCATCATCGCGGCCGGGGGCGACGGCACGGTCTTCGAGACGGTGAGCGGGCTCTTCCGCAACCCGGCCGGCCCCGCCGTCCCGCTCGGCGTGATTCCGATGGGCACCGGAAACTCCTTCGCCCGCGACATCGGCCTCCGGACGGGCCAGGCCCGAAAGGCCCTCGAGATCATCGCCGGCGGTGCCACGCGCAGGGTCGACGTCGGTCGCTGCCGAGCCGGCGAGCACGAGTACCACTACCTCAACATCCTCGGCATCGGCTTCGTCACCGACGTCACCGCCACCGCCGCCAGACTCAAGATCCTGGGGAGCGCCGCCTACACCGTTGGAGTCGTCTACCAGACAGGTTTCCTCGACATTTTCCGCCTTCGGTTGGAGCTCGACGGCGAGGTGATCGAGCGCGATACCACTTTTCTGGAAATCTCGAACAGCCGTTACACCGCCGACTTCCTGATGGCGCCAAACGCCAGCATCGACGACGGACTGCTCGACATCACCCTGCTCGGTCCGGTCTCGAGGCGGCGCCTGCTGCGCCTCTTTCCGACCGTCTTTCGCGGCGAGCACATTCATTACGACGAGATCGAGACCTTCAGGGCGCGTCGCATCACCGTGGTCAACGAACACCCGAAAACCCTGTCACCGGACGGTGAGCTGATCGGCGAAACCCCGGCCGAGGTGGAATGTCTGCACCGGGCGCTGGAGGTCTTCTGCTGAGCCAACGCTCGATATCAAGACCCCCATGGGGCGGGGATAAACCCCTCCCCTACGAAGAAATCAGGAATCGTAGGGGCGGGGTTTATCCCCGCCCGCCAGATTACAATCCACCTGGGGTCGCTCACCCCGAAGTCGTCTTCTCCTGGATTCGGGCCTCGATGGCGGCGAACTCGTCGCGCAGGTGGTTTTGGAAGATGGTGAAGGATTCGTCGGCGAGGAGGCGTTCGGATACGAGATCCGAGAAGGCCCGGTGGCGCACCTCGTCGAGCGCGTCGCGGTGCTCGATCAACTTTTCCAGCGACAGCGAGGCGAGGTCGGCGGATTGGCTTTCGACTTCCAGGAGATAGGCGTCAATCCGGTTCTTCATCCGCCGCCTCATCCACTCGCGAAGGGCAATGTAGCCCGAGTACAGACCGACGAGCAGGGTCAGCCCGAGGCTTATGGCCTCCGCGTACTCGACGAAGAAGGCGGGCTCCTCGCGGTGGTAGTAGGCGACGGCGCCGCGGTGGTACGGAATGGTCACGGAACCCGGGCGGTAATCTTCACGGATTCTGCGAACAACTGCCAGATCCGCTTCCTCCAACCCGGCTGAACCCAAACGGCGCTCAAAGATGGTGGCTGTGATGGTTCGAACCAGGTCCGTACCAAGGCCCCTGCGGGCAATCAGCATCGCCGACACCTCGATGGTCTGTACGGGCTCCTCCGGCAGCCGTACGTACGTCGACCGTGGGATCGTCGTACCGCGGATGCTGGGAAAGACGAGGGCGAGCGCATCCGATTCGTTGCCGAACTCTTGAGCGTCACCGAGCGAAAGAAAGCGAATCGCGTCCTTCTCAGCCAGCTCGGTGACCATTCGCGATGGGATGGCGCTGAGAATGAACGCCGCGTCGACCGATCCATCGATCAACCCCGCCATCGCCTCAACCGGCAACAGCGCCAGATCTTCGCCGACCTCGGCCCCAAAATGATGAAGCACGCGCTTCGAGAGTTGGCGGGTCCCGGAACCCGCGGGGCCGAGAGAAACTCGTCTTCCCCGCAGGTCGTACACACTCCGAATCTCGTCGGCATCCAGCCTGCTCACGAGAATGTGCAGGACCTCGTTGTAAAGCGGCGTCACCAGGCGGGCGTTGTTGCCGATCGGGGTATCACTCTGAACAAAGGCGAGGTCGGCGCCGCCGCCGGCCCCGTCGATCCGTTCCATGTTTTCGACGCTGCCGCCGGTAGACAGGACCTCGGCCGACTCGACGACGCTCGCGCCCTCGAGTACCCGCCCGAGGGCCTTTCCGAGGGCGTGGTAGGTGCCGGTTTCCGATCCGGTGGCGATGAGGATCTCATGCTGTGCCTGGTCTCCCGACAACATGCGATAGCCGTAGAAACCACCGACGATAAGGGCCAGGGCAACGACCGAGGCGAGGATTGCGGGGATCGGGATCGAGGATCCGACGTCACGGCCGGTTTGTGGGTGCTCCATGGTCAACCTCTCACGGGTTTTCGGCTTCCGTTTCCGTCCCGGAAGGCTAGCACAGGCGGTCGTCTGGACGGTCCTTGATATCTCGGGTCCGAATCTATATGCTGCGCCAGCTACCGAGAATTTCTGTATGAGCATCCGGTGATCGGCGGGGGAAATCCGGTGACCGGACCCATTGTTCGACGGTCGTGGGACACCACGGTCGCACAAATCGAGGGAGGAGGAGACTAGATGAATCGCTCATTGATCTTGGGGCTGCTCGCACTGGTCATACTGTGCGTGCTCTGCCTCTGGTGCCGCGCCCCGGCGATCGAGGACGACCTGCGGGGTAAGGCGCTCATATGTGTGGAGGACGCAGGTGTGGACGCCGGCGTGCTCGCCGTCTCGGGTCGAGACGTGACACTGGAAGGCGCCGTCGCTTCGCTGGGTGTCGGCGACGCGGTCGAGGCCTGCATTAACGCGATCCCGGGTATCCGAGTCGTCAACAACAATCTCCAGATTGTGGCGCCGGTGAAACAGCCGATAGCTCCGGAACCTGCAATCGTCGACACGCCGGAGGTGAACCTCGACGACCTGCTCGCAGGCAAGGTCGTAGAGTTCGCCACCGACAGCTCCGACCTCACCGCCCAGGCGCGTAGCGTCCTCGACGAGGTCGCCGCGATCATGAAGGCCAACCCCGGCCGGGTCGAGATCGCGGGCTACGCGGATTCCCGTCAGACCCAGGAATACAACCTGTGGCTCAGCGAGCGCCGGGCCGAGTCGGTCCATCGCTACCTGGTGGCCAAGGGACTCGATGCCAGCCGCTTCGAGGTTGTCGAGCACGGAGAGAGCAACCCCGTCGACTCGAATGCCACGGCCGAGGGACAACAAAACAACCGCCGAACCGAATTTCACGCTCTGAAGGAGAACTGAGCCATGTCATATCTCATTACCCAAATGTTGCTCTGTCTGCTGCTCGCCGCGCTCATCGGCTTTCTGATCGGTTGGGCGCTGCGCGCATTTTTTTGTCAAAAGAAGATCACCGAACTCGAGGCGTCGTGGCAGGAGCAACTCGCCGCTGCCGCCGCAGCGGGCGGTCCGGGCCAACGTGACGACCTCAAGAAGATCGAGGGCATCGGGCCCAAGATCCAGAAGCTCCTCAACGACGACCAGATCTTCACGTTTGTGGAGCTCGCGGAGGTGCCGCTGGATCGCCTCAAGGGGATCCTGCGCCGCGCCGGCACCCGCTACAAAATGCACGACCCGACGAGCTGGGCCGACCAGGCAAAGCTCGCGGCCGAGGGTCGCTGGAAGGAGCTCGACGAGTTCCAGGACGTCCTGCTCGGGGGCCGCGAAACCTAAGCTATTCCCGTCACAAACAACCCCCACAAACCCGCCGGACAACCGGCGGGTTTTTTCAATTGCTCTCTCGAGAAATATTCAGGTTTCTCTGTAACGGGTCGAACCAGCCGCGAAGCGGCGACAGACGTTCGGACGATGATGGCTGCGGCTCACGCCCCAGGCTATGAGTCTGTCGCGCCTTCGGCGCTCGGTCAATCGAAGGGTGTCAATCTTCAAAAACAGCCTGCATTTCTCTCCGTTCCCCGTTCCCCGCCGTAACGGCTGCCGCATGCGCAGAACGGGGCAGGAATGCGAGCTAGTGATACCATTGATATGCGGATGGTCTTGGAGGGTGGCAGGACTCGGTTGGGCCTGCACACCCACTGGATGAGGTAGCTGTGACCAAGAAACCGAAACAACGATCAAGCGGGCCGGGCGGCGGCCGAGGCGTGCGGGCGGTCGCCGAGGTCCACCGGATGCCTGCAGGCACCCGGCGCGCGGCATCGACCGCAGAGCCCGTCGTCTTCCCCAACGTCCCCACCATCGTCGAGAATGCCGCCCGAGCCGCCGTCGCCACCGACGGCGACAACATGGTCCTCCACTGGAACGCCGCCGCCGTCGAGCTCTTCGGCTTCACCGCCGAGGAGGTGATCGGCCACAACCTCCAACGGGTCATCCAGGCGCGAGACGTGCACGGCAACCGGCTGGCTGCCGACCACGGCGCGTTCCACGAGATGATCCGCCTCGGCGAGGCGCCGCAGAGCTTCGAGATCGCCATTATCACCGCCACCGGCAAGATGATCCGGGTAGCGGTTTCGATCGTCGTCGTCATCGGGCCAAAGGCGACCGAGTACCGATTGGTTTACCTGATGACACCGATGCACCGCCGGCGGCGGGCGGACGAGGCTATCGACCGCCTTCTCGCGCAGACCAACGTCCCGGGAGTCACCGTGCCAGGCGCCCAACCGGCAACCGGCGCCGACCAACGCGGGACCAGTCACCCGCCACATCTGACCCGTCGTCAGCTAGAGGTGTTGCTCCTGCTTGCCGAGGGTAAGAAGTCGCGGGAGATCGCCGAAGAGCTGGGCATCAGCGTGCACACCGTACGCACCCACATCCAGGGAGTGCTGCGCTCTCTCGGCGCGGCCAACCGCCTCGAGGCCGTCTCACGGGCGCTGCACGAACGGTTGATCTGAAGACGCCAAGAATGCGTGTCGAATGGGAGGGGATAAACCCCTCCCCTACAAAGGAACCGTAGGGGCGGGGTTTATCCCCGCCCGCATGTCTCCAATTTCTGCAAAAAGCTCACGTGTCAACGAATCATCTTTGGGGCAGTGACTTTCACGGTGCGATCATCGGCCTCCACCGAGACCGGAGAGGGGCTCTTCATCCCCGCCGGCATTTCAAATCGGAGGGCGATGCCGGCATCGATGGTCCGACCGTAGCGCTCGACGACTCCTCCGAACTGGTCGATGCCCTGCACCAGGAACAGCCTCCCACCCGACGCCGCTGCAATCTGTTGCAGAGTCTTACGGGCCCGCTGCGGAAACTCGTCATCCCACATGGCCAGAACGAGGATCGGTACGCCCGCACGATCCACCGCCGCCGTGGCATCGGCCCAGACCGCCTTGGAGGTGTCGAAGCGCCCGTCGGTGAGAAGGATAAGAAAGGTCCGGCCACGTTGTCCCTCGAAACGGGCCAGAGAGGTCACGATCAAGGCCGCCAGGTCACCACCTGCCGGCGAACTCAGGGCCTCGGAGAATTTCCCTGGGTCGACCTCCCAGTCGGTCTCGTAGCCGTCCGTGGCCACGAAGATCCGGCCTCGGCCGCCGCCGACCCGCTCCGCTAGAGGCTCCAGCCCCCGGCTTATCGCAGGCCATTTGGAGACATCCGCCGGCGACAGATCGACAGCCACTCCGAGAAACAGGGGAGAGTTGCCGGCGTCGCCGATCCCGGCGATCGGAATCTCGGTCTTGGCGATCCGCAGGCGAAGCGCGTCCAGAGTGAGGCCTGGCACGGACTCCCGGCCACGGCTCACGATCACGGTCATATCGGTGGTTCCCAAATCGGCATCAGTCCATGCTTCGTAGGCGGCGGCAACGTCATCTGGGAGCGGCACGGGCGCAGCTTTCTCAACGGCCGCCACCGTCGCGGTTTCGGTGCGCAAGGGCTCGACAACCGCCGCAGGCTCGGCCGAACGGAGGGGTTCGGCGATCGCCGGCTGCACGGTCTCTTCGATCGTGATTATTTCCACTTCGGTTTCGGGCGCGGGCTTGGGCGGGGGCGTCGGCTTGGGCTCGGACTTAGCCATCGTCGCCCCGGCAGCAGTAACCGCAGCCGTTTCGATTGGCGGTTGTTCGGGTTCGGGCTCGGGCACGGGCTCGGGCTCGGACGGGAGCTGGGGCGGGGCCGCGGAGGCGGCAATCGCCACGCCGACAGCAGCAACCGTAGCCGTTTCGACCGGCGGTTGTTCGGGCTCGGGCTCGGGCTTGCCTTCTTTGGGCCCTTGCGACTCAACCGCGGCAGCGTCGGGCGGCGTCGCCGCGGTTCCATCGTCAGGTATGGGTGGTGTCGTCGAGACATCGACCTTGGACGAGAAGGAATCGCCCGTCGTCTTGGCGACGACAGTGCCCGAAACTGTCACGGTCGCCGGTGCGCTGTCGGCGTCGGGATCGGGCGATTGTGTCGAAGGTGGTTCGGTGACCTCAGATTTCTCGCCAAAGGACGGAATCCGCACCGTTCCTACCCACAGACCGGTTTCCTCTCCGCTGGGGCTGGCTATCTCGACCTTCAAGTGGTGCTCTCCAGGGGGCCATACGGTGGTGACCCGGGCGCCACCGTCGCTCTTCACCCGCACGGCCCACAGTGGACTCTGTCCGGGAGGCACTTCGCCGTCGAGCTCGATCCGCACCATGGCATTGGCGCCGACCCGGGTTCGGTCCTCGGGAGAGATCCGGATGATCACGGCGACCTCGGTGGCCGCTCCGGACGCACCCAGCGGCTCGATCTCGACCCTGATGGCCACCGGAGCCGCGGCTGAGGCGGTGAGGGCAACCGTGATCAGCGCAAGAAACAGACTCGATCTTTTCGAAATCACGGTGATTCTCCCGCAGCGATTGTCGCACGGCCCCGTTGGGTGCGGCACCTCGCTGCCCTCGCCATGAAACTCGGTGAGAAATGCAGGTTAGCTCGACGACACCGACGAATGTAAGGCGAAAAGAACACCCTGTGGATCGAGACACTGGGCGATGAGATCGCCGCCCGGCACCTCCATGGGTCCGTTCACGACCTGCCCACCCAGTTCCTTCACCTTTTCGACCGCTGTGGTTACGTCGTCGATCGAGATGAAGATCGTCCTCGGTGACCAGACGGTCTTCGAGCTCGAGCAGACGGCGCGGCTGCGACCCGACACGCCCTGATAAGATCCTCGCAGGAATCGGAGGCGTCATGAAAATCTCTCGAATCCGGTCCGTCACGATCGTTTTGCTTGCTTTGATCCTGGCCATCCCAGCCGCATCTGAAGAGCCGGCAGAGGATGGGCCCAAGGTGGTGCTCGTCCTTTCCGGAGGCGGTGCCCGGGGCTTCGCTCACATCGGGGTGCTGCGGGTGCTCGAGGAGCTCCACATTGCGCCTGATCTCATCGTCAGCACGAGCATGGGCTCGATCATCGGCGGAATGTATGCCTCCGGCTGGTCGCCGGACGAAATCGAGGAGGTCGTGAAAGCCGTCGACTGGGATGGGATCTTCACCGACAAAGTGCCGCGCACGGACCTCAGCTTCCGCCGCAAGCAGGACGACCGGCCGGTGATGATCGACGGTCGACTCCACTTCAACGGTTTCAAACCAACCATTTCGTCGGGGGTCATCCAAGGGCAGAAGCTCAATCTCTTGCTGAGCGCCCTCGAATCCTTGGCCGTGACCTCCACAGACTTCGACCGGTTGCCGATCCCCTTCCGCGCGGTGGCGGCCGACATCGCCAACGGCGAGGCGGTCGTGATCTCCTCAGGCAACCTCGCCCAGGCGATGCGAGCCTCGATGTCGGTCCCCGGCGCCCTGCCCCCAGTCATGCTCGACGGTCGCGAGCTGGTGGACGGCGGCATCGCCGCCAACCTCCCGATCGGCATCGCAAAGGACCTCGGTGCCCAGCACATCATCGCGGTCGATATCTCGAGCCCGCTTATATCGGAGGACGAGGAGCTCGGCTCGTTCGTCCAGATCTTCACCCATCTCAACAGCCTGCTCACGGCGAGCAACCGTGATCGCGATGTCGCGCTGCTCGGACCCAGCGACCTGCTGATTCGGCCTGATCTCGGCGACATCTCGTTCATCTCTTTCGACCGCGCCCAAGAGGCGGCTGCGATCGGAGAGGAGGCCGCGCGCCATGATGCCGACTCGCTCCGGGGTTTCGCCGCCGGCGAGCAGCGATGGGCCGAGTTCTCGTCCAGGCCTCGAGCCACACCGGATGAAAAGATGACAATCGAGACCGTGCGAATCGACAACACCAGCCATGTCGGCGACCGCCTGGTGCGCGACGCACTCACCCTGGACGTACCCGAAATCTTCGACACCGACACCCTGATTCAAGCTCTGCTCGAGCTCTACAACACCCGCTATTTCGGCCGTATCGGCTTCCACATCGAGGAGGCCGAGGACAGCAAGGAGCTCGTCGTGGACACCCCGCCGCCGTCATGGGGGCCAGGATCGTTGCAGTTCGGAGTGGGCTTCTTTGACGACTTCAACGGCGACGACGGCTATGCGCTCACGGTCCGCCACCAGCTCCTGCCGGTCAACCGTCGCGGCGCCGAATGGGAGACTTTTTTCGAAATCGGCACCGTCGGCGGCATCGCGAGCGAGTTCTACCAGCCCCTGGATTGGAAGATGCGGTGGTTTGTGGCGCCGTCTGCCGAGTACCTACGCGGGACGCAAAAGATCTGGTTCGAGGGGGAAGCGATCGCCGAGTACGAGTTCCGGACCGCCGAGGCCCGGCTTGCGGCCGGGC
>Ga0164313_10003344_pt1 | contig 14309 bp, 13 predicted proteins | sample GuaBasSedimGuay4_FD_113735 | JGI IMG/M metagenome (GOLD analysis project Ga0164313, IMG submission 113735) | Subseafloor sediment microbial communities from Guaymas Basin, Gulf of California, Mexico - Guay4, Core 4569-4, 0-3 cm | ecosystem: Environmental > Aquatic > Marine > Hydrothermal vents... | reverse complement strand
TATGGATCAGCAGTACAAGCCCGCGGAAGTCGAAGCCATGGCCCAGCAGTTCTGGGTCGACAGCGGCTCCTTTGAAGTGACCGAGGACCCCGATAGAGAAAGCTACTATTGCCTGTCGATGTTCCCCTACCCGAGCGGCAAGTTGCACATGGGGCATGTGCGTAATTACACCATTGGTGATGTCATATCACGGTTTCAACGCATGCTCGGCAAGAATGTGATGCAGCCTATGGGCTGGGACGCGTTCGGCATGCCGGCTGAAAACGCGGCGATTAAAAACAATGTGCCGCCGGCCCAATGGACTTATGAAAACATCGACTATATGCGTGATCAGCTGAAATCCCTCGGATTTGGCTACGACTGGAAACGCGAGCTGGCAACCTGTAAGCCGGAATATTATCGTTGGGAACAATGGTTTTTTACGCGCCTGATGGAAAAAGGCATAGCCTACAAAAAAACCGCGCCGGTCAACTGGTGTCCGTTGGATCAAACCGTACTCGCCAATGAACAGGTTATAGAGGGCTGTTGCTGGCGTTGCGATACGCCGGTAGAAAGACGTGAAATCGCACAATGGTTTTTAAAAATCACCGATTATGCCGAACAGTTGCTGGCGGATCTGGATACGGTCGAGTGGCCCGAACAGGTTAAAACCATGCAGCGCAACTGGATTGGACGTTCCGAAGGCATGGAGGTCGAATTCGAGGTACCTGGCCACGATTCGTTGATGGTGTATACCACGCGTCCGGACACGCTTTACGGCGCTACTTTCATGGCTATTGCGGCTGAACATCCGCTCGCGTTACAGGCCGCGGAAACCGGTCCCGATATCGCCGCATTTATCGACGACTGCAGGAAAACCAATACCGCCGAAGCGGCGCTCGAGAAAATGGAGAAACGAGGGCTGGCGCTGGGTATTAACGCGCTCAACCCTGTGAACGGCGAAGAAATACCGATCTGGATCGCCAATTTTGTGCTCATGGGGTATGGCACCGGTGCGATCATGTCCGTACCCGCGCACGATCAACGCGACTGGGAATTCGCGCGTAAATACGGCATCGAAATTCGACAGGTGGTTGCGCCTGCAGATGGTTCCGACGTCAACCTGGATGCCGGATCATTTGTTACCAAAGATAGCATTAGCTGCAATTCGGGCTTTCTCGACGGCCTCGATTTCGAATCAGCTTTTAAACGCATTGCCGATTCCCTCGAGGATGATGGTAAGGGTATTCGGCAGGTCAATTATCGTCTACGGGACTGGGGCGTATCACGTCAGCGATACTGGGGTGCTCCGATTCCGGTCATCAATTGCCAAAAATGCGGTGCGGTCGCGGTACCAGCCGGAGATTTACCGGTAGTTTTGCCGGAAGATATCGAATTCGAGGGTATAGGTTCGCCGCTCAAACGTATGGATTCGTTTATGCAAACGACCTGTCCGGCCTGCGGCGGCGCGGCCGAACGTGAAACCGATACCTTCGATACCTTTATGGAATCATCCTGGTACTACGCTCGTTACGCCTGCAGCGATCAGGGGGAGGCAATGCTGGATGCGCGCGCCGACTACTGGGCGCCGGTTGATCATTACATTGGCGGTATAGAACACGCGATTCTGCACCTGCTTTACGCGCGTTTTTACCACAAGTTACTGCGCGACGAAGGACTGCTGCATTCAGACGAACCATTCAAAAGCCTGCTAACCCAGGGTATGGTTCTCAAAGACGGTAGCAAGATGTCCAAGTCCAAGGGTAATACCGTAGACCCGCAGGGATTAATCGATCGTTTTGGCGCGGATACGGTACGCCTGTTTATCATGTTCGCATCGCCGCCGGAGCAGTCGCTGGACTGGTCCGATGCCGGTGTAGAAGGGGCACATCGATTTCTTAAACGTTTATGGAAAGCGATCTACGAGCATATCAGTTCGGGCTCAACAGACGCTAGCACCGTGACTTTAGGTAATCTTGACGAAGATCAGAAGGCAATGCGCCGCAAACTACACGAAACAATAAAAAAGGTGAGTGATGATTTTGGCCGGCGCCTGACATTTAATACCGCTATCGCGGCCAACATGGAATTACTCAATAGTGTCAGCAAGTTTGATGACGATTCAGATACGGCCAGGGCTATACGGCAGGAAACCTTCGAAAGCATGGTGTTGATGTTAGCGCCGATCATTCCACACTTTTGTCATCAGCTTTGGCGGGACCTGGGACATGACGGCGTTGTTATTGACTGCCCATGGCCGCAATATGATGAGCAGACGCTGGTTCGGGATAGTCTCGAAATGGTGATTCAGGTGAATGGCAAGTTGCGCGCTAAAATGCAGATAAAGGCAGGTTCGGACAAGACTGTCTGCGAAGAAATGGCATTTAAAAATGAACAGGTTCGACGTTACATTGACGATGCGCCGATAAAAAGAGTAATCGTCGTACCCGATAAACTGGTTAATATAGTCATATGAGCGGGTTGAGCAGATTAGCTGAAACAAGAATGAATCTATCGCGGTCATTTGTTTTATTTGTATTGGCTTGCATGCTTTCTGCCTGTGGATTTCAGTTGCGTGGAGTCGGGTCGCTACCGCCGGAACTACAGTCAATCGATTTGCAGGCCGATAGTTTGAGTGTTAGCCAGGTGAACCTGTTGAACCAGAATTTGCAGCAGGCCGGAGCCAGTTTATCTGACGATGGGTCGGCTGACAGGGTCCGGCTAGCGGTGGCGATCAAGTCTTTACCCGATCGTAACCTGGCTAATTCGGTGGGCGCGAATGCAGTAGTTGTTCGAGTTTCGCGTGAACTCACTTATAGCCTGACCTCTAATGCGGGCGAGCGCCTGGTGAATCAAAAAACTATCTCGCGACAGGTGGATTTAACCCTGGACAATAACAACCCTATCGGCATAGAGTTCGAGAAAGAAAATGCAACAGCGTCGCTCGATCGAGAATTGATTTATCAATTGATATTGCTGCTGGAGCAATATTAAAAAACCCAGGGTTTCGGAAATATTTTTGCTGGTTAAATTTACGGCTCAATCACAACAGTTTATAATCGCCGAATTCGGACTGGGAATCTGGTCGATAACGCCCTGAGATTTCAGATGTGATGAATGAAGGAACAACAATAACACGACCTAAAATACCCGAATCGAGTTTAGCCAAACGACGACGCGCTGAAAGTTCAGATATGATGAATGAAGGATCAACAATAACACTATCTAAAATGCCCGAATCGAGTTTAGCCAAACGACGCCGCCCTGAAAGTTCAGGTGTGATGAATGAAGGATCAACAATAACACGATCTAAAATGCCCGAATCGAGTCTAACCAAACGACGACGCAATACCATGATCTGGATTGGTTTGATCGTGGTCGGACTAATCCTGTTTATGTTTTTGGGTGTGGAGCGAGGCTTTCAGGTTACCGCGGTAACAGAAGTCGTGCAGGAAAATAACAGGGTTGAGATTGAACGAAGTCAGTTAATACCGCCCGGTTTACGCGCCCGAGAGTATATCGCCGAAGTTCGAGCGGGTGGCGAGCCCTATGCGCTAGCGAATATTTATGAAAAGGGATTGAGCTTCCAGGAACAGGGTAACCTGGCGGATGCACACCTGCTGTTTTTTTTTAGCGCCAGGGAAGATTATATCCCCGCGATTATGAAAATGGGTGAAATGGCGGATCCGACCCTGTTTCGTGCGGAGGACAGTTTGCTCGATCAGGCCGATGCGATTCAGGCTTACAAATGGTATAAAAAAGCGGTAGCTCTCGGACATACTCCTGCTACAAATGGAATTGGCAACCTGAAACAGTGGGCTGATGAAGCATCAATAATGGGCAATCCCGATGCGCGTCAGTTAATGCTGAATTTTGAATAGTAGGTGCAATGAGAATTCTATGAAAATAACGATGCGGTTTTTGATTACGGGACTGATCGGCGTACTGTCCTGCACTCTGCAGGCAGCGACTGAAAAACCTCTGCTAATGGAAGGCAAGAAAACTCTGTATCAGCGAGTGCTAAGCATCCCCGACGCCAGAATTTATCCAGCTCCGGATCAATCGGTTGCTTCAACCGAGGTAACGCCTTTTAGTGTTCTTTATGTATATGCCAGGGAAGATGACTGGATCAGGGTCGGTCATGACAGTTATGGCGCCATCGCTGGCTGGATGAAAGATGACCGGGCTATAACCTGGAACCAGGCACTGACAATATCATTCAAGGATCCTCAAAATATACAGCGAGTCATGCTGTTTAACAGTAAAAAGTCTTTGCAAGACCTGGTCGAGGGATATGACACGGATACCTATCAGCGGCTATACCAGTCGGTGGTAGATGGTGATAGCGGCGCAGATTCGCCGGTTATTGCGATTCAACCCGAAGCCCATGTCGATATTCGAGAGAACTTTTACCTCGTGCCTATCAAGCAATACGAAGATATATTTCTCGATAATGAACAGGCCCGTTTGCTGGAAATAGCCAGCGTACCACTTGAAGTCAGTAAAGCAGAGGAACCCGGACCGGCTGAACCGGAGGCCAGTCCCAGAAGCTATCGCAGCGGTATTCATTTTGTGATTGATTCAACTTCGTCAATGGGTCCTTATATCGATCGTACGCGGGAAGCAGTTACCCGAGTTTATTCGGCGATCGAGAAACATGGGCTCACCAACCAGGTAAGTTTTGGTCTGACCGCTTATCGGGACAACCTCGAACAGGTTCCCGAGCTTGAGTACCTGACCAGGCAATACGTTAGCCTGGAGCAGGGAGCCGATGCCGAACAGTTTTTGGATCGAGTCAATTCCCTCAGCCCCGCCGAGGTTTCGAGCCAGGATTTTCGTGAAGACGCCTACGCCGGAGTTATGTCGGCGATCGAAGATACCGACTGGACTGATTTTGACGCACGTTATGTTGTTCTGATTACCGATGCCGGGCCCCGGGAAAGCTATGACGCGTTAGGCACAACCGGGCTTAGCGCCAAGGCTTTGAGGCAGCTTGCTTATGACAAGGGAATTTCAATCTGGGTGTTGCATTTACGCACTCCGGTAACGGCCGCCGACCATAAAAAGGCCGAGTCTCTGTATAAAGAACTGTCTCTTTATCCGGGTATTGGAGATTTTTACTACGGCGTAAATCTTGGCCAGGTCGACGAATTCGGCAATGTCCTGGAGATATTGGCGAATCAGATCACACAACAGGTACTGGCGACGACAAAAGGCGTGCCGCCGATTCCGCTGGAACAAGATGTCGCGATCCAGCCTCCAGTTCAGCCCTCGGTTCAGCCGCAGTTGGCTGATTTACAGGGTCGGGTCGCCAGGCTTGGCAACGCCCTGCGCCTTCGTTACCTTCAGCGTGAATCGGGTGAACCACTGCCCAGGGTATTCAGTGCATGGATAGTAGACCGGGATTTTATCAATCCAGGGCGTTCATCGGTCGACGTGCGGGTTTTGATGACGCGTGATCAACTCAGTGATCTGAAAAATGTGATGCAGCAGGTGCTCGAACTAGCGGAAGAAGGCGTACTAAGTCCACAAAACTTCCTGGATGATCTGAAAAGCCTCGCAGCCACCGTGAGCCGTGACCCTGCCGCAGTAGCAGGTAGTACCTCAAGTGCCGGCGCCAACCTCGCAGAGATGGGTTATATGCGCGAATATATGGAAGATTTGCCTTATACCGGCGAGGTAATGGATTTAACCATCGAAAGTTGGGAAGAATGGTCCGCCAAGGTACAGATCGAGTTCATGAACAGGCTGGACAGTAAAATCAGCTATTATCAGACCTTACACGACCATACCGATTTATGGGTTACTCCCGGGGGCGGACCGGTGACCGGAAGTTCGGTATTCCCGGTTTCGCTAGATCTTCTACCTTAAAAGTAGTGTTAATAAATTGTACTGCGGTCTAAGTAGTAACACCGTTGAACCAGGCTGCTGAATTATGACTGCTGTTGTTTACTCATTGAGAAATGTGGTCAAGGAGCGTATGGTCGAGAATGCCGGTTTTCGATTACATATACCCAGCATTGATATTCATGCAGAAGAAAATATTGCCCTGGTTGGACATAGCGGATGCGGTAAGAGTACGCTAATGGACTTATTCGCACTGGTTTTGCATCCGGATCAAGCAGATGGCTTTTCTATATCCCCGGTAGGTGGTGAAACCGACGATGTTGACGAATTATGGCGTCGTAAAAAACATAATCGCCTGTCGCTCATTCGAAAACAGCACATTGGTTATGTTTTACAGTCGGGCGGTCTATTACCTTACCTGACTGTACGTGAGAATATCGAGTTGCCGCGCCAGCTGTTGAATTTACCGAAAGATGATTCAATTCCCTCAATTTCAAAGGTGTTGGGTATCCATCGACAGCTCGACAAATTGCCGGGACTGCTCTCTGCCGGGGAAAGGCAACGGGTGGCTTTCGCCAGGGCGCTGGCGCATCGCCCCTCGATCCTGCTCGCCGATGAACCTACCGCCGCACTCGATCCGATCACCGCGAGAAAAATTATGGCGGTGGTCATGGAGTTGATTAAAGGATTGAAGATTACACTGATTACCGCCAGCCATGACTGGGCGCATGTGTATAAAATGGATTTGAGAATGTTGCGCCAGGAATCGGGCCCTACCGAAAATGGCCGCATTTACCAGTCCACCTTTCGTGATTAGAGGGGTTTCCTCGTGACCCAGGTCGGCAATATAATTCGTTTAAGTTTTCGGGATTACACCCACGAATGGCGCATGTCGGGATGTTTCGTGGCGGCGTTAGCGGCGGTTCTGGCGCCGCTAATGATTTTGTTCGGCCTCAAATTCGGCATAGTCACTTCAATGGTTACCCAGTTGATTGAAAATCCGATTAACAGGGAGATCCGACCGATAGGCAGCGGTCACTACGATCAGGGGTGGTTTGAGCGTTTCCGGGACCTCGATGAAGTTGAATTTGTTATCCCCAAAACTCGTGCGCTTGCGGCCACGATGCAGTTAAAAAGCCAAACCGCGAAAAGAATTCTGACTACAGAGCTGTTGGCCACCGCGGAAGGCGATCCATTACTCACGAAGCTGCCGAAAACGCCTTCGGACCAGTTTCAGATAATCCTGAGTCAGGGCGCCGCGGAAAAATTAAATGTGAAGCGGGATGATCGTATCGATGCGAGCCTGGCGCGGCAGTTCCAGGGTAAGCGCGAGCGTGTGCATCTGGACCTGACTGTGATCGACATTGCCGATGCCAAGGTCGTGAGTCGAAACGTGGCTTTTGTGCACCTTGACCTGCTACTCGCTACCGAACAGTTTAAGGATGGCCGGGCGGTGCCGTCTCTTGGCTGGGATGGGAGTGAATTAGACGAATCCTCGAGGAGTTACCCGTCTTTTCGGCTTTATGCGCGTTCGATATACGATGTCGAATACCTGGTCAGGCTTCTCGAGAGTGAAGGTGTGCAGGTGCGGGCCAATACTGCAGAAATTAGCACCGTACAATCGATTGATGAAAATCTTTCGATTATTTTCTGGATTATTGCCTGTGTCGGGGCTGCCGGATTTTCATTTTCATTAGGGGCGAGCCTGTGGGCCAACGTCGATCGAAAAAGGAAGGACCTCAGTGTGTTGCGTCTGCTTGGTTTTAAAAGCGGCAAGATAGTTTTGTTTCCGGTGTTGCAAGCCCTGTATACGGCGGTTCTTGGATGGTTACTGGCGGTGCTGGTTTATCTCACCTTTGAACAGCTAATTAACCGCTTTTTAGCGCCTAAACTGAATTTGGATCAAACTTTATGCTATCTGATTAGCGAGCACTTTTTCTGGGCCCTCGGTTTGACCCTGGGAATTGCGATTCTGGCCGCTATCATGGGCGGCATGCGCGCTGCCGACATTGAGCCTTCCGATGGTCTCAGGGACATGTAATTGCCGTCGGCTTTGCTCAATATGTGGGCCAGGTCAATTCAATAGTATGCGTATGCCGAGCATGCGCTAAATTTCGTTCCAGGCCGATGCAAAATCTCTCTCCTGTTTACCTGTTGTCCAGTGACGAACCATTGTTGGTGCGTGACTGGCTTGATGAAACCCGCCAGTCGATGAAACAGCAGGGGTTCGAGGATATCCAGACTTACTCTGTCGATACCGGTTTTGACTGGAATGAATTACTTTACGAGTCAGATGCACTTTCTTTATTTGCCGATAAAAAATGCCGAATAATCCGAATTCCGAATGGTAAGCCGGGCCAGCAGGGGGCCAAAGCTATGCAGGCCCTGTGCGAAAACCTGCCGCCGGATACCGTGTTCATTTTTGTCCTGCCGCGACTCGATCGATCGATTAAAAATTCTGCCTGGTTTAAGCGCGTGCAGCAGGTCGGTGAAAGCGTCGAATTACAACCGGTTTACCTAAACCGGCTACCCGACTGGATACTTCAGCGCGCCAGTCAAAAGTCGCTTTCGATCGATGCGCAGTCCGCGGCATTCCTGGCCGAGCGCACCGAGGGTAATTTACTGGCGGCTGACCAGGAGCTGGAGAAGCTCTCCATCCGCTTTAACGGGCAGGGTCAGTTATCCTTTGAAGTAATCGAGCAATCGGTAGCGCAAAGCGCGCGCTACAATAATTTTGCCCTGGTCGATGCCTGTCTCGCGGGCAAAACCAGGCGCGCGCTGCGAATTTTAAATAGCCTGGCCGCAGAGGGTTATGGCACCAATAGTTTGCTCTGGGCCTTACAATCAACGCTGGAAAAATTGGCTGGTTTGAAACGCGCACAGATGTCGGGCCAACTCGGCCAGCAGCAATGGCAAAAGCTTGGAATCTGGAGTTCCAGTCAAGGATTGTATCAGCGCGCACTGAGCAGAATGGGGCTGGATCAAATTGAGCGTTTGTTACAAAGCTGTGCTACATTAGACCGCATTGGCAAGGGCCAACAGGATGCCGTCTGTGTAGATGCTGACTGGTTACAGATAAAGTCGCTGATCTGTGAGTTTTGTGGTATCCCGGCAATGCAGGCTTAGTAGTAACAGGACCAGTAATGGGTGTTGCAATAAAAAAAGAATTTAAATCCGATACTGTTGATATTCAACGGTATATGACTGAATTGGGCCAGTCGGCGCGAGCCGCGGCCGAAGTGCTGGCCTACGCAGATCCCGAGATAAAAAATCTTGCGCTGGTAAATATTGGCAGGGCGATCGACGCACAGCGCGAAAAGATCAAATCCGAGAACAGCAGGGATATGCAGGCAGGCAAGTTGGCGGGTCTGGACGAAGCCATGCTTGACCGCCTGTTGCTATCCGATGCGCGTATCGATGCAATGATTAACGGCTTGCAGCAGGTCGCAGCACTGGCCGATCCGGTGGGTGAAATTAGCGAACTAGAGTATCGACCTTCCGGAATCCAGGTTGGAAAAATGCGTGTTCCACTCGGTGTTATTGGTATTATTTATGAGTCCAGGCCAAACGTTACGATCGATGCCGCGGCGCTGTGTTTAAAAGCGGGCAATGCCAGTATTCTACGCGGGGGTAAGGAGGCGATACATTCTAACCAGGCTATATACCGGTGTATCGAGCAGGGGCTTGCACAGGCAGGATTGCCAGAGTCATCGGTACAGGTAGTTAACACGATAAACCGTGAAGCGGTGGGGCACATGCTGAAACTGCATGAGTCGATCGACGTCATCATTCCGCGCGGCGGCAAGTCTTTAATAGAACGGGTGGCAGGGGAGTCGAGTATTCCGGTGATTAAACACCTGGATGGAATATGCCATGTTTATATTGATGAAGACGCCGACCGGCAAAAGGCTTTGAATATCGCGGTAAACGCCAAGACCCGCCGCTACGGGGTTTGTAATGCAATGGAAACTCTGTTGGTTGCAGACCCGGTCGCTAAAGCGGTTATGCCGGAATTGATTCAGGCCTTTGTTGATAAGGGGGTAGAGCTCCGGGGTTGCAAGCGTAGTCGCCAGTTTGATCCTGCAAATATAGCTATTGCCAGCGACGAGGACTGGGAAACCGAGTACCTGGCGCCCATCCTGTCGATAAAGATTGTCGATGATTTGGAAGCGGCAATCACGCATATCAATCGACACGGGTCGCAGCACACGGATTCGATAGTGACCGAAAATTATAGCCGTGCAAGGCAGTTTCTTCGGCGCGTGGATTCGAGTTCGGTACTGGTCAATGCCTCGACCGCATTTGCCGATGGTTTTGAGTATGGTTTAGGCGCTGAAATCGGAATTAGCACCGACAAGCTACACGCGCGCGGACCGGTTGGTTTAATCGGTTTAACCTCGCAAAAATACATCGTCCTTGGAGACGGGCATATTCGAAATTGAAGACGATTGGTATTCTCGGAGGAACCTTTGATCCTGTTCATATGGGTCATCTGCAAATGGCTGAACAGGTATTATCGCAGCTAGACCTCGACGAACTACATTTCATGCCCTGCGCAAACCCGGTCCACCGGGATTTGCCGCAGGCTAACAATGCAGATCGACTTCAAATGATTAAACTGGCAATAGCCGGCCATACTGGATTCAGGCTCAATACCCTGGAACTGGATCGTGGTGGCCAATCTTATATGATCGATAGCCTGCGCCAGATTTGCGACCAGGGCCAGTTTGACAGGGTTCACCTTGTTCTTGGCGCCGACGCGTTCAATGTTTTTCACGACTGGAAATCCCCGGATGAAATTTTACAACTGGTCAATCTGATAGTTTGCCGTAGACCGGGCATTGAGCTGAACTGGTCAAATTACTCAGACCGATGCGTAAATTCTGTACAGGCCCTGAAGCGCAAAGCCCATGGAGCCATCCTGGCGCTGGAAATCGACGAAAATCCCTGTTCATCGAGTCGGATTAAACAGCAGTTGCAAAACGGTGTTAGTGCCCAGACATTAGACTGTCTACCCGAAGCTATTCAACAATTTATTATGAGCAACCACCTCTATGAATGATGCGAACCAGTCGTCGCCTGTGACCCTGCAGGCACAAAATCTCAAAAAGTTGACCCTGCAGGCCCTCGAAGATTTAAAAGCTGAAAATATTCAGGTTCTCGATGTTCGAAAACAGGCCAGTTTCACCGACTTCATGATATTTGCCAGCGGCACGTCGAGCCGGCATGTTAAATCTATTGCCGCCGAGGTAAGCGAAAAAGCGAAGCTGGCCAACTTGCCGCCACTGGGGGTGGAGGGAGAAGATGTAGGAGAATGGGTGCTGGTCGATCTTGGCGATGTCGTTGTACACGTCATGCTGCCCGATGTCCGGGAGTTCTATGATCTCGAAAAACTATGGCGAGAAGAACTGGGCGAAACCGATTATGGCAGAACGTCGTGAGCAAATTCGCTGTTTAAGGCGCAGGCTGCCCCGGTGCCTTTGTTTTGAAAATCCAGATTATCGCGGTCGGCCGGAAAATGCCGGAATGGGTAGACGTCGCCTGTAGCGATTATCTTAAACGAATGCCCCGTGAACTGAATATTCAACTGACTACTATTGCGTTGGCCCAGCGTAAAAGCAGGGTGTCGGCCGAGCAACTGAGGCGTCAGGAAGGCGCATTAATCTTAAAAAAAATTCCTCGCGGCAGCTTTAGTATCGCCCTCGACGAGCATGGAAAGCAGTGGTCAAGCCTGGAATGGTCGGAACAGATGGAGCGATGGCTGCCGGAGTATGCGCAGGTCAACCTCATCATTGGGGGTCCTGAGGGGCTTGCCGATCAATGTCGAAAGGCCTGTGCGCAAACGATTGCACTCGGTCGCATGACCATGCCGCATGCGCTGGTGCGGGTGGTGCTGATCGAACAACTCTATCGGGCCTCGACCCTGCTCAGCGGGCATCCCTATCATCGAGAATAGACAATTATCTCGAGATAAACCCTAAGCTTTGTATTCAGGCAGGCTTCAGGCTTTCGAGCTATGATAGACACATGATTTTCCTGGCCTCAAGTTCGCCGCGCCGAGCCGAATTGCTACGCCAAATCGGTATCGAATTCGAAACCCTGGAGATCAGTATCGACGAGTCGCAGGTGCCCGCGGAGTCTGCCGAAGAATACGTTTGTCGAATGGCCGAAACCAAGGCCCGTGCCGGCCAAAAAATGGCTTCCGCCCGGGCACGGCTGCTGCCGGTGCTCGCTGCCGATACTATTGTAAGTATTGATGGTAGTATTATTGGCAAGCCGGATGACGCGCAGGATTGTTGCCGTATGCTGGCAAAATTATCGGCCAGGCAGCATCAGGTGCTATCGGCTGTAGCACTCAGTTATGCGGGTCGGCTCGAGCTGAAAATGTCGCTAAACCAGGTCAAATTCCGCGCGCTGGAAGATTGGGAAATTGAAGCCTGTTGCGCGCAGGATGAACCATTCGACAAGGCCGGCGCTTATGCGATTCAGGGTAAGGCGGCCATTTTTATAGAACGCATCGAAGGTAGTTATTCATCGGTGATGGGACTACCTTTATTTGAAACTGCGGCGCTTTTAGGTGAAGCGGGAATATCAGTACTAAAACAATGACTATCAGTGAAGAAATTCTTGTCAATATCACGCCGCAGGAAACCCGTGTGGCAGTGGTTGAAAATGGTGCCCTGCAGGAAGTTAGCATAGAAAGGCAGGGCAGCCGCGGTATAGTCGGGAATATTTATAAAGGCAAGGTAAATCGAGTATTACCCGGGATGGAAGCGGCCTTTGTCGATATTGGCCTCGAGAAAGCCGGCTTTTTACACGTGTCGGACATCGACAACAATAGCGCCGGAACCGAAAACCCTGAAGACAAGCCCCGGCCCGCAATCAATGAACTGCTACACGAGGGCCAGACATTGTTAGTGCAGGTTGTGAAAGACCCCCTGGGTAGCAAGGGAGCCCGGCTTACGACAAGTATTTCAGTACCTTCCCGGTACCTGGTTTACACGCCTAATTCATCTCAGATCGGAGTTTCGGTAAAGATCGAGGATGAAGATGAACGTCAGAGATTACGCGGACTGCTGGGCGAGGGATTGATAGAAAACCGTCATGGTGGCTGTATAGTGCGTACTGCGGCCGAAGGGGTCGAAGAAGAGGAGCTTCATCGCGATATCAGCTTCCTCGCCACGCTGTGGGATTCCTTGCTGGAAAACGCGCAGGATCTCAAGCCCGGTAGCCTGGTGCATGAAGACCTGCCGCTATCGATACGTACTCTGAGGGATATGGTGGGCAGGGAAACCAGCCTCGTAAAAGTCGATTCGAGGGAAACTTATCAAAAGATGATCGAGTTTTCGCAACGTTACATACCCGACTTACCGGCCAGGATCGAGCATTATCCGGGTGAGCGACCTTTATTTGATGTGCACAATATCGACGATGAAATTCAACGCGCGCTGGCGCGACAGGTGGGGTTGAAATCGGGCGGATATCTGATTATTGATCAGACCGAGGCAATGACTACCATCGATATCAATACCGGTGCGTTTGTCGGCCACCGAAACCTCGAGGAAACCATCTTCAAGACCAATATGGAAGCTTCCCAGGCTATTGCGCGTCAGCTACGGTTACGCAACCTGGGCGGCATTATTATTATCGATTACATTGACATGGAGCAGGATGAACATAAACGGCAGGTATTGAAAACCCTGGAAAAGTACCTCGCCAAGGACCATGCCAAGACCCAGATTTGTGAAGTATCTCCATTGGGCCTGGTGGAAATGACCCGAAAACGCACGCGCGAAAGCCTCGAACACGTGTTGTGCGAGACTTGCCTCATTTGTCATGGACGCGGCTCGCACAAAACCACTGAAACAGTATGCTATGAGATTTTTCGTGAAATACTGAGCACTGCAAGACTTTATGACGAGGTGCAGCAATTGCTGGTTATGGCTAATCAGGATGTGATCGACCGCTTGCTTGATGAAGAGGCCGCAAGCCTTGCCGAACTTGAAACTTTTATTAATATTCCGGTAAAACTCCAGGTTGAGAACCATTTTACCCAGGAAACCTATGATGTTGTGCCGGTTTAGGCTTCAGGTCAGATTTGATACCAGATGGCTCGTTTAATTCGATTTTTTACGCGATTGCTGTCGGTGATACTCGTCCTGCTCGCATTGCTGGTGGTCGGATTACGCATTGGTCTGGCGAATATAGCTTACTTCGAAACCGAGATTAAGGATTGGCTCGCGAGCGAGGTAGTCTCCGAGATCAGTTTTATCAATATACGGGGTGGCTGGAACCGCTTCAATCCGATTTTACGATTTCAAAATGCTTCGGTGCTACTACCGAATCGCGATGCGCCCATATCGGTTGACGATATGGCGGTGGAAATTGATCTTGTCAAAAGTGTCTGGTTGCAAGCACCAGTGATACGAGAAATATCCGGTTCGATCAGGAATCTGAGCCTGGCAAAAGACAGCAACGGGCAG
>Ga0164313_10003343_pt1 | contig 14310 bp, 12 predicted proteins | sample GuaBasSedimGuay4_FD_113735 | JGI IMG/M metagenome (GOLD analysis project Ga0164313, IMG submission 113735) | Subseafloor sediment microbial communities from Guaymas Basin, Gulf of California, Mexico - Guay4, Core 4569-4, 0-3 cm | ecosystem: Environmental > Aquatic > Marine > Hydrothermal vents... | reverse complement strand
GAGGTCGAGGTCGGTTGTTTCGAGATCGCGGAGTACGCGGTAGGCCAGTTCGGTCCGGTGTCCATCGTCCATGAGCGATGCTGTGGGTTCGTATCCGACGAAAGCACCGAACTCGTCGAGGATGGATGCCGCAAAGCCGTGGTAGGTGGAGACCTCGACCTCTCTTCCGTCTTCTCGCTCACCAACCGAAGCATGGAGGCGTATCCGCAGTTCGTCTGCCGCTTTGTTGGTGAAGGTGATGCCAAGGGCGCGTGTGGGATCACCTCCTGCTTCGACCGCTGCAGCAAGCCGTTCGACGATCGTCGTGGTCTTGCCTGTCCCCGCACCGGCGACGACGCGTAGTGGAACGGCAGGGTACTCGATGATCGCTTGTTGCTCGGGTGTTGGGATGAACTCGCTCACAGGACGAACGCCTCCCGCCCCTCTTGTCGTGCGGGGCACACGAGTGCGACGCTGCACGTGTCACATTGGGGTCCAACGACCGGTGGAAAGTCCTCCGCGATGATCGAAGCTGTGATGTCTTCGAGAACATCGCGCACGTCATCGATCGACGACATTGAGAAGGTCCGCGTGACGATCTCGTGCTTCTTCGGTTCCGTGCGCGGATACCAGAATTCTGCGCCCGTGAAGCTTCCGAGATTCGCAAGGTCAGGGTCGCTCATCGCAGCCAGCAGGTAGAAGCCGAGTTGGATCGACGACTTCGCATCGGCAACAGACGCAGCCTTGGCGGATGTCTTGTAGTCGATCACATGCAGGTCGGCGCCTCGTTGTTCGATCCGGTCCGCTCTGCCTCGCCAATCGATGCCCCCGATTTCGAGCGTGAGGCCCTTCTCGAATGCCACTGGCGAGCCGGACTTTGGCCACTTCGTGTAGAGATTGTTGAGCGTCTGTTCCGCCCGGTGTCTCCACGACAGCCCGACGGCATCGTCTCCGAACCCGTGTTCGTCCCACGCATCTTCGAGATGCTCCATCGCTTCCTCATAGGTCGAGCGTTCCCTGTCCTCGTCGGCAGCGGCCTGCTCCGCATGCTCAAGTACGTTGTGGATGAGGTTCCCGAACCGCATCGGGTCGGTCGTCTCGGACCTCGCGAGGAGGAATCGCTCGATGGCGTACTTCCTCGGGCACGTGGCGTAGGCGTCCGCCTGGCTCGGTGAGAGCCTGAGTGTTTTCGGGGTGATCTGGTCGTCTGGTCCACGTTCGCGGATGCCGTAGCGGGTCAACGGTTCAGCCAACCCGATGTCGGTGCCGCGGGCGAGCACATCCAGCGCTGCGAGCCTGTGTGCCAACGGAACAAGCGGGTCACGTGCAGTTCTCCTCAGAGCGGCCTCGAACGACCTCGGCGTCAGTGGGTCTGGATGTACCTTGGGTGTCATCGGCGTCGCGATGAGTGGGAGGAACCTGCTTGGCTGGCCTCCGGAAGCGGGGTCATTGGTGGCCGTTGCGGTCCATACGACACGCGAGGTTGCCCTGGTTGTCGCGGTGTAGGCGAGCCTGCGTTCCTCGTCGAGCCGAAACGCAACATAGTCATGGGCGTCTGTCGGGAGGTGTGGGCTCAGGAGCCTCGTGCCCAGAAGGGAGTCCCGCGTGCGCAGGTCGGGGAGTGCACCTTCAATTGCGTTGGCCACGTAGACGATGTCGTACTCGGTTCCCTTGGCATCATGGAGCGAACCGATCGTGACGCCCCCGCCTGCGTCATCGGTGAACGAATACAACGGGTCAGCTTCGAAATCGGTCCCGGCCGCGAGCGACGCGTGGTCGCTCAGCGTTGCGTGTGGGGCTCTCTCTGTCAGCCTGGCGAGTACCTGGTTGAACGCGGACCATGCTTTTCTGTCCCGCTCGTAGGAATCATCGAGAGCAACCGCCACGAGATACGGCAGGGTCGACCAGACCTCCCACAACCCGGCTGCGGCGTTCAGCGAGGTTGCCCACGAGTCGTTCTCCAAGAGGGCAGCGAGTTGCAGTCCATCGGGTACGTGGGTCGTGATGACATCGGCCCACGCCGCTCCGGCGTCCACAAGCCTGGCCAGTTCGTTCACGGCACCGTACGTGAGCGCCACGTACGGACTCATGAGGACTCGCCTCATGGCAAGCTGTGCATCTTCACCGTCTGTCGTGGCAGCAGCCACGAGGTCATGGACGAACCGGACGATCGGTTCATCCGCAAGCCTGGATTCGGAGAAGGAGTGGGGGATCGACCGGCGCTCGAATGCGGCGGCGAGGTCAGTGCCGAACGCAGTTCGTGACCGCATGAACACGGCGATCTCTTCAAGGGGGACACCGTCGAGGAGATGCACACGTTCGATGTCGGATGCGATCCATTCAACCTCATCGCCGACCGTCGGGAATACATGGGACTCGACGACTCCTCCAGAACGTGTGCTTGCAACCTTGCCTGCTCCTCCTGGCAGAGCGCGGCCGGTCACCGACACGGCGGCATCGAGGATCTCTGCAGGCACGCGGAAGGAAGTGGTGAGAACGATCCGTTCAGCGGTGGTCCCCATACGGTCCATGGCGACTTCGGGAAAGGAGAAGACGTTGTTGATGTCCGTTCCTCTGAACGAGTAGATCGACTGATACGGATCAGCAGCGACGACCAGGTTCTGGGTGCCAGATGCCAGGAGGAAGGTGATCGCTGCCTGGGCAGGCGACGTGTCCTGGTACTCGTCTGCCACGACGAGTTCATAAGGCTCTGCGATCTCAGGCCGTTGCTCGAGAACTGTGACGGCCTCGCTGAGGATGCGCCCGTAGTCGGTGCGGTTGTCCTTCGTGAGTTGGTCGTTGTAGCTGGTCATGAACCCAGCCATTGCACGGAAGCGTTCATCGTCTATGGCGGCAACGTCTGTGGGAGTCAACAATTGCTCGTGGCAGCGCAGGATGAAGTCGGTGACCTCTGATGCCATGACTGGAGAGTCCAGGAGCGTGCCGTACCCGGCCGGCCACGACCGGGGGTCCTGCGATGTGAGCACCCTGGCCGCGTACTGCTCCTGCTCGGCGGCCGTCAGAACAGTGGGGGAGCGCGTCCACCCGATCTCGTCGAAGTGTGATTCAACGATCTTCATCGCGACGCTGTGGTACGTTGCGATGGTCACCCGATTCGCTGCAGTCCCTATCAGCTCGGTGAGACGTCTCATCATGTCGTCAGCACCGCGTCGCGAGAAGACCAGCGCGATGATCCGCGATGGATCCATCGAGCCCTCCGTCACCGCCCATGCAATACGTTGCGTGAGGAACTGGGTCTTGCCTGTTCCTGGACCCCCCACGATGATCTGAGGGTGTCCTGGCACGGGGACATGGCTTGGCCAGTCATCAGGATCGACCCTTGTCTCAGCGGGGACGGTCAAGGCGTATCGGCCTCATCGGCATCGGCCTCGTCCTCGGCCACCTTCTCGGTGTCGGCCTCATCCTCAGCGTCGGTCTCCTTCCCGGTATCAGATTCCTTCTCGGGTTCAACATCGTTCCAAGCAGGACACAGCTCGTCCTTGAAATCGCACCAGTCACAGAGAACCGAGGTCTTGGCCGGCCAGATGCCCGTGATGATCGCCTTCTCTATTGCGGACCACAGCGCCTGGAGTTGCTTCTCCATGGCGTCGAGTTGATGGTCGTTGACGTCCAGCGTGTAGGCGGTTGGACCGTTGAGGTACAAGAGGCGGAGCCTGTCTGGCGTGACACCCTTGGTGATCCGGATCAGTAGCGCATAGATCTTGAGAGCAAAGAAGGCCTTCTGTGCGTATCGCTCAGGTGGCGCTTTCCCTGTTTTGTAGTCGGTGATGACGAGGATCTTTCTCGTCTGGCCGTCCTCGCCCGTCTCCGAGATCTCCTCCATTCTGTCGAGAATCCCTCTGATGGTCATCGAATTCACCGCAACGATGAGGTCCATCTCCAGTTCGAGCGGTTCGAACGACGTCGGATCCTCGACGGTGAAGTAGGTCGCCAGCAGGTTGAGGGTCTCGATTCCCCACTCGCGCTCCTCGTCAACGGTGTCGAAGAGATCTGGGTAGTCGGTGGGTTTGATCTCCGCCCAGGAGGAACGGAAGAGGTCGTACAGATGGTCGGGAGTCCTCTCAGCAGCTGGCAGTTCGAACAGTCGTTCGAGGGCGAGATGAGCTGTTGTCCCACGGGCCTGGAACTTCGTCGGAACAGTTGGGATCTTGTCGATGGACTTGAACTTGTACATTTGGGGGCAGGTCTTGAAATCGCTCGCCCTCGATGGGGAGAGTGTCTTGAGCACAGGTTCTTGAACTGCTGCTGAGCTGTGATTGGTGGACATGGTCCAAGAGTACATGGGAGGTGTGACAGGAAAGAGATGGAAGACTTTGGTGTTTGGTGTTTGGTGTTTGGTGTTTGGTATTTGGGTTCCACCAGTTCGCGAAAACCACATACCGCCCCGGGTTGCAGAGGCTCGGCCGAACACGTACATTTCTGGGTGTTGCGATGACTTTGTCATCCAACGACCGGTCTCACTGAGGAACCCAGCCTCAGGGGGGCCAACGGAGCACCGCTCAAGGGCGTGTTCCAACCTCTTGAACTTCGGTTCCAAGGGGCAACCGGGCGGAGTTGGGAAACCGACATAAACCGGTATTGAAGTGTCAACGCACTTCAACGAAGAACCCCGGTGGGGCGAGACCTCGGTCGAGTCCCACTGGGGTCTCTTTGTGCCAGATGGCAGATTCCAGATATCAGATTGCCGAGCCCAGACGAGCGTTCTGGCGTCTGGCGTCTGGCATCTGATATCCGGCCGTTTAGCAACCGGGTGTTGATTCCAGGAAGTCGACCATCCCGCCGGCGCCGGCGCTATCGAGTTTCCCCTCGAGTTGTATCTGGCCAGTCCGAGAGACCGTGAACCTGGCCGTATCGAGAACCGTGTCGTCGATGATCGAAACCGATGATCCGTACACCTCAATGAGGTCCTCTCGACCTGTATCGAGACCGACGCCTTCGGGTGTTGTCAATCCCATGGAGCGGTTGTCGAAAGAGTCGCCGGTGAGTGGATCGAACCCGTACGACCAACCTGTGAAGATCTCCGTTCCATCACGTGTGGTGAAGACGAGGACAAGCGACCCCCACGACACCGCTCGGACCGTTGCAGGGTCACACGCGGGAGGTACGATCGCGTCGTTGTCAGAAGAATCGGCGTCCCATCCGCCGACTGTTGCTGTGACACCCTCGATAACCGCCGCACTGCTGTCCCCGAATTGGAATGGGCCGAGGCCGTTGTCTGCCAGGACAAGGTCAGATGCGGGCGATCCAACCGCGGTTGTCGATGTTGTCTCAGGCGTTGCCTGCTGGGTGATCGAGCACGCCGACAATGCCATGGCAAGGGTGGAGAGCAGCAGAACGGGGGACCGAAAGCGACGCATTTGACAACGGTACCAGCAGGACGCGAAAACGATTCGTGATCCGCGAAAATCAAGGACTGTGCTGGCTTGAATAGTGGCGCTGGTGGTGCATACTTCTGATCACTGCCAACGGGAAACCCGAGGCAGAAGCGAACGGGGAGACCCGTTGGCGGGTTCGGGAAACCAGGGGCCGCCGGTTTCAAACCCGGCAACCGACCCGGCGACGGGTTGGGTCCTGATGGTGACGCCTCCGGGTGTCGGAGTTTCGGCTCCACCGCATCGGCTTCGGTCGATCGGAGTCTGAAGGACAGGTTCTGATGAGAATGCCTCCGGGCGTTCGGAGTTTCGGCTCCACCGCATCGGCTTCGGTCGATGAGGGTCTGAAGGACAGGTTGGATGAGGGCACCTCCGGGTGTCGGAGTTTCGGCTCCACCGCATCGGCTTCGGTTGGTGAGGGCTTGAACGACCAGGTGCGGATCTCGGTCCGCATCGGTGGACCTGAAGGCTGCAAGGCCCGAGGGAAAGCAGGGAACACCCCAAGGGGGCTTCGGCTTCCTTGGGGTTTCTCGTGTGGGCGTTTCCCGTCTTCCGTTTTGCGCTCTCCGTTCTGTGTTCTCTTCGTGGATGCGGGCGTGGCGCTAGAGTTCTGGCAACACCTGATTCGACGAAAGATCGGCTTGAAACATGGCATGGCCAGAAGATGCACTTAGCGACGGAGAGATCATCATCACGTCGTTCCGCCCCCATTGGAAACTCCTGTTCATCCCCATGTTGTGGTTCCTCGCCGGCCTCGTCCTTGTGGGCGTCGCACTTGCGATGGATTGGATCTCAGGAGCCTTTCTATGGGTGATCCTCCTCGCAGTCATTGGCGCAGCACTGTGGCTGGTGGTTCGTCCACTCGTCGATTGGTACACGACTCGTTACGTGCTGACCGATGAGCGACTGATCACAAGAACCGGACTCATCGCAAAGTCGGGAGTCGAGATTCCCCTCGAGCGCATCACGAATGTCAACTTCAGCGCGTCGATGTTTGAGCGAATGCTCGGTGCAGGTGACCTCCTCATCGAGTCTGCCGGCTCTGCAGGGCAAAGTGAGTTTTCCAACATCCCCCACCCTGACGACTTCCAGACGCTTCTCTATAAGACAAGAGAGCAACGGAGCATCGAACTCAGCGGGTCCACGGCTCCGACGGGAGAGTTCAAGCCACACGCTGCGGACTCCATCCAGAAGATCGCTGACCTACGCGACCAGGGCCTCATCACCGAAGAGGAATACGAGCAGAAGCGCCAAAAGCTCCTAGACGAGATATAGGCGGAACGTACACCGTAGACCGATAACCGTAGACCGATAACCGTACACCAATAACCGTACACCGATAACCGTAAACCGATAACCGTAAACCGATCGGAAATCAGTTCATGGTGTGCAGTCATTCGTCGGTTATCGGTTATCGGTTTCTTCTTCCTCTTCGTATGGCTTTCGGTCGAATCTTGCCACGATCTCTATGTGGTATGTCTGGGGGAACATGTCGACTGGTGTTGCGTCGATGAACTCGTACCCGGCGGAGTCGAGCATGCGAGCGTCTCGTGCAAGTGAAGCAGGATCGCACGCAACGTAGGCGATCCTGCGAGGCATTGCGGCCGTGACCGCCTCGACGCCGCGTTGACCTAGCCCCTTGCGAGGTGGGTCGACCACCGCAACGTCCCAGTATTCCTCGAGCTTGTCGATGTCCTTGGTGAACGACCCGGCGATGATGTTGCGCTCGACACCCGCTGCGGCCATGTTCGACCGTGCGTATTTCACCGCCCCCGGTGTTGACTCGATGCCGATAACGCGGGCCGCATCGCGGCCAACGGTGGCACCGAAGAGTCCAACGCCGCAGTATCCATCGAGGAGGGTTTCATCGTCCTCAACCTCGAGCACGTCGCGAACGAGACGCACGAGTGTGTCGGCACCATCGGTGTTGTTCTGGAAGAAGCCGTCGACAGGCACCTCGAAAACGACTCCATCGACGATCTCGGTGAGAACCGGATCGCCCACAAGAGATTCCAATGACTTGCCCTTCTTGAGGATCACGGACGCTCCCCAGTCACCGATCTGCTCTGGCGGTTCTCCCTCTATAACAGCGATGCGCTTGTTCGTTCCTGTCCCGGCGCGAAGTGTGATTTTCTCAACTCCGGTGAGATCGCCAAGTTCAGCGAAAGTGTCCTGGAGCTGATCGACCATGAGTAGACACGTATCGAGCGGCACGAGGTCGTTGGATCGCGGTCTGAACAGCGCAGGCTTGCCGTCAGCGACGCGAAAGTCCATGCGATTTCGGTAGCCGAAGGCGGGCCCAGCTACAACGGTTTCGTGCACGAGCGGATTCACGATTTTGCCAAGGTGCTCAAGTTGGCCGATGACCGTCGAGCGCTTCCATCGCCGTTGTTCCTCGTCGCTTGCGAACTGCCATTGGCAACCGCCGCAGTCCTGGGCGTGCGGGCACGGGGGGACCCTTCGTTCTGGGGAAGGAGCGATCACCTCAACAAGTGCTGTCCTCGCCCATGATCCCTTGTCTTCGGTCACTGTCGCTTCGACGACTTCGCCTGGCATTGCACCAGGTATGAAATAGGCTTTGCCGTCGTGGCGGGCGACCGCTTCGCCACCATGGGCCATGTCGTGTGGGTGGAGTTCCATCATGGCGATAACCTACCCCACTGGCGCGGGCTTTCGAGAGTCGGCGGTGCTCAGTGTCTTGGAGAGATAGATGGATCTTGTGACCGTATTGGAGTTTCACCAGTCGTGGTTCTGGGTTGCCATCATTTCAACGGGAGTTGTTGGTGTGTGGGGACTTGTGCTCGCCGTGATGAAGCGGGTGCCGGGCCGCACGTTCAGGGCAGCGCGGGCACTTGCCATCGGTGCGATGCTCATCCAGGTTTCTGCTGGTGTGTATCTCTACAGCAATGATCTGCGCCCGGGAAACTCGTTTCATGTCTTCTACGGAGTGGTCATCGTGATCACACTCACACTGGCGTATCTGTATCGCTCCACCATGGCGAAGAAGCCTGCGCTGACCTACGGTGTCCTGTTGTTGTTCGTCATGGGACTCGGGTTGAGGGCATGGGCGAACGTCGCGTGATGCATCAGGCTAATCTGTCGAACCAACACGAAAGGTTCATCGATGCTGGCTGGTAAGCGGATCTTGATAACGGGAGTCCTCACGGACGACTCGATTGCGTGGCACACTGCACGCGTCGCACAGGAGCAGGGCGCGCAGGTTGTCCTCACCGGTTTCGGTCGCGCAATGCGATTGACCGAACGTTCTGCCAAGCGTCTCCCCGAAGACGCCGACGTATACGAGTTGGACATCAACGAACCTTCCCACATGGAAGCGCTTGTGGAAACTCTCGATGAGAAGTGGGGCGGCATCGACGGTGCGCTCCATGCAATCGCCTTTGCACCAGCTGATGCCCTTGGGGGTCAGTTCCTCGAGACCTCCCCGGAGTCTGCAAGTACGGCGTTCCTGACCTCAGCCTTCTCCTACAAAACGTTGACGAACGGCTTGCGTCCCCTGTTCAACAAGGCTGGCGGCGGTGCGGTTGTTGGTTTGGACTTCGACAACTCCCTTGCGTGGCCGGCGTACGACTGGATGGGTGTCTCGAAGTCGGCACTTCAATCGGTCAATAGGTACCTTGCTCGCTATCTCGGCAAGGAGGCGATCCGTACGAACCTCGTGTCCGCGGGGCCGCTCGCGACGATCGCAGCAAAATCGATTCCCGGCTTCATCCAGTTCGAGAACCTGTGGGAGATACGAGCACCACTTGGATGGGATCCACGGAATGCGGACCCCGTTGCCAAGATGGCGTGTGTGCTGATGTCCGATTTCTCAACTGCAACCACGGGCGAGATCATCCACGTCGATGGCGGTTTCCACGCAGTAGCCGCGGGAGAAACAGAGGGCTTCTAGCGGACCCGTTTTCCGTTTTCGGTTATCGGTTATCGGTATTCGGTTCTCCGTCCGCTTTGAAGTGAGCCACGATGTACTCCGTCAGTTCTGTCCACGCCACCGGCCCGAGAGACTTCTCGAGAACCATGAGGTGAGAGTACGTGCGGCCTTCAGGGTCCCGGCCTTTGAACCCCCTGGGTGACCACTTCTCCAAACCGTTGCGGTGGATCCAGTCCAGCACGCCGGCATAGCCGACGAGTTCATCGTCGGGGTCCAGATAGACAGCTGTTGGAATCTGACCGAGTTTCTCGGGGTGTCCGAGCGTATCCACCTTGCCGACCAGTCCGAGCATGGCCGCGTACTCCGAGAGCGGTGTCCCTCGTCTGGCACGGATCGCTTTCGGTGCAGCGCTGGGGAGAGCGATATTGAATCTCCCGAGCGGTGTCAGTGCGCGTACGAGTGACGCACTTCTGGTCAGGGCGACCGGCGGTGCGAGCAGCACCATCCTGTCGAATGTGGGCGCTGTTTCCGTGTCGAGAAACGAAATCGTGGTGAGTGCGCCGAGCGAGTAGCTCAGGGCGAATCTCGGCAGGTCCGGGTAGCGATCTTGAGCATTGGCGTACGCGTTTGTGAGGATGGCGCGCCAAGCGCGGGCGATCTCACTCGGATCGGAGCGGCCTTCGGGAGCGTCCTGATAGAGGGAGACGCGCAGGCAATGGAACCCGTTGTCCACCAGCACGTTGATCAGGCTGTCCATGACCTCAGGTTTGTTGTTGAGCCCGTGGACGACGAGCACCACACCGAGTGCAGAATCGGTGTCAGTTTCGATCAGTGTTGCAGTCATTCACCCTCCGGCGATGTCGCGGGGGTCGAGGCGTCGTCGTCGGATTCCGAGCCTTGCCCTGCAGTTCGCTTGAGGATATCAGGCACAAGCCGCTCCGAGAAACCAGCGAGGAACGACCATATCGCCAATCGAGCGAAGTCCTGTCCGCTCGCCGGGTACGTCTCGAGCAGGAACTTCTCGATATCTTCGCTTGTCGGTGGGTTCGAGAACTCCGGCATCACGAACGTCGGGAACATCGCCCCTTCCAGGATCCCTGAGAGCACGAAGATGTAGAACAACAGCGCGAATATCCCACCGAAGAACGGAGGGATGATGATGTGTACCCAGGATGAATCGAGATGTGCAAGGTCTTCATCCGAGAGTTTCTTGAGACGCTGCTGGATACTCACGAAGCCCCCGATGACCCCAACGCCGAAGCAGAACCAGGAGACGGGAAAGCGGTCGAAACCAAGGAGTGGTAGCAGGAACAGGGCGACTGTTGCCCCGAGTATGACGAGGGTCACCCAGAGCAGTCGTACGGAGACATCCTTCATCATCTTCTGACGTGCGGACAGACGTTCCGCTTTCTCGCGTTGCTTCTTCTCCCTTTCTTCTTTCTTCGCCTGTCTATCCAGCTTCCGGGTCTCTTTCTTCTGATTCTTACTCACCGAAGGCTTCCTCCTCGTCGGTCATGCATCGTGCACCACAGTCGTCACAATAGCAACGGCCCCCGAACGGTTCCAGCAGATGCCGAAGAGCCCAATTACCGGTTCTTCGGCTCCACACCGTTACGCTCGCATCATGGCGAAAGTTCTTCTTCTCTTTGGCGGGCGATCTTCTGAGCACGAGGTCTCGTGTTCGTCTGCGGTTGCGATCCATGAGGCGCTTGTCGAGTCTGGGCACCGCGTCATACCTGTCGGCATCGATCGTGAAGGTGATTGGTACCTGACGGATGCCTCTGCACGGCCGTTCAAGGCTCAGGGAAGATCTGTGCAGTTGATGATTCCGTCTGCGATGTTACGAGTTGGCAACGATGAGATCGGGTTCGATGTCGCGTTCCCGGTGCTGCACGGCCCATACGGTGAAGATGGAACGGTGCAGGGCACATTCGAGACGTGCGACGTCCCTTATGTCGGTTGTGGTGTACTGGCGAGTTCCCTTGCCATGGACAAGGACCTCACGAAGCAGGTGGTCGTGTCGACCGGTGTGGCCACGACACGATGGGTCACGATCAGGAAGCACGAATGGATCCAGGACCCGGCACTGTCGATCGGGGAGGTCAGCAGAGCGCTCGGGTTCCCGGTCTTCGTCAAACCTTCTGCTCAGGGGTCGTCGGTTGGCATCTCGAAGGTGAGCGGCGAGGGTGAACTCAAGGAGGCGATCTCGAACGCCTTCAGGTACGACGTCAAAGTGCTGGTTGAAGAGGCAATCACTGGACGCGAGATCGAGGTTGGAGTCCTTGATGGACCCGTGAGTTCAGTGCCAGGTGAGGTCATAACGCACGGTGGTTGGTACACGTATGACGCAAAGTACGAGGACGATACGAGCTCATTCGAAGCTCCTGCCCAACTCTCCCAGGATGCCGCAAGGCACGTTCAGGACCTCGCTGAGCGAGTATTCGAGACCCTTGGGCTGGCAGGACTCGCCCGCATCGACTTCTTCTACGAGGTCGGGACGAGGAGATTCCTGTTCAACGAGGTCAACACGATGCCAGGATTCACATCCATCTCTGGCTTTCCGAAGGCGTGGGCTGCATCAGGCGTCAGCTACCCCGAGTTATGTGACAGGCTCGTGAACGCGGCTATCGACCGCCACGAAGAACGCGGTCGGCTGGCTGTCCGGTAGGGGCGCCTGCTAGATCCGGATAACGGGGCATGTGAGTGTTCTCACGATTCCCGCAACGGGTTGGACCTCCGTGACAACGAGATGTCCCAGAGCGTCAACGTCATCGGCCATGGCCGCAACGATCACGTCGTAGGGCCCGGTCACAGCCTCTGCTGAGGAGATACCATCGATCTGTGCGATCTGATGGGCAACCTCAGAGGCACGCCCGCTGTCAGTTTGGATGAGTATGTATGCCTGAACCATGACGTAAGGGTATCACACAGGGAAGAGAGCACAGAGAAGAGAGCGGAGAACACAGAGAAGAGAGCACAGATGCCAGGCTATCTCAGTCGAAATTCCTGCCTGCAAGCGAGCTTGCGAGCGATCTGCTATCTGTGAGCGAGTCTTCGAGCGGTCTGTGTTCTCTCAGCGAGCCCGCGAGCGATCTGTGCTCTGTAAGCGAGCTTGCGAGCGACCTGTCAGCCGAAGGCTGAATCAATATCCGTCGGAGCCGAAGCGGACGTTGGTGGCCACGGGGCGTTCGGTGTCCTGGAGGTCGAAGACGACGTGCTGACCCTGGCGGAGCAGCCGAAACAGGGAACCGTCGAGGCTTCCGGGCGTGAGGAGGACTTCAGAGCGGTCGTTGTCGCAGATGATGACGCCGGTTTCGGTCACCTCGTCGTACACCTTGACGAACCCCTGCATCAGGCCTTCTCGACCTTGCCTGCCTTGATGCATGATGTGCATACACGCGCCCGGCGCGAGTTCGTCCCATGCTTGACACGGATCTTCTGGATGTTCGGTCTCCAGGTCTTTGACGACCGTTTGTGGGAGAACGAAACTTGTTTGCCTGTCCACGGCTCCTTGCCGCAAATTTCACATCTGTATGCCATGCGCGCGAAAACCTCCTGAGGTGCGGTGGCAGGATACCAGCGGCAATCTTGTAGTCGACTCCTGGTCTGGCAGACAAAGAGGTGGCACAGTACATGCCTCCTGACCTAGATTTATCGTGATGACTGTCTCTGAAACACCGATTCGCCGCACATTGGCCTATTTCGCTGAGGTCCCTGTCGGCAACGTCAAGGGGATCGGCAAGGTCGCAGTAGGGAAATTGCGTACCCAGGGAATCGAATCCGTGGCCGACCTTCTGCTGACAGTTCCGCGGCGCTACCTCGACCGGAGCCAGATCTTCGATATCGGGGCGGCACCCATCGGCGAGGAGGTCACGATCGGTGGCACAGTTGCCAGCTTCTCCAAGAGAAGGATCTCGCGGAAACGGACGATGGTCGAAGCGCGGATATTCGATGGGACGAACTCTGTTCGAGTCGTGTGGTTCAACCCGTGGATTCGCCTCACAGAGGGCGAGGAAGTGGCTCTGAGCGGGAAACTCGAGACGTTCAAGAACTCGCTGCAGATGAAGAGCCCCGATGTGGACAGGCTTTCAGGTGGTGGGGCGGCGCTGACAGGGAGGATCCTGCCGATATATGGCGGACTCGGTGGATTGAGTGCGTATCAGTCAAGGACGTCGGTCGATAACGCTGTGAAGAGATCGCTACCCATTGTCGACATCGTTCCCGACGAAGTACGAACGCAGCACGGCCTGGTCAGCACGAACACGGCCGTCCACGATATTCACCTGCCTGATACCCAGGATGTCGTTGCAGCGGCGAGAAGGCGGCTCATCTTCGACGAATTCCTCCGCATACAGATGGCGTTCCGGGTGCACTCATACGACGAATACGAGTCCAAGGTGGGTATCACCAACGACGTACCGGGAACGATGCGCGATCGGTTCCTGGAGTCATTCCCGTTCGACCTGACGGGTCAGCGACCTGAAGGCAGTGGGGAGGAACCGTCTGAGGGCAGCCAGGTGCACGCGCTTGATGACATTGTCAAGGACATGCGAAATGTGCAGCCGATGCATCGACTCCTCCAGGGCGAAGTTGGATCCGGCAAGACGGTTGTTGTCATCGCTGCGTTGCTCTCGTCAGTGGAGAGCGGTCATCAGGGAGCGGTGATGGCACCGACAGAGGTGCTGGCAACCCAGCACTACCTCGGTACCAGGGAAGCACTGATTCGAGCTGGGATGGCGCCTGTGGAGGTCGATGTTGGTGCGTCTGGCACTGGATCGTTGTTCGGTGAAGAGCAAGATTCTGAGAGGCCCATCCGAATCGGCCTGTTCACGTCCGGACGGATTACCGTCAATTTCGTGCATGGAGATGTGAGTCGGTCCCAGGGTCTTGAGTGGCTGTCCGATGGCACGATCGACATCGCCTTTGGCACTCACGCCTTGATCCAGTCCGATGTGAAGTTCGCATCTCTGGGGATGACGGTTGTGGACGAACAACACCGGTTCGGTGTGGAACAGCGGGTGATGCTCAGGGATGCGGCACCCGACGAGG